>PVMK01170089.1_pt1 | contig 15688 bp, 13 predicted proteins | sample 1853481 | NCBI WGS metagenome assembly PVMK01 (sample SAMN08533507, study PRJNA380276) | Marine sediment metagenome, whole genome shotgun sequencing project.
AAGCCATTAGAATTTTATTGACGGGGCAATCTTTGGTGCAAAAGTGGTTCAAACTGACATGCAATTCAACAGACAGTTGGAAAAATTCCGGTCTGAGGGTCTTGAGGAAAAAGAAAACGGCTGGTACCTGGTGCCGGACCGGGTGGATAAAATTTCTTATCTGCTATTGGTTTTCTTTGTCCTGGTACTTGGATTCCTGATGTTATTTGAATCCATGATCTGAAGCACAGAGCTCAGGGGAACCCGAATCGTGGTTTCCCCATCGAGGCTGCAGCGACACGCACCGATCTCTTCACAGCTTACCCGGCACTCAATGCTGACTAGGCTGCAAGGCAGTTTACCTATCTGCCACCGCATGCAAAATTTCATATGGATGCTTTCGTGAAATCCCACCATACCATCAACCCATTTGATTAAGTGTCAAATATGTAGTGTAAATTCTTGCCTGGTGCCTACGCCACGAAAAGGTGATAGAAATAGATTTGTCTGTGGTGAATTACTTGCCTGTTCTATACCTTGCGTGCTGCGATTAATCCTTCGTAGACGGCTTCTTCGGCTGAGCGTGGGCTGAGGCAATCACCGATCAGGTAAGTCTCCAGCCCCAAGCCGCTAATTTCTTCTTCGAATGTCGTGTTTTGCTTGTGGCCCTGGGCGATGACCAGTGTGTCAACCCCTTCGCAGATAGTCGGCTCCGCACTGGCATTGTGGTGGAAATAGACGGTATCACCATCTGCTCCATAGAGGCGGGCGTAAGGAATAACTTCAACGCCCAGCTTGTGCATGACCCCGGCCCAATGGGTGCGCAGGTAAAGCTGCAGGTTTTGCCCCAACGTTTCACCATCGATGCAAAGCCGTACTGAACAGCCTTCGAGGGCGAGCTTTTCAGCCACACCAAGCCCAACCCAGTCACAACGCCAGTCGGCAACCACCACATTGCTTCCCGGAAGGGTCTCATCGCGCAGGATTTGCCAGGCATCAACCGCGTGAATATCGTCTGAAATATCCATGCCGGTTTCATTTTCAGGACGAAATGGTGTCGCCCCGGTTGCTATGATCACAGCATCTGGCTGTTCAGCTTCAAGTAGCGCACGATTTACAGCTGTATTAAGGCGGATTTTCACCCCCGCCTGAACCATTTCGTGCTTCAGGTTATCAACAATCCCACCAAATTCAGACCGGTTAGGTAATAGTTGCGCCAACAGGGCTTGCCCGCCCAGTCGCGGGGATGCCTCACACAAACTCACACTGTGTCCACGCTCGGCGGCCACGGCAGCGGCTTTCATGCCACCCGGGCCACCTCCGACCACGAGAATATTACGTTTTTTATCAGCCTCGATATGTTTACCGAGTGTGATCTCACGGCCGCTGAGTGGGTTCTGGATACAGGAAATATCCACACCCATGTGATAGTGGCCGATGCAGGCCTGGTTACAGCCGATACAGGCCCGGATATCATCCAGCTTTCCGGCGCGGGCCTTATTGGGCATCTCGGGATCCGAGATCATGGCGCGGGTCATACCACACATGTGAGCCTGTCCTGCAGCAAGCACCTTTTCGGCCAGTTGCGGTTGATTGATACGGCCTGCGACCATGATCGTCTTATCCATGACAGCCTTGATCTGCCCGGCTTTGGGGGCTGTATAGGCGTGCTCTATCTGCATGGGTGGAACCACGTGGACAGAACCTCCGGGACCCATCATGGAACCAACTGTTATATCTACAAAGTCAAGTTCAGGTTCATCGTTGAGGCGTTTGCAGATTTTCAACCAGGCAGGCGCGTCCAGCCCGTCGGGTTCAAACTCGTCGGCAGAAATCCGCAGGCCGATGATTTTTTCAGAGCCGATAAGGCGGCGTGTTTCTGTTATGCATTCGGAGATGAATCGAAAACGGTTTTCCTCGGATCCGCCATATTGATCGCTGCGCTGATTGGTCAGTGGGTTGAGGAACTGGGCCATCAGCATTCCGTGGCTGGCAACCAGTTCGACGCCATCCAGACCGGCCTCAGCCATGCGTCTTGCAGCCCGGGCGAACGCCTGGACCAGTTCCTGGATGTAATCCGTGCTAATCACACTTGGCATGCAGTGAAAACGGTGATCCGGAACCAGGGAAGGAGTGTTGGGTACCATGAACATGCCATCGTGAGTATAAGTGATGCGGCCATCGTGATTGATCTGGGCGAATACCTTGCAACCGTGTTTGTGTATCTTGTCGGCAACCAGTTTGTAACCGGGGATGCAGTCGTCGGTGCTGGAATCAATATAATAGCTGGCGGATACGTCATCGCTGTCGGGGCGTGAGGATTCCATGATGATCAGGCCGGCCCGCCGCGTGCACGGGCTTCGTGATAAGCGGCCATCTTTTCGCCCGGTGAGCCTTTTCAGCCAGGATGGTCTGGTGACCGGTTGAAAAGATGCGGTTGCGAATTTCCAGCCCTCTAATTTCATGGGGCGCAAACAGGTGTTTGAACAACATAGTGCAGGCTCCTCTAGTGAGTACACATTAGCAGCTTTACTGGAATGGGTTTATTCTCCCTATACGCGCGCATGCTAAAGTGAGCGGCATTTGCTAGGATTCGCTAATCCCTTTAAGGCATCCTGGAGAACCACCCGCAATGACCGCGACCCGCGTTATGACATCCTGTTTGAGCCCGTTCGTATTGGCCCCGTACAGGCACCCAATCGTTTCTACCAGGTTCCCCATTGCAACGGAATGGGCTCACTGCGTCCCCGCATGTTGGCAGAAATGCGTGGTATCAAGGCTGAAGGTGGCTGGGGGGTGGTGTGTACAGAGTATTGTTCCATTCACCCCAGTACCGATGACCTGCCCCATCCCTATGCCAGTTTGTGGGACCAGGCAGATATCAAAGCCCATGCCTTGATGACCGAAAAGGTACACGAACATGGTGCGTTGGCGGGTGTGGAATTATGGGCAGGCGGTGCTAGTGCAGCGAACCTGCTGACGCGGGAAGTAGCGCTGGGTGTTGGTAGCATGCCAAACGTAGCCGGCCATCCCTATCAGACCAGGGCCATGGACCAAAAGGATATACGCAACCTGCGTCGCTGGCATCGGGACGCGGCGCTTCGTGCCCGGGACGCAGGTTTTGACATCGTCTACATCTATGCCACTCATATGTACCTGTTGTCCCAGTTTCTATCCCACAGACCAATCAGCGTAGTGATGAATACGGTGGCTCAGTGGAGAATCGCGTTCGGCTGGTACGGGAGCTTATTGAAGAGACCAAAGATGCGATCGGTGATACCTGCGCGGTCGCGGTGCGTATGTCTGCAGATGATGGTACCGGCACGCTCGAGCACCCGGTTTCAGATGATCGCCGGGAGATGTTCGAAATACTGGCCGAAATCCCCGACCTTTGGGATGTAAACATACACAACTACGAACATGAAATGGGTGTGTCACGCTTCATCAAGGAGGCTTCGCTGGAAAATACGATGAACTACGTCAAGACCATCACCAGCAAGCCTGTCGTAACTGTGGGGCGTTTTACCTCTCCGGATACCATGGTATCGCAGGTACGACGAGGTATCGTTGATTTTATCGGCGCGGCGCGTCCCTCCATTGCTGACCCGTTTTTACCGATGAAGATCAAGGAAGGGCGCGGAGATGAAATCCGTGAGTGTATCGGCTGCAACATCTGTTACGCCGGCGACAGCCTGGGTGTACCGATTCGTTGCACACAGAACCCGACCATGGGTGAGGAATGGCGCAGAGGGTGGCACCCGGAACGTATCCAGCCCAAAAGCAGTGACGCTACCGTACTGGTTGTCGGGTCAGGTCCGGCAGGTCTTGAGGCAACCCGGGCACTCGGTCAGCGTGGTTACACGGTGATGCTGGCCGAGGCTTCAACCGAGCTTGGCGGGCGTGTCACCCTGGAATCTCGATTGCCAGGTCTGTCCGAATGGGGGCGGGTACGGGATTATCGGGTGAATCTGATTCAAACCATGCCGAATGTTGATATTTTTCTTGATAATAACCTGGACGCGGATGACGCGTTGAGTATCGGTGCGGAACACATTGTTATCGCAACCGGTTCCAAATGGCGAGCCGATGGTTTTGGCCGCTACCACGAAAAACCCTGTCTGAACCTGGGTCCGGCGGAAAAGCTTTTCACACCTGACGACATCTTTAGGGGCCGGGTACCACAGGGTAAAGCCGTGGTGTTTGACGATGATCACTATTACATGGGTAGTGTTATCGCTGAGGCCCTGGTGGCGCAGGGCGTTGAGGTTTGTTTTGTCACGCCTGAAAACCTGGTTTCTGCCTGGGGGGTAATGACCGATGAACAGTACCAGACCCAACAACATCTTATTCAACTGGGTGTGCAGATTATTACTGCGCATGGCCTGGAAAGTTTCGATGGTTCCAGCGCCCGGCTAAGCTGCGTCTATACCGAACAAACCCGTGAGATTGAGGCAGATGCCGTTGTACTGGTCACTGCGCGAACCCCAGTGGATGACCTCTATAAAGAGATTGCCGGGAAGATAGGATCAGCTGGCCCGGGATCCGAACCTGTCCCCTCACTGGACAAAATAGGTGATTGCGATGCGCCAGCCATTATTGCCGCTGCAGTTTATGCAGGACATCGTTACGCCCGTGAACTGGGAGCGATGGGGTAAACAGTGATTTTAGCCGTCAGGACAAGCTGTTTGTACCAGACTGAGGAGTCAGCAGCAGTGCAATTTCGCCACAGCTATCCCGAGGCATCCAGCATGCAGTAGAACTTCTTCACATAAGCGTTGGTCTTCCAACTGCAGACCGTTCCTTCAGGTACGAGAAAAGCATCACCAGCGACGAATACATGAACGGTTCCATCCTCCTCGGTAATCATTATTTCACCTTCCAGCAATTGCACAAACTCATAACACGGGAAAGGCAGCATCTCGCTTTCAAATGCAGTGCTATCCCACATTCCAATGAACATGTTGCCCGCATCGTTGGTAAATGCATTGCTGTCATGTTGCAACGGTGCTTCACCCTTGATTACAAAAGGATCGGTGGAATCCATTTTTACCAGGCCGCCCTGTAAGGTGACCGGGTCGAGCACCACAACTCCACCTTGAGCAGAAGCGATGTCAGGTGTTTCGCAGCTGGATCGGCATAGGTCATATAAAACTTGCGCAAAAATCCAGTCTGTTTCCAGCTGACAGGGATGCCATTGCGAATACAGAAGGTTTCACCTTGATTAACATGTGTCGCAGCGCCATCGCCATCCAGCATGTCAACCTGGCCTTCAATCACCCACATGAATTCATCACCTGGATAGGGGCCAAAAGCTTCCTGCATATCCGTTGTGGTCCAGACACCGGCTTCCAGGCCCAGATTCTCATCAGAAAAATAGACGTGTAAATGCTGTTCCGGTAGTTCCGACTGGAAATCCGCCGGATCCAGGTTCAGGGCAGGCATGCCTGTACCTGCGGGTCCAAGGGGTTCAAAACGGATTACTTTCTTTTCTTTATTCATACTGGTTTCCTTGCTTAGAAAACAACGGTACGTAAACCATTCAGGAATACGCGGTGACGCACATGGTTTTTCACGGCACGGGACAGGGTTTGGGCCTCTGTATCACGCCCCACCAGGGTCAGGTGCTCTGAATCATGTGAATGATTAACCCGCTCGACCATCTGCTCAATAATCGGCCCCTCATCAAGGTCAGCGGTAACATAATGTGCCGTGGCCCCGATCAGTTTAACACCCCGCTCAAAAGCCTGGTGATAAGGCCTGGCTCCCTTGAATCCCGGCAGGAAGGAGTGGTGGATGTTGATACAACGACCGGCCAGTTGCTTACAAAGATTATTGGATAATATCTGCATGTAGCGTGCCAGAACCACCAGTTCGGTTCCAGTATCCTTAACGATCTCCAGCAGTCGCGCTTCCTGCTCAGGCTTGTTTTCCCTGGTCATCGGCAAGTGGATAAAGGGCACGCTCGCCTGGTCGGCCAGTATTTTCAGGTCTTCGTGATTGGAAACGACGGCCGTGATGTCGATATTCAGCTCACCGGTAGAACGGCGATACAGAAGGTCCCGCAGGCAGTGGTCAAATTTTGACACCATGATCAGTACCTTTGTCGGTTGACTTGCATCATGGATAGCCCATTCCATATCAAAGCCCATTGCGGTCATCTCAAAAGCTGCACGCAACTGTTCAACGCGGGGTTTCTGGTCACCTTCAAAGAAGAATTCAATGGTACAAAAGAATCTGTCGAAATCCAGATCATCGTACTGGTGCAGTTCCTTGATAAAACAGGCGCGATCGGCCAGAAAATTACCAATCGCAGCAACAATACCGCTTCGGCCCGGACAGGATACTGTCAGGATAAATGAAGGTTTATTTTTCATAACGAAACCTTGTAAATGATGAAAACTGCTCTGAATTTATTTAGCTGCCAATAGTGCTCCTAGACCCTCATACGAGAAGACGTAGGATCATACAAAGCCCTCAATGATGCCTGCGCACTGAAGCGCTGCCTGGCAACTTCGATCTCAAAATGCGCTTCCCCGAGACGGTCCGCGTTTAAGCCGGGCACTACGACATAACCCATTCCGATAGCCGCCCCCACACTGTGACCGTACATACCAGAGGTCAGGTAACCCACGATTTGCCCGTCCATGATGATGGGTTCATTGTGGTATAGCAAAGGCTCCGGATCATCCAGTTTGAACTGCACCAGTCGCCGGTCGGGCAAACCCGCAGCTTTTTGTTGCACAAACGCCTGGCGGCCAATAAAGTCGCTTGCATCAGGCTTGGCTGCAAAGCTGAGCCCGGCCTGGATCAGGTTATCCTCGGAACCAATATCATGGCCCCAGTGACGGAAGCCTTTTTCCAAACGCAAGCTGTTAACCGCGTGCAAACCAACGTTGCGGATACCAAATTCCGCACCTGTTTTTTGTAGCTCAGCAAAGACTTTGGTGGTTTGCGCCGCGGGCGCAAATATTTCCCAGCCCAGTTCACCCACATAAGAAAGACGTTGTAGCCATACCTCGACTCCGGCAACCCGGGCGTATCTGCCACTGCCAAATGCGAAACCTTCGGTACTGATATCCGTTTCAGCCAACTTTTCCAATACAGCTCGTGCATTGGGGCCCTGTATGGCCAGGCAGGCGTAGTCAGCGCTGATATCACGCAGTTGAACATCGCCCTGCAGGTGTTTTTTCAGATGCCACCAATCCCTGTTAAAAGAACCAATCGCCGTGGTAATCATGAAACGGTCCGGGTGGGTTCTGGAGACGGTCAAGTCGGCCTCGATACCGCCCCGTTCGTTCAGCCACTGTGTATAAACAAGGTTGCCGGGCTCAACCGCAACATCTCCGGCACAGATCCACTGCAGGGCTTTTTCAGCATCTTTACCAGAAACCTCAAACTTGCCAAACGAAGAAATATCATAGATACCCACGTTTTCCCGCATCGCCATGTGCTCTTCGGCGTAAAACTCAAACCAGTTCTGGCGTTTATAGCTGTAGACATATTCAGCCTTGGCATCGCCTTGGGCGAACCAGTTGGGGCGCTCGTATCCAGCAACTTCACCAAAACAGGCACCCTGATCTTTGAGTACCTGGTGCAATGGTGATTGAATACGGTCACGGGCGGTTTTGTATTGATAGAACGGCCAGTGCATGGCGTAGGTGTGGCCCAGGGCTTCTGGAATACGTGCTTCAACATAGTCTTGTTCGTGCTGCACCGGGTTAAAACGACGCACATCACACTCCCAGATATCACCGGGCGGGTAGCCGTCGACAACCCAGTCCGCCATCACTTTTCCGATACCACCTCCGGCGGCAAGGCCCTTGGAATTCATGCCGCAGGCAACAAAGAAGTTATCTACCTCGGGTGTTGGCCCCAATAGATGCAGATTATCAGGGGTAAAACTTTCAGGTCCGTTGAAGAACAGACGTATACCTGTTTCTTCAAGCGCAGGCAGGGTTTCCATACCACTCAGCAGGTATTCCTCCATATGCTCAAGGTCGCAGGGAAATTCATCGAAACTGAAATCCTCGGCGATGCGATCCATGGGGCAACCGACTGCATTGTGTTCGAACCAACCCATCAGTATCTTGCTGGTATCTTCCTTGAAGTAGACACCCTTATCGAAATCCCGTAGCACCGGACGTTTGGTCATTCCATCCATATCCTCGGTCACCACGTAATAATGCTCACAGGCATACAGCGGCAGATCAACACCAATTTTCGCGGCGACATCCCGTGACCAGAGTCCACCGGCCAATACCACCTTGTCAGCGGCTATCGAACCCTGTTCGGTTTGTACGCCCACCACTCGACCGTCCTCCACCAGGATTTCTTCCACTTTGAAATTTTCAAGCACCTTTGCACCGTACATGCGGGCCCCCTTGGTCAGTGCCATGGTGGTATCAATCGCATTGGTCTGGCCATCTTTTTTGATGTAAAGAGCACCCAAAATACCTTCAAGATTGATGCCCGGGTAAAGTTCGGCGAGGCGTTCGTTACCAATCATCTCGGACTCAACCCCGAACACGCTGGCCATGGAGGATGTGCGGCGCAATTCTTCCAGCCGTTCGGGCGTTCGGGCGACGGAGAGACTTCCAATACGCCCGTAACCTGTAGCTTGCCCGGTTTCCTCTTCCAGGGAGGCATAAAGCTCATGCGTGTACTCAGCCAGTTTGGTCAGATAAGGGGTAGGCCAGAGCATGCTGACAAGACCGGCCGCATGCCAGGTGGTGCCGCAGGTAAGTTGCTTGCGCTCAAGCAACACCACATCGCTGACGCCGCGTTTTGCCAGGTGATAGGCAATGGAACAACCGACAATACCGCCGCCAATAATTACGACCTGGGCCTTGGATGGGAGTTTTTTTCGATCTGTCATGGTGAGCTTCCGGTTAAATAATTGTTTCCACTAGCTTGTGTGTTTCAATCGACATCAATTTCGTTTAGAGTATATAGTTACTCATTATCCACTATTATCGCAATTGATATTTATTTTCTTATTGGTAACATTTGTTACCACTAAATTAAATAGAAATAAACTTTACCAGGGTAATTACCGACATGGCTACAGCGTTAAATTTTTCCAAACTACCACCTTTAAAGGCTTTACGGGGGTTTGAGAGCACAGCCAGGTTGTGTAGTTACCGCAAGGCCGCCAAAGAATTGAACCTGACCCACCCGGCTATCAGTCATCAGATCCAGGCGCTGGAAAAGGACCTCGGGGCCAAACTATTTGTCCGTGAGGGGCGCCAGGCAGTGCTAACCACCGAGGGGAGAACGCTTTTACCCGGTCGCTCGCGAAGCATTGGAAATACTGATTAGCGGCAGTGAAGCATTACGACGCAGCACCAGCCAATCCATCCTGCGTATACAGACTTATATCTCGGTCTCGCTTCGTTGGCTTTCGCAACGATTGCCCCGTTTCAGGGCACTTAACCCAGAACTCCAGCTGCAGCTTATCTCCAGTATCCACGAGCAGGGTTTTGATGAGGTTAACGCTGATGTCGGAATGATATTTTGCCGAACACGACCTGCTGGGCACCTACACTGGGTGCCGTTAATACAGCCAAAGCTATTTCCGGTCTGCAGTCCGGAATTATTAGGCAAAAACCTGGGGAAAACTCAAGCCGGAGGATTTGCTGAAATACCCGCTACTGACCATCACATCGGAGGCATGGCACTGGCAGGACTGGTTCGCTTCGGCAGGCCTGGGCAAAATAAAAACCAGCCATTCAATCAGCGTCGACAGTACCGTTATCGCCCTGGAAATGGCAATGGACGGGGGGGGAATCGCTTTGGTCAACGGACCATTTGCGGACAAGGATCTGAAAGCAGGCCGCTGATTCAACCTGTAGCGCACTACGCCGAAGGTTTGGGGGAGTGGGGGCTTGTGTGTCGTAAAGATACGCTGCACCACCCACCGGTCAGCGCGTTTATAGAGTGGCTACAGGCAGATATGGAAAGTGCTTGAAAGGAAGTAATGGGAGTGGTGAAATGCACCACATTATTTAACATCAATTAGTTGGAACTATAACATGGCAACGATCATTAATGGCGTCACAACCGCCCAGGAAGTAAAAGACGAAATCGCGGAAAAAGTAACAATAATCCGTGAAAATGGCGGTAAGATACCGCATCTTGCAGCTATTTTAGTCGGAGATGACGGTGCCAGCCAGGCCTATGTCGGTGGCAAAGTGAAGGCTTGTGAATATGTCGGCTTCAATTCTACCCTGAGAAAATTTGATGCAGATATGAGCGAAGAAGAATTACTGAAAGTCGTTGACGAGTTGAATGAAGACCCTGACATTGACGGTTACATTGTTCAATTACCACTTCCAGCACACATTTCCGCCAGGAAAATTACCGAACGAATTCTGCCTGAAAAAGATGTGGACGGATTTCATCCTGTCAACGTCGGCAGAATGGTCAAGGGGTTGCCAGCCTACGTATCAGCCACACCATTTGGCATTATGCAATTACTGGAAAGATACGGGATCGAGACCGAAGGTAAACATTGTGTAGTGATCGGCAGAAGCGACATTGTCGGCACTCCCATGAGCATCCTTTTATCCAGAAAATCCAAGCCTGGAAACTGTACCGTAACAGTTTGTCATTCAAGAACTCCGAATATTAAAGAATTCACACTGCAGGCTGATATTGTTATCGCCGCATTGGGTATTCCCGAATTCCTGACCGGTGATATGGTGAACGAAGGGGTAGTGGTCATAGACGTGGGTATTTCACGGGTGCCCGATGAGACCAAACCCAGGGGATATGCATTGAAAGGGGACGTGAAATACGATGAAGTGGAGCCAAAGGCCAGTTTTATCACCCCGGTACCAGGTGGTGTTGGTCCAATGACGATTGCGGCCTTATTACATAATACTTTGCTGGCTTCGCAAAAAGAGATTTACGGATAAGGAAAGCCGGGGTCAGGGTCAAGTGCCAGAGTTTTACTCTGGCACTTGACCCTGACCCCTTCACCTGCGTTGCTGGCGGGTCAACCTACCCCGACCACAGTTCCATCCGGCAATAATTCTACCTGTTCTGCTTTCGGCCGTTTGGGTAAGCCAGGCATACGCATGATATTACCGGTCAGGATAATCAGGAAGCCGGCGCCGGCGCTGACCTGGACATTTCTGACCGTCACCTGGAAGTCACGTGGTCGGCCATGCAATGTCGGGTCATCCGAAAGTGAACTCGGTGCCTTGGCAATACAGATCGGAAGCTTGTTCAGCCCCAGGTGCCGGATCATCTTGAGATCTTTCTCGGCTTCCTTGCTGAAAGCTACATCACTCGCGCCATACATCGCCTGACAAACCTTCAGAACTTTTTCATACAAGGTATCTTCGAGTTCATACAAGGGACGAAAGGGCTTCTGTTTATCAACCGACGCCATCACAGCCCGGGCCAGATCCTGCGCACCCTTGCCACCCTCGGTAAAATGACGGGATTCTGCAAATGAGACCCCAAGCTCTGCAACCCTGTCACGGACAACAGCGATCTCCTCGTCGGTATCATCGACAAAACGGTTCAGTGCAACCACCGGATGTTTACAGAAATGTGCCACGCTCTCGATATGCTTGTCGAGGTTCTCAAGACCGGCCCGTACCGCTTCCACATCGGGTTGATTGAGTGTGTCCTTGGCTTTGCCACCATGCAACTTCAGGGCCCTGATCGTGGCCACCATCACCACTGCATCGGGATCCAGCCCGGCGGAGCGGCACTTGATATGGAAAAACTTCTCCGCACCCAGGTCAAAACCAAAACCGGCCTCGGTCACCGTCCAGTCTGCATAGTGCATGGCCATGCGGGTGGCAAACACACTGTTACAACCGTGTGCAATATTTGCGAATGGGCCGCCGTGCATGAAAGCGGGTGTGCCTTCCAGCGTCTGCACCAGGTTCGGGTGTATCGCATCCCGTAACAGTGCCATCATGGCACCGGTAATATTCAGTGCTTTTAAATAGACCGGATCACCGTTCCAGGTGGTTCCCATCAGGATGTTATCCAGCCTTGCACGCAGGTCGTCCACATCCTTGGCCAGGCAGAAGATGGCCATGATTTCTGAAGCTGCGGTTATATCAAAACCACCTTCACGCGGAATGCCCTGCATCCTGCCACCGAGGCCGATGACAATATTACGCAGGCTGCGGTCGTTCATATCCATCACCCGCCGCCAGACAATCTGGCGTGGATCCAGTTTTAGCTCATTACCCTGAAAAATATGGTTGTCGATACTGGCGGATATCAGGTTATTAACCGTCGTAATGGCGTGGAAATCACCGGTGAAATGCAGGTTGATTCGATCCACCGGAACAATCTGCGCATAGCCGCCCCCGGTTGCACCACCCTTGATACCAAGACAGGGACCCAAAGATGGCTCACGCAGTGCCAGGCATACTGATTCACCCAGGCTATCCATGGCCTGTGCCAGGCCGATGGAAGTGGTGGTTTTGCCTTCACCGGCAGCCGTTGGCGTGATGGCCGAGACCAGCACCAGGTAGGATTTGCCACTGCGTTTGCGAGGTCTGTCCAGCGCACTCAGATTGACCTTGGTGATTTCATTGCCATAGGGCATCAAATCTTCGTCATCTACACCAAGCTTTGCGGCAATATTTTTGATCGGTTGTACACCGGCCTGTCTGGCAATCTCATAATCGGTGAGCATAACTCGTCCCTCATTGTTCTTTATTAAGTGTCATAGGGCCTCATTGAGGCCACGAGGAGTATAAACATAACCGTTATGCAGACATCCCGCCCTACACGTTAGCCATAGGATTTGCGAATCATACGCCATGCAATCCAGGAAGGGCTTTACGGCGATATGATTGCTGGGAAGACAGCCTTTTATCGTTTTGCAGTGCTTTCCTTCAAACGCATCCGATACAGTATTTTCTGATTGCGTTTACTTTGTGGGTTGTACCGGCCCCAAATCACTTTCATGGCCATCAGTGCAAGCGGCACATGCACGATAAAGACTGTCAGTACAATCAGTGCTTCACCTGTCGCCCAGTTGACTGACCCATCGGAGAGAATTTCACCGGTTCCAACCTGGTAAGGGATCACGTAATAGTTCAGCAACCAAACAGGCATCGCGGTGCCGTAAATGATCAAGCCAAGCGGTGCCAGCATGGTTTTTATTGTCTTTGCCCGGTCGATATCGCACAGCGGTGTCTGGTGCAGACGCATACGGTAGGTCTTTTCTTCGCGGCTGAGCGTGCCACGCGCTGAAACGGCAAAAATAACCCCAACGCTTACCACGGCACCGATAACGACGGGATAATATTCCGGCATGTCATAAATGCCGAGATAGTCGATGGTTGCCGGTATTACATTCATGAAGAACCCCGAGACCATGCCCCAGAAGGCCGCATCCTTTGTAATACGTTTGCTCCAAACGCTCATCAGGCCCACGGGCCCCCAACTGGAAGCGAAAACGGTTCCGATGAACAACATGAACCAGAAAATGTTGGGTGGGAAAAAGTAGCAACAAACCAGCGCAATCAGACTCGTGATCAGCATGATCTTGCGTGTTGTGTTCACAGTAAGCGCAAGCGGTTTGCTGCCCATATCGTTGCTGATACTGAATCCCACCAGTGACAAAAACGTGGACGCCGACGACAAGGCCGCAGCCACGATGCCCGCCACTAGGAAAGCACCGAGTAATTCCGGCACCATCGATTTTGCAGCCCATATCAGGACGGTTTCAGACGGTGTGATATCCGTTTTCGCCAAATTCATGAGCCCACCGATACCATAGACCAGCATTTGCAGAACAATCACGCAAAAACAGGCCAGGATGGCGGCACGCAATACGACATGTTCGTTACGCGCCATCAAATGACGGCTGGCCTGCCAGGGACCCACGGCATATACAAAGGCCCATGCAATATCCATGACCACCGCCCAGATCACGTAATCCAGCGCTGTTGGCCAATCGGTGCCCTCACCAATAATACCCGTCCAGGAGGCGATACCCGCCTTGCTTTCAAGGCGCGCCATATCTGTAACCGCCGCACTGATGCCGCCGAAGCCATCTACGATATATCCAACAAAAAGGACCGTCGCGGTCATGAACAGCAAGAACATCATCGTGTCGGTGATAATTACGCCCCTGGACCCGGCATACATCGTGAAAAGCGTGTAGCTGAACCAGGCGACGAGCAAGCTGGTGACAAATGACAAACCCGTGAGGTCGGCCAGCAGAAGAGCCGCACCTTGCGTCACGATCAGCAGGTAGCCACCCAGACCCAGAATAATGGTGAAACCGGCAAACTGTTGCAAACGGCGACTCTGAAAGCGGTGCCCGAAATAGTCGGCCACCGTCGGCGCACGACTGCGCCGTATATAGACTCCAAAAAACAGTGCGCCAAGCATGTATCCGGTTACGGCAATACCGGGAAAGAGCAGATAGGCGCCAAACTGGCCATCGTAGGTAAACGCGGCCTCGCCCATGAAAATGGATGTACTCATCACACTGGCGACCAGGGTCCCCAGGATCAAAAGCGTAGGTGCCCGCCGTCCGGCAACAAAATAATCGTCCAGCTCTTTTACGCTGCGCCCGGCATAACTGCCAATCGCAACATATATTAAGATACTGATGCCTATCGTTACGGTAAACAGATCCATATTTATCCTGCTGTGTGACTACGTGCCGACAGTCATATTTACCCGAATTTGCCTTCACGTCAAAAAAGGGCGCTTTTTTTCAGAGTTACCAACCGATCCCGGCGCCGATAATGTGGGCTGTTTCTTGTGCGTGCGGTGTGCGTCATGATGTTGTCAGTCAGATCACCCACTACAGAAGTATTCTGCGCCTATGCGCACAGAAGACACGTAGGCAATTCCAGGCTAGTGTCACGGTTTTGAGTCTCACGCCACACATGTGAGTCATAAGGAGAGAATACGAATTGAATTCAAAGGAGACGGGCATTCTGAGTGCTTCATTCCAGTTTCTGGGGAGGCATCAACAAACTCTGAAGTGGATCATCTATACACTTTTGATTCTCAACTTTGGGTACTACCTGTTTGATGATCACCGTGCAGCACAAAGCACGCTTCTGCCGGGGGCAACACTTCTTCAAATAACCAGTGCTTACGCGACCACATTTGATGAACTTGGTTGGTTTTTCATCATTTTTCTTCTGGAAGTTGAGACTTATTGGATCGAGGATGAAACAGAGCTCGGACCCTTTTACTGGCTGATGCAAGTCGTACGGGTGCTTTGTTATGGCGTGCTCTGCCATACACTTTATGCCTTTATCATCACTATAATCGATCTTGGGAATGCGACCGTTCTGACTGATATTGGCAGTCTTTGTGCACTGGTCGGGAGGACCTCTATTTTGTCCGAAACTTGCTGTATGAACTGATCGAAGCCGGTAATTGTGCAACTCTGAGTACTGGTGGCGAGATTTATCGATTTGTCGACGAACCTGTCGTTTCGGATCCTACCGGGTACCACATGGCGGTATGGCACGCGTGGGTTGATGTTATCGAGGTAGCCGGCTGGTTAACGGTTTCTCTGCTGCTCACCTTTGTAATGTTGCTGCAAAACAAGGGTATTTACTCATCCCCCTGGATCCGTGCCGCGAACCGTCTTCAGCATGTTATCTACGCCATTATTGCCGGTGTGGCTTTCTACTGGTCGTTTTATGGCTACTATGTCTACACATGGGATATCCTTTTGTGGATTGGGGGGTTTGCTGTT
>PVMK01128907.1_pt1 | contig 15687 bp, 15 predicted proteins | sample 1853481 | NCBI WGS metagenome assembly PVMK01 (sample SAMN08533507, study PRJNA380276) | Marine sediment metagenome, whole genome shotgun sequencing project.
CATGGAGCTCCTCAAAGGCGCGATGCCCTTCGTAGGCTTCGCCAAACCCGCCCACGCAGCGTCCGTCATCGCCTTCCTAGCGTCCGACGACGCCCGCTACATCAACGGCACAGAAATCCGAGCCGACGGCGGCGCCCTCTCCTAGGGGACACGCACCCCCCGAAAAACCCCGGCAATATCGGCGTGTTGGATAGCACACCGCGACAATCGCTCGCGCGGCGCTAGTTCTTGTGCTCGCCAACTCCTGGACGCGGGCCAGAACAGCTTGGTCGACCTTGTGAAGAGCGCCCGCGTCGTGAGGCGGGTCTGGATCGTATTCGATCATGAGCTGTAGCGCCTTGGCCGTCGTGGCGTCGGATAGAAGCTCTGCGAGTTGCAACGCCATATCGATCCCACTCGACACTCCGGCGGACGTGATGACCTTGCCCTCTTGTACCACCCGTTCGTCGGAGGGCTTGGCGCCGTACTTTGCAAGCAACGGACGTGCGGAGAAGTGGGTCGTCGCGCGGAGTCCGTCCAGTAGTCCAGCCGCCCCCAGCAGTAGCGAGCCGGTGCACACCGACGTCGTGAACCTGCTGGTCTCGTGCGCTGTGCGGATCCAATCCAGAATTGCGTCGTCGTGGACCAACGCGCGGGTGCCTATCCCGCCAGGAATCACGACGACGTCCGGATGCGGTACTTCCCCGAACGGATGGTCGACGGCGAGGCCTAGAAAGCCATTGTCCGTCCGCACCTCTCCCTTGCGATGCCCCACGAAAAAGACCGCAGCGCCCGGCAGCCGCTGGAGCACCTCATAGGGCCCGACCGCATCCAGCGCCGTAACCCCTTCAAAAAGAGCAACCGCAATCCTCATGGCGACATCCTCCCCTAATCCAGGTGGCCGCGGACGAAGGGGAGGTAGGTGGGGTGCCAGACGTGTCCTCGGACGAAAGCTTCGATGTCGTCGGGGATGTTTTCTCGGCGGGCAACGCCGTCTTCGATGGCCTGCTGCACCACTCGGGTGGCTACGCGGATGGAGGTTTCCTGGAGGTCGGACACCGGCGGGTAGATCAAGCCGCCTTCGACGTACTTCTCGATGGTGTAGTCGGCGAGCGCCTGCGAGGCCTCGAGGACCATGCCGTCCGTGATCGCCTTCGCGTCGCTCAGGATCGCCCCGAAGCCGAGCCCCGGGAAGATGAACGCGTTGTTGCCCTGTCCGATGGGGTGCGTCACGCCGCCCATCTGCACCGGATCGAATGGGCTGCCGGTTGCCACGATCGCTTGGCCTTCGGTCCACCGAAAGATGTCGATCGGCGTTGCCTCCGCGGAGTCGGTCGGATTCGACAGCGGGAAGATGATCGGCCCCTTGTGGTTGTCCGCCATCGCGCGGACCACTTCTTCGTCGAAGGCGCCCGGCCGGCCCGATAGGCCCAGGAGCACCGTAGCCTTCGCGTTGCGAATGGTCTCCACCAGATCGGGTGCATCACCCGCGAACTCCCAGCCTCGGATGGCGGCGCGCTCCTGCGCGAAGCCCTGCTTGTACTCTTCCATATCGCGGTCCGTGAGCAGCAGGCCCTTCGAATCCAGCACGAACACGCGTTCCGTTGCTTGCTCTTGGCTCAGGCCAGCGCGGACCAAACCCTCGCGAATCGCCCAAGCCACGCCCACGCCACCTGCCCCGGCTCCGTGAATGATGAAGACCTCGTCCTTCAGGCTTTCGTCACGAAGATGACAAGCCGCGAGAATACCCGCCAAGGCGACCGCGCCCGTGCCCTGAATGTCGTCGTTGAAGGATGGCCCTCGGTTCCGGTATCGATCGAGAACCGTGAAGGCGGCGGTCTTCGAAAGATCCTCCCATTGAATCACGGCATCGGGCCAACGAGACCAAACCGCGTCGACAAACTGGTCGAGGAACTTGTAGTAGTCGTCACCCTGGAGCCGCTTCTGGCGAACCCCGAGATAGTTGGGGTCGTTGATGAGATCCATGCGGTCCGTGCCCACGTCGAGCGCGACGGGCATCGTGTGGAACGGGCTCACGCGACGGTATAGAGGGCCATCTTCCCGATGGGAATCGCGAGGCCACCGTACCCTTGGTCGCCGATGCCGAGGATCGCCGAGGAGTCGGTCGCGACAATCATGCGAACGTCCTCCATTGGGTAGCACTCGAGCGTTTGATCCGCGCGGTCGATGTTGAGCGGAGAGAATGAGAGCCCCCGCGGGTTCTGGTAGAGCGCGCTGAACTGTTGCACTGCCGCGCCGACGGTCGGCGTGTAAACGATCGGCAACATCTCGTCGAGGTGCTTCTCGAGCAAGGCGTAGAACAGAATCTCTTGCCGTTCCTGAAGGCTCCGCAGGTACTGATACTTGTCGATGTCGGTCGGCGCCTGGACGAAGCCCTCATAGACGCGGTCGATCTGCTGTTCGAGCGTATTGAACTGGGGAGGAAGAAGGCCCCCTAGCCGAAGTGCGACACGCTCTTCGTGGCTGAACGCCGTGCCCTTGTTGGAGAGTACGAGTCGCAGCAGGGTGATGCCGTCCTGGTAGACCTCCATGTACTGGCGTCCATGTTCATCTTCCTTGAGGTCAAACAACCGGCTAACGCGTTTGCGGGGCATGGCGTTCCTTTCCTTAGGCGCCTTCGATGGCGGCCACGACTGCGCCTGCCATCTCCGTCGTGCCGAGCGATCGCTGTCCGCCGCTCAGGTCTGCAGTTCGAAGTCCACTGTCGAGGACCTTCTGGACGGCGTTTTCAATTGTTTTCGCGTCGTCGTCGAGGTCGAGGCTGTGCCGAAGTAGCATCGCGGCACTTAGAATCGTACCCAGCGGGTTCGCGACCCCTTTGCCTGCGATGTCCGGGGCGGAGCCGTGGATGGGTTCGTACACACCAAGCGTGCCTTCACCGAGCGAGGCGCTTGGAAGCAGCCCGAGCGACCCGGTCAACACCGCGCCTTCGTCCGAGAGGATGTCGCCAAACATGTTGCCACTCACGATGACGTCGAACGATGACGGGTCGGTGACGAGGCGCATGGCGGCCGAATCGACGAGCTGATGATCGAGCTGGATGTCCGAGTTCTCTTTGCCGACCTCGGTCGCGACCTCGCGCCACACTTGCATCGTGGCCAGGACGTTCGCCTTGTCGATGGAGGTGACGTGTCCGCCTCGCTTCCGCGCGACTTGGAAGGCTAGCTCGACGATGCGGCGAATCTCGCTCTCGTCGTAGACCATCGTATCGAAGCCGGTGCGCAGACCGTTCCTGGTCTCTTTGCCCTTGGGCTGACCGAAATAGATGCCGCCGGTGAGCTCGCGGATGAACACCAAATCTACGCCACGCAGGCGTTCGGGACGGAGCGGGGAGGCCGCTTCGAGGCCAGGAAAGAGCTTCACCGGGCGAACATTCGCGAACAGCTTCAGGGCCTTCCGCATTCCGAGAAGCCCCTGCTCCGGCCGAACCTTGGCGTTGGGGTCGTCCCATTTCGGGCCGCCAACCGCACCGAGTAAGACGGCATCCGCACTGCGGCACCCCACGATGGTGTCGTCCGGAAGTGGAACACCCGTCTCGTCGATGGCGATGCCGCCGATGAGGTGTGTCGAGAACGTGAACGTGTGATTGGACTTGCTTGCGATCGTCTCGAGCACTTGGCGAGTCGCGTCAACGATTTCGGGACCGATTCCGTCACCAGGGAGAAGTGTAATCTTGGCTTTCATCTATCGTTACCTGTGCGGCCGGCCATGATGCACGGCACACGTCATGAGGGCAATGGCTAAGTCGCGCGTTCCAGCGTGAGCCCGTACTCGATGCTGTCGATCAACGCCTGAAGTGACGCTTCGATGATGTTGCTCGATGCCCCCACGGTGCTCCATGTGTCGTGGGCCGACTGGCTGTCGATGAGCACTCTCGTCGTCGCATCGGTCCCCTTGCGGCCGTCGAGAATGCGAACCTTGTAGTCGCTGAGATGCATCTCTGCGACCTCGGGGAAGAAGGGGAGGAGCGCCTTTCGGAGCGCTGAGTCGAGTGCACTCACCGGGCCGTTGCCTTCGCCCGCGGTGTGCACGACCTCGTCCCCGATTTGGACCTTTACCGTAGCCTCGGCGAGCATGCCGCCGCCACGCCGTCGTCCAACGCCTGCTTGGAAGTCCAATACCTCGAAAGGTGGTTTGTAGTCGGCTTGGTCACGAGCCATGAGTAGCGCGACCGACGCCTCGGCCGCTTCGTACGCGAAGCCCTTGGACTCGAGCTCCTTGATCTTCTCGAGGACGCGGCCGCCGTGGTCCGAGCTGACCTCGAGCCCAAGCTCTTCCGCCTTGCTCATGACGTTGCTGCGTCCGGAAAGCTCACTCACCACCACTCGCGACTCGTTCCCGACGAGAGTTGGCTGGATGTGCTCGTATGATTCGGGATGACGGCGAATCGCCGACACGTGGATGCCGCCTTTGTGGGCGAAGGCACTACGCCCGACGTAGGCCGCATGATCGTTGGGACTCAGGTTTGCGATCTCGGCAACGAAGTGTGACAGGTCGTAGAGTTGGTTGAGTTTGCCTTGAGGCAGGCACTGCAAGCCCAGTTTGAGCTCGACGTCCGGGATGATCGCGCAGAGGTTGGCGTTTCCGCAGCGCTCCCCGTACCCGTTGATCGTTCCCTGGACGTGGCGGACCCCCGCACGCACGGCGGCGACGGAGTTGGCGACGCCACATTCACCATCGTTGTGGGCATGGATGCCGAGTGGTGTGTCCGGAAGGGCCTCTCGGACCGCTTTCACGATCTCCTCGACCTCCCAGGGCATCGAGCCGCCGTTGGTGTCGCAAAGAGCTACCCGCTCGGCGCCACCGCGCGTAGCGGCTCGCAGCGTGTCGATCGCGTACTGCGCATCGGCCTTGTATCCGTCGAAGAAATGCTCCGCGTCGTAGATCACCCGCCGGTCGTTCTGCCGGAGAAAGGCCACGCTCTCCTCGACCATACGGAGGTTCTCTTCGAGGCTCGTGCGCAGCACTTGCGCAACGTGCATGTTCCAGGACTTGCCGAAGATCGTGCACACTGGGGTCTCGGCGGCGAGCAAGGTCTGGAGTTGCTTGTCGTCCTCTGCGCGAAGCTGCGCGCGACACGTCGAACCGAACGCGGCCACGATGACGTTCTTCCAATCGACCTCCTTCGCCCGCTCGAAGAACTCGACGTCCTTGGGGTTCGACCCCGGCCAACCGCCCTCGATGAAGGTGACACCCAGCGAATCCAAGTGCTCCGCGATCCGCAGCTTGTCCTCGCAGGACAGACTCATCCCTTCCATCTGCGTGCCATCACGCAGAGTGGTGTCGTAGATCTCTACGACCGGGTCCGAGCCGCTATGTCCGCTCTTGCTCATAACTTGTGATCTGCTCGTCGAACGAGAGGAGGTATCCAAGCTGGTCGACGCCATCGAGGAGACAGTGCTTGGAGAAGGCGTCGATAGGGAACGTTGCCTCGAGCCCGTCGACGCCCGTCACGGACTGGGTCGGGAGATCGATCGTGATCTTCGTCGACCGGTCCAGTTGAACGGCTTCCATGAGCGCCTTGTACACTTCGGCGTTGACCTCGACGGGCAGCAAACCGTTCTTCAGCGAGTTGCTCCGGAAGATGTCTGCGAAGCCGGTGGAGATGATCGCGCGGAAACCCCAACCGACCAACGCCCAAGGTGCGTGCTCGCGCGAAGAACCACTGCCGAAGTTGTTGCCGGCGATGAGGATCCGCGCACCCTGCGAAGCGGCCTCGTTAAGCACGAACTCGGGGTTGTCCGACCCGTCCTTGAGGTAGCGCCAGTCGCAAAACAGGCTGTCCCCGAGACCGTGCTTGTCGGTCACCTTGAGAAAGCGCGCTGGGATGATCTGATCTGTGTCCACGTTCTCGGCAGGGAGCGGGACTGCATGCGATGTCAGTGTGGTGAATTTGGCCATGACTCTGTCTTTCAAGAAAGGAGCAAGCTCCGCGGGTCGGTGACTTTGCCGGTGATGGCCGAGGCGGCTGCGGTGAGTGGAGATGCGAGGAAAGTGCGGCCACCCTTGCCCTGTCGTCCCTCGAAGTTGCGGTTGGAGGTGCTGACGGCGTACTGACCGGGCTCGAGATTGTCACCGTTCATCGCGATGCACATCGAACAACCGGGCTCACGCCACTCGGCGCCCGCCTCTTTGAAGATCTCATCGAGCCCTTCGGCCTCGGCCTGCTTTTTGATGTCGTGCGAGCCCGGAACCACCAGAGTACGCACACCTTCCGCGACCTTGCGGCCGCTGAACACACCGGCCGCCATGCGTAGGTCACCGATACGCGAGTTGGTGCACGAGCCGATGAAGACCACGTCGATCTTCTGGCCGAGCAGGGGCTGTCCCGGCCGCAGGCCCATGTAGCCCATCGCTTTTTCGAATGCGGCTCTCTGTGAGGCATTGTCGAACGAGTCTGCGGTTGGCATGGGCTCGCCGATCTGCATGCCCATGCCCGGGTTCGTGCCGTAGGTGATCATCGGCTCGAGCTGGTTGGCGTCGATGATGACGGTCTTGTCGAAGGTCGCGCCTTCGTCCGTTGGGAGCTGGCTCCAACGCTCGACCGCAGCGTCCCAATCGGCGCCCTGCGGCACGCGGTCGCGCCCCTTCAAGTACTCGAAGGTCGTTTCGTCGGGGGCGATCATGCCCGCTCGTGCGCCTGCTTCGATGCTCATGTTGCAGACCGTCATTCGGCCTTCCATGTCGAGGTGGCGGATGGCCGACCCGGTGAACTCGATCACGTACCCGGTTCCGCCGCCCGTTCCGATCTCCGCGCACAGTGCGAGGATGATGTCCTTGGCGGTCACACCTGGCATCAGCTGGCCGTCGAGCCGCACTTCGAGAGTCTTGACTTTGCGCTGCAGGAGACACTGCGTGGCCAAGACGTGCTCGACCTCGCTTGTCCCGATGCCAAACGCCAGGGCACCAAAGGCGCCATGGGTCGACGTGTGACTGTCACCGCACACGATTGTCTTGCCTGGCTGCGTGAACCCACGCTCCGGCCCGATCACGTGTACGATCCCATTGCGACTGTCGCCAAGAGCGAAGAGCTCCACTCCGAACTCTTTGCAGTTGCTCTCCAGCTGAGCGAGCTGCGCCTTTGCCTGGTCGTCGATGACCCACAGCGCCTTCGGTAGCGTCGGCGTCGAATGGTCCATCGTCGCAATGGTCTTGTCCGGGCGACGAACCTTTAGTCCGCGCTCGCGCAGACCGGTGAACGCCTGGGGGGACGTCACCTCGTGAATGAGTTGCAGGTCGATGTAGAGGACCGCGGGCCTATCCGGCTCCTGAACGACGACGTGATCGTCCCAAACCTTCTGAAATAGTGTTCTTGGTTTCATGATGCTGGTTACGCAGCGCTTCCTGCTGCCGCGCTAGCGGCTTGCGTCCCTTCTCTGATGGCGAGGATGCGGTTGATAGCCGCGATGTAGGCCTTGGCGCTCGCGACGATGACGTCCGTGTGTGCGCCGTGACCGTGGAACACCCGTGCGCGCGAGTGCTCGTATTGTGGATTGATTTTTTCGGGCGGCGCATCGTTGTCGTCGGTAGAGACGCGCACGCTCACCTCTCCCAGCGCGTCGATGCCTTCAGTCACCGATTGAACGGTGTACTCGAGCAGCGAGCAGGGGACGTGAACGAGGTTTTGGATGGCCTTGTACGCGGCATCCACCGGGCCGGTTCCGACTTCCGCCGATGTCTGTGTTTGACCGTCGGGCCCGGTGAGCTTCACGGTGGCCGTCGGCATGCCTGTCCCGCACCCCACCTGGATGGCGTCGAGCCTCCAGAACTCCTTCGGCTGATAGAGTTCGTCACTCAACAGGGCCAACAAGTCCGCATCGGTGATGTGCTTCTTCTTGTCGGCGAGCTTCTTGAACCGCGCGAACGCCTTGTTGAGCCCATCACCGGACACGGAGTAACCGAGCTCGGTCAAGCGGTTCGCAAACGCGTGCCGCCCGGAGTGCTTCCCGAGGATGAGCTGCGTCGTACCCGCGCCCACCGTCTCCGGACGCATGATCTCGTAGGTCTCCTCATGCTTGAGCATCCCGTCCTGGTGAATGCCAGCCTCGTGCGCAAACGCATTCGCGCCCACGATCGCCTTGTTCGGCTGTACGATCATGCCGGTCACCTTGCTCACCAACCGGCTAGCGCGCGTGAGCTGCGTGGTGTCGACGTGCGTGCCGATGCCAAAGAGGTCGCGCCGCACATGCAGCGCCATGACGACCTCTTCGAGCGAGGCATTGCCGGCTCGCTCGCCGATGCCGTTGACCGCCACTTCGACCTGGCGGGCGCCGTTGACCACTGCTGAGAGGCTATTGGCCACTGCCATCCCGAGGTCGTCGTGGCAATGAACACTGATGACCGCACTATCGATGCCAGGCACGTTCTGCCGGAGCATCGCAATGCGCTCACCAAACTCCGCGGGGATCGTGTAGCCGACCGTGTCCGGGATGTTCAACGTACTGGCTCCCGCCTCGATGGCGGCCTGAAGTGCTTCGTACAGGAACTCCATCTCGGTTCGCCCGGCGTCCTCGGGGCTGAACTCGACGTCGTCGCAAAAGCTTCGCGCGTACGAGACCATCTCGGTGATCTTCGCGAGCACCTCGGCCTTGCTCATCCGTAGCTTGTGCTCGCGATGGATCGGCGACGTTGCGATGAACGTGTGGATCCGGCCGCGCTTCGCCGGTGCCACAGCCTCCGCAGCCTTGTCGATGTCGGATTTGTGAGCACGCGCCAAGCTGCAGATCGTCGGCGGCTCCGGGATCGGCCGGCCCTCGACGCCCGTCACGCCCACCGCTTCGGCGATGGTTTTCACCGCTCGCAAGTCATCGTCGGAAGCGGCCGCGAAGCCAGCCTCGATCACATCCACGCCGAGTCGCGATAGGGTCTTCGCCACCTCTAGCTTTTCCGACGAGGTCATCGTCGCGCCAGGTGATTGCTCTCCATCCCGGAGGGTTGTGTCGAAGATCCGTACGTGATCGGGTTGCATGATTCATTCTCCCGACGCCGCGACAGACGGCGCCTACCTATTCTCCCTGTTTGATCTCTATTGGGTCGACGAAAGGCATCATCGACCGAAGGTTTGCGCCCACCTGCTCGAGCGTTTGGTCCTGCTCTGCACGCCGGATCGCGTTGAACTCGGGTCGGCCGTTCTTGTTCTCTTCGATCCAGCGCTTGGCGAACGTGCCGTCCTGGATCTCGGCGAGGATTTGCTTCATCGCCTTCTTGCTCTCTTCGCCGATGACGCGTGGGCCGCTCACGTAGTCGCCCCACTCGGCAGTGTTCGACACCGAGTAGCGCATGTAGTTGAGTCCGCCGCGGTACATCAGGTCGACGATGAGCTTGAGCTCGTGGAGGCACTCGAAGTACGCGAGCTCCGGCTGGTAGCCGGCCTCGACCAAGGTCTCGAAGCCGGCCTTGACCAGCTCCGATGCGCCGCCGCACAAAACGGCCTGCTCACCAAAGAGGTCGGTTTCCGTCTCCTCCGTGAAGGTGGTCGTCAACACGCCGGCGCGCGCGCAACCGATCCCAGCTGCGTACGACATCGCCAGCGCATCCGCCTGGCCCGTCGCGTCTTGATGAACGGCAAGGAGCGCCGGAACGCCGCCCCCCTCCTGGTAGGTCTCGCGCACGCGGTGGCCGGGGCTCTTCGGCGCGACCATCGTGACGTCGATATCCTTCGGCGGCTCGATGGTGTCGTATCGAATGTTGAAGCCGTGCGCGAACATCAGCATGTTGCCTGCCTCGAGGTTCGGGCGGATGTGCTCTTCGTAGATCGCTGGCTGCGACGTGTCGGGCGCCAGCATCATGATCACGTCGGCTTCCTTCGCCGCATCGCTCACCGACTTCACCGCGAGACCGGCGGCTTCGGCCTTGGCCTTGCTCTTGCTGCCGTCCTGCAAAGCGACGCGCACGTCCACGCCGCTCTCCTTCAAGTTGAGCGAGTGCGCGTGGCCCTGCGAGCCGTAGCCGACGATCGCCACCTTCTTGCCTCGAATCAACGAAAGGTCAGCGTCTTTTTCATAACGAATCTGGGTCATGTGTCTCTCTACTTCTCTACAAGGGGTTAGGCCGCGGAGTGGCGGGAGGCGGGCACAGTGGGGTGGGCGCGATCGTGCTTTTCGACACCGCGTGTCATCGCGACGGTGCCGGTTTGCACCAGCTCGAGAATGCCAAAGGGTCTGAGAACCGAGACGAGGCCTTCGACCTTGTCTTGCGGCCCCGTGATTTCGATCGTTACCCGGTCGGGGGACATGTCGATCGCGCGGGCGCGAAACACATCGCAAATTTTCAAGATTTCATTGCGCTGCTCGCTGTTGCAGTTCACCTTGATCAGCGCGAGCACGCGACTGATCGACTGTTTGTTGGTGAGGTCGTCGACCCAGAGCACGTTGACCATCTTGTAGAGGTTCGCCTCGATACGCTTGGCTTTGTCCTCATCTGCGTCGCAGACGATAGTCATTCGCGACACGCCAGCTTCGTGGGTGGCGCCGACGTTGAGCGAGTCGATGTTGAAACTGCGGCGGCGGAACAACGAGGCGACTCGGTTCAACACGCCGGGCTTGTCTTCGACGAAAACGGCGAAGGTTCTTTTGACGGACTGGGACATCACTCGTCCTCCCCTGTCTCGAAGATCGGGTTGTGCTCGTGATCGCCGGGCTTGGGTGGACGTTCGATCATCTCGTGCAGATCGGCCCCGGCGGGAACCATCGGGTACACGGAGTCTTCTTGTTCGACGCGGAAATCGATGACGACGGTGCCCTCGGTGGCTTCCGCCGTTCGAACCGCTGCTTCGACCTCGGAGCGCTTCTTCACGCGAATGCCCGTCAACGCATGCGCGTCGGCGATCTTCACGAAGTCGGGGCTGAGCATCGGCGTCGCGACGTAGCGACCGCCGTAGAAGAACTCCTGCCACTGACGCACCATGCCGAGGAAGCCATTGTTGATGATGGCGACGTTGACCTTGATGCCTTCCTGGGCACAGGTGGAGAGCTCGGCCTGCGTCATCTGGAAGCCACCATCCCCGCAGATGACCCACACCGACTCATCCGGCTTGGCGAATTTCGCGCCGATCGCAGCGGGCAAAGCAAAGCCCATCGTGCCAAGGCCACCCGATGTGATCAGCTTCCGGGGGTAGTCGTGCTTGTAGTACTGCGCCTCCCACATCTGGTGCTGACCGACGTCGGTGACGACGAGTGCTTTGCCTTCGGTGAGACGATACAGGTCGTGGATGACATGGGCGGCATAGAGCTTGCCCATATCGGGCAGGTTCTTGATGTCCCTCACGGACGATCCGCCCTGAATCTCTTCGATGTAGGCTAACCACTCCGAGCGGTCGCACTCCTCGACCTGCGGGAGCAGCTCCTTCAAGACCTCCCGCGCGTCGCCGACGATCGGCACATCGACATGGACGTTCTTGTTGATCTCCGCCGGGTCGAGCTCGATGTGGATCTTCTGCGCGTTCTGGGCGTAGGTCTTGAGGTTACCCGTCACGCGGTCGTCGAACCGCATGCCGACGGCGATGATCAAATCAGCCTCTTGAATCGCCTTGTTGACCCAGGTTTCCCCGTGCATGCCCATCATGCCGAGGTTTCGGGGGTGGCTGGCCGGGAACCCGCCGAGGCCGAGCAGCGTGCAGGCCACCGGAATGTTTGTCTTTTCGATGAACTCGATCAGAGTTTGCGTGGCCTCCGCCTTCACGACGCCCTGTCCTGAAAAGAGGATCGGCTGCTTCGCGTTCTTGATCAGCTCTACGGCGCCCTCGAGCTGCTCGGCGAGCGGCGCGTAGTCGGGACGGTAGCCGGGAAGCACGATCTCGTCCTCGTTCCACTCGAATACGCAGCTCTGCTGTTGCGCATCCTTGGTGATGTCGACGACGACCGGCCCGGGTCGGCCTGAGCGGGCGATGTAGAACGCCTCGCGGATAGTCGGTGCGATTTGCTCTGGTTTCGTCACCAGATAGTTGTGCTTGGTGACCGGAATGGTGCAGCCCGTGATGTCGGTCTCCTGGAACGCATCACTGCCGATGAGCTGAGAGGGGACCTGCCCGGTGATGCAAACCATCGGGACCGAGTCGAGCATGGCGGTCGCGATGCCGGTTACGAGGTTGGTTGCGCCAGGACCCGAAGTCGCAATACAAACGCCGACTTCCCCCGATGCGCGCGCGTAGCCGTCGGCCATGTGGGAGGCGCCTTGCTCGTGGCGCGTCAGCACGTGGTGGATGGGGTATTCGATCATCGCGTCGTAGGCAGGCATGATCGCGCCGCCCGGATAGCCGAAGCAGACCTCGACCCCCTCGCGTACGAGCGCTTCCCAGATGATTTGGGCTCCGGAAAGCGATTCGCCGAGGCGATTCTCGAGCTTGGGATTGGCGGGCGTCACGAGGTTCTCCTTACTTCCTGGCTGGCTGCAACTAGTGGATTCCAGGCGGCATTCAAGCAGCGCCTATCCAACAAAAAAGGCACCGAGTCGACCGCCGACTGGGCACCTGGTGCGGGGGCAAACTCCGGCATGCCGGGCGCCTGCCGGTTTGTTGAAGTTTTACGCTGTGGATGTCTTTTCATTGGCTTCGATCAAACTAAAAAAGGCCCCCGCATGCTCGATGCGGAGGCCAGAAACTGAGTGGGTTGGGTGTGAGTGGTTCTGGTCCCCGCCTATGCCTGCGCAACTAGCAGGAGGCTAATAATGAGGCCGACTACAACTACAACTCCGCCGATCAGACTCGCACGATGCGTGTCCACTGGGGCAGCCATAGCAGTCGGGTACCGAACCATTGCCCGATCATTCTGCTACCAAGCCCCCCCACGGTCAAGCGGGACGCGGTGTCGCCGCGCTCCTTGTGTCAGAAGAGCTCTAGTTTCACATAGTTGAGGCCCGAGAGCCTGTCCACGTTGAGCTCGAGGGCTAGTTGGGCCTGGTGGCAGTAGGGGCCCGGCGCGTCGGCGGCGATGTTGAGCTCGGTGGCGATCACCTGTCGGGTGGCTGACAGGTAGACCACGTCGATGGGGAAGGGGACGCCGGCGTTGGTGATGCACACTCGGGTCTCCTTGGGGAACACCAGGAGGAGCGCTTCGTTCGCGGCGAGGGGGCCATGGAGGCGGAGGCCTTCTTGCCGCTCGTACTCGGTTTCGGCCAGCGTGATTTCTAGCTCGAGTTGTACCTTGCCGTCGTCGTCGAGGAGGCGGGCGCGTGGGGTGGGCTGACTATCGGCGCAGCCGAGCATCCCCGCTAGCAACAGCACGGTGGTCGCTTTGCTCATAGCGACCTCAGGAAGGCGAGCAGGGCCTCTCGCTCGTCGGCGCGAAGCTTGGAGAGCTCGTCCCGGGCCGTGGTCGCTTCGCCGGCGTGCTTTGCGATCGCGTCTTCGATCGTGCTCGCGCGGCCGTCGTGCAGGTAGGGTGCCGTTCGACCGAGGCCCCATAGAGGCGGCGTGCGGAAGTCGTGAATCCCCGCGTCTCCTTCTTCGATGCCGAGGGCGCTCGGTTCCGCGACATCGTGAAGCAGTAAGTCCGTGTACGCATGAACGTCGTCCCCGTCGCTCGTCCGCAGAAACGGAACGTGGCAACTGCCGCATCCGACCAGGTTGAAGATCTCCTCGCCCCGATCCTCGAGCATGGCGTCTACGTGGCTTCTCGGCGGCGGCGCGAGGAGCGCGATGAACCCCGTGATGCTGTTGATGGTAGTTTCGTCGGCTTCGGGGTCCGCCGCTTCGTCATCGTCTTCGGCGCTGCCGAACGACAGGCCCGGCTCGCTGGGCACCGTCAACCCAAGCTCGCCGCTGAGGGCGTCCCGTACGAAGTCGCGGATCGATGGCACGTTGGCCTTCCAGCCGAATCGACCGAGGCGCCCATCCTCGAGCACGTGCGCACGTCCGGCAATACCGTCGTCGTCGTCGTCGCGGGGATCGGCGAGCGCTTCAATCGCTTCACGCGGAATCCGTTCGAGTAGGCCCAAGCCAAGCGTTGATGGAGTTTGTCGCGGTTCGAAGAAGTTGGCGTCTGCATCGGCTTCAGGCCGAGTGCCGGTGACGGCGTGACGGGGAAGCGCAGTCCCATCGCCGGGCAGGGTGAACGTGAATCCGGTGAAGCTCCCTTGCCGCATGGCATCGACGCCCGACGGCCCCGCGCCGCCGATGACCGGGTCGAAATGACACGAGCGGCACGCGTCGCCGTTGAAGCAGGGGGCCAGGCACCTTCTGCAAACCCGAAGATCACGATCGAAGAGGTGCGGCCCTGCTCGAACAGCGCCAGTTGTCCGCGGCATCCAACCCAGCAACGGCGCGCGCGTACTCGCGCCGCCGGGAATCTCGGCGTCGGGGGCAGCATGCTTCGGTCGATTGCGCCGTAGCCCCCAAGCGACTCCAAGAACGCGATCAAGTCCTCCCGCTCGCCGTAGGCGCGAGCGCCACGTACGCATCTCGAATCGAGGCCGCCTCCCCACCATGCCATCGGATCGCTTCATCGATCGTCGGCGAGCGCCCGTCGTGCAGGTACGGGCTCGCGGCGGCGATGCCCCACAGTGGCTGCGTGCGGAACTCGTGGCCGGTCGCATCCTGCATGGGGAACCCGTCGGCCAGTTCGTCCCCCATGTCATGGAGCAGCAGATCGGTGTACGCAGGGGATGGCTCCGCGCGGGCCACGCAACGAGGACAGATGGCATTTCTCGCACCCGACTCTCGTTGAACACCTCCTCCCCGTGCTCGGTCTGCCGCCCGTCGGCTCATCAGGGCGCGGGCGCGGCCACAGCAGTAGCGTAAAGCACACCAAGTCGAACAGATCGGACTCGGAGAGCTCTGGGTCAGCGCTTCGTCGAGGTCTACGGTCGGCTCGTCTGGGAATCACTGCCTGAGCCGCCACGATGGCCCCCACTCCACCGTTCCCGCCGAGCGCGATGGACGCTGGTGCGCCTTTGAGTGTCGGCAGGTCCGCCCTTCGTTCTGCGGATAGCGGGTCCGAGGTGATCCCCATGTGGTTGAAGATCGGACCGCGAACGAAAAGCTCGATGCTCGAGGTCTGTGCTTTCCGTCCGAAGCGTCCAACGAAGATCCCGTCGTAGTTCACCCGGCCGCTAATCCCGTCTCCGTCCGCATCGTTCGGGTCGGCGTGGCTCACGATCTCGGTGTCCGGTATTTCGGCGAGCAAGCCCGCGCCGAAAAACGGAATCGGATTCCTCGTTGCGCTGATGTTGGTGAGTTGATCGGAAGATGCTCGCCCCGAGTCGAGCGAGAACTGTCGCTGCACGCCGTTCTTGCCGCGCGGCACGACCGTACCGAAAGCGAGCTCGTCACCGACCAGCAAGAAGTCTCGATAGTGACTTGCGCCTCCACCCAACGCGGGCTTCTCGTGACAGCCCGCGCAGAAGGTGAGGTTGAACTCCGGGCCGAGGCCGTCCTCCGGCGCAAATCGGCGCAGCGCCACGTCTCGGCCACGCTCGAACACGGCGACCTGGTCGGGCGTGGCCGACGGCAGAGGTGAACCGAGCTCTCCGAAGATACCGTCCGCGATCTCCACCGTCGTGTCCGGGGCACAGCCAGGCACCGAGGCGCCCCAAATGCAGAGAACGAGCGCCACGCCCCAGGGCTTCATATCGAGCACTGATTCAAGCAAGACTAATAGGTCGAATATAGCCCGCGGTTCTCGCCGGACAATGTAAGCTCAAAGGCCTGATTCGATGGAGGTACTTTCCAGCCGTTTCATGCTGCACCCACGC
>PVMK01150086.1_pt1 | contig 15683 bp, 15 predicted proteins | sample 1853481 | NCBI WGS metagenome assembly PVMK01 (sample SAMN08533507, study PRJNA380276) | Marine sediment metagenome, whole genome shotgun sequencing project.
GTCTTGTCGGTGAGGTTGAATACACCCAGCACCAACTCCGCCTTTGGGCCCAGGCTGACATGCCCGATGAGATCGACGATACCATAGCCATCCGTTTCGTAGAGATCGACGAGGCTGTCGTCCACGCGTCGCTTCTTGTCCACAAAAGTACCGATCAGCTGTGCTCCCCAGCGGCCTGTCGGCGAATCGTAGCCCAATCCCACCACGGCTTTCGCCGGATCGATGCTATTGAGCGGCTCATTGCGCGACTCGTCTTCACCGCGTGTCCAGGCCAGCGATGCCCGAAGATTAAACCCGTTCAGCGAGCTGCGGATCGCACCAAGGTCCAGCTGACTACGAAACTCGGTACCGAAAATGGCCGCCTCCTCGCGGTTCTGGGACTGGAATACGAGCAGACCACTGTCGGGATCGACCCCCAGATTAACTCTTGACTCGATCAGATCGTCGTATCGAGTGTAGAAAAGGGCGAGGCTTGCTGAGACGGCATGCGAGCCGCGTCGTAGCCCAAGTTCGAATCCGTTGCTGGTCTCCGAGTCCAGATCGGGGTTCGGGATCGCCATGAATCCGAACTGCGGGATAAACAAGGCCAGATTTGCATCGTCGAAAGGCGGCGCCCTGAACCCGCGCGAATACTGCCCGTACGCCGACCAGCGATCGTTGACCTGGTAGACAAGCCCGAATTTGGGCGACAGCTCCGACTGGTTCATCCCGACGGCGCTCTGGCCGGGGTGATCTTCGCGCCACAAGGCATCTTCGTCGGGATCGAGGTCGTAATAGTCCCAACGCAAGGCCGGAATCCACGTCAGGCGACTGCCCGTAGCCCGTATCTCATCCTGCAGATAGATGCCGGCTTCGATCGTCTCACTGTTGGGGAAGTCTCTTACCGGGAACTCCTCACCGAGAACGATATTGCTGCTACTGCCGTCCTCGAGATTGGTCTGCAAGGCCTTGCGATATTCCTTTGTGTCGGTCAGGTGGGCTTCCATGCCATAAACCAGGCGGTGCTCGTAGCCGGCCGCGTACAGCGCTGATTCCAGTGTAATTTCTCCACCCACCATATCCTGTTCGTAGTGGAACTCGCGCTGTCTGCGGGTCGGAAATGGCTCCCTGGCGCTCGGATCGCGATCCTGGACAGTCCTTTGATCTACCTCCGACTCCTGTTTGTACAGACGCACGACCCCGCCTTCCAGCCACCGTCCCTGGCTGCCGAACTCATACTCCGACGACAGGCGCGTACGCTTCTGATCGTCATCGCCGAACATTGCCGTGGTGGTCGCAAATCGCCCCGGCCCATGGACAAGCGACTGCACATCCGTTTTGCTGTCTGAGTCGCTGCGACCCGCCGTCAGCCGCAATCGACCACCCGTGCCGGCGTCGTGGACGAATTTGACCAGGTAGCTATGAGAATCATTGTCCTGTGGATTCGCATCGGTCGCCGCATTGTCGAGTTCATCGCTCTTGCGTTTCGACCAGACCAGCATCGATTGCCAGTCACCGAGGTCCAGGGCAGCAATGCCGGTCAGCAGCTGCCCCTCGTCCGCACCCGAATAGGCGCCCTTGCCGCCCAGGAAGAATTTACCCGGAGTGAGGCTCAGATAATCGTCCGGATCCTTTGTGGTGTAGGTCACGACGCCACCCAGGGCGTCACTGCCGTACAGCGAAGACGCCGGGCCCCTGAGAATCTCAACACGTTTGAGGATCTCCGGATCGACATAATCGCGACCGCTGTCGGCAAAGCTGCCGACGGAAAAGGTGTCCGAGACGGGCATACCGTCGAGCTCCACCGCCACCCGGTTGGCGTCAATGCCGCGGATGTTGAAACCACCGAGTCCGAAGCGCTGCGCATCACGACTGACCGACAGACCTGGCTCGTAACGAACGAGGTCACGGATATTTTGCACGAGTTCCTTTTCCATCTGCTCGGAATTGATCACAGTCACGGTGCCGGGCACTTCGCCTAGTGTCCGCGGCACTTTGGATGCGATTACCTGGATCTGATCGAGCGCGACGGGTGGCAGGTCCGATTCCTCGGCCACGTCATCCCCGTCCACGGGGTCGGCGGCAAGCGCAACAGTGCACAGCAACGATGCGCACAGGAATACTGTGTGTGGGAGCCCGGCGCCCCGGATTCCCGCCAAAAAACTGCCGGACATAGCTCGACCCCTACGGTCCATGATATCAACCGAGAGGCTAGGATATGTGCCGCCGACCAGCAAGGTGTTGACCTAGATCAATGTGATCCCCTCACCCGGGTCATACACTCAGCGACGGTTGCAGCCCCTGCCGAAGCCGGATTTGCTAAAATCGGAGCCGGCGAGGGGCGTCAACGCGCGGATGACTCCGGCCCATGAAGAAGCCGGACATCAGGGAGAATAATTGTGGTCGATCCGGTTGCTATCGAGAATATCTTTGCCGCCGCGCTGTCAGGTGCGATGGTCATCATCTTTGGTGGGCTCTACGCCTTCCTGTTTGCATTCTCGAAGATTCGGAATTCCCTGCGTCTCAAGATAGGCGCGTATTTTTGCTACGCCCTTCTCTTTGCATCCACGCTCTTTTTGGCGAGATATCTGAATCTCGATGGTATGTGGCGCTGGGTTGTCCTGGTCATGGTGGTGGGCTATCTGCTCGCGCCCCAGGCGATCTGGCACCTGTGCGTCGGCACCCATGAAAAGGGCGCGCCGGCCGGGTCTGCTGTAACGACCAATAATAGTTAACGGACACAGAAGGAGTCGGTAATGAACGATATTCCCTGGTGGGCCAGCGAGGATCTATGGCGGAAGTGCGCTATCTGGATCACGGCGTTTATGACTGTCGTATTGATTTTTTTGACATTCGATACGGTGGCGAAAATAACCAGCGGTAGTGAACGCGTACCAAGCTACAGCGTCATCAACAAGCGTATCTATTTCAAGTTCGATGCCGAGAAAAACTGGCAGATGCCAGTCATCGGGGACGAAGCACCGTTATTTGGCAAGGTACTGACCGAGGAAGAGGCGGAGGCGCTTGTCACCCACGGTAAGCTCATCGTCCAGGGCAGAAACTGCATGAACTGCCACACCTTGCTCGGCAATGGCGCCTACTACGCGCCTGACCTGACCAAGGCCTGGCTGGATCAGGGCTGGGGAGCCGAGTCGGTGCGTGAGAACCTGATGATCACTTTCCTGATGGATCCCGGCGCCAATGCCAGGACCTTCGGCACAGGCCGCCGTATGCCCAATCTGGATATCACGCGTGAGGAGGCCGAGGCGATCGTCGCTTTTCTGAAGTGGATGTCGTCGATCGACACCAACGGGTTCCCTCGTAATTTCAAACCGATCGCCCAGGAACCTATTAAACAGGAGGCCGGGTCATGACAATCGGAAAAATCGATAGTGCAAACCTGTCGCCCGGCCAGAAAGTCGCCGTAAAGTACTTCATGGCGGCGATCGTCCTGTTCGTGGCACAGATTCTTTTCGGGCTGATCATCGGACTACAATTCCTGAAGCCCGACTTCCTCTATGAAGTACTCGACTTCAACACGGCGAGAATGGTGCATCTCAACGCCATGATCGTGTGGATGTTGTTCGGATTCATCGGCTCCTGTTACTGGCTGGTGGAAGAGGAAAGCGGGACGGATCTTGTCGGTGCGTGGCTGGCAAACCTGAATTTCTGGATTTTCGCGTCGGCGATCGCCGTGGTGGTTGTCGTCTTCCTGTTCGTCCAGATGGGCCCCGGGGATATGAAAACGCTGTGGCTCATCAACGAGGGGCGCGAGTACATCGAAGCGCCTCGCTGGGCCGACATCGGTATCGTGGTGTGTGTCCTGATCTTCTTCTACAACATTGCCGCCACTTTCATGAAAGGGAAGTGGAGCGGCATATCCGGTGTGCTGGTGCTCGACCTCGTGGCGCTCGCCGGCATATATCTCGCCGGGATGTTTTTTGTCACGAACATCTCGATGGATCAGTTCTGGTGGTGGTGGGTCATCCATCTCTGGGTCGAGGCGACCTGGGAGGTGCTGGTCGGCTGCATCATGGCCTGGGGTCTGATACACACGCTGGGCGCCCGACGGAAAATCGTCACCACCTGGCTCTATATAGAGGTGGCGCTGATGTTTGGTTCCGGCATCCTGGGGCTGGGTCATCACTACTTCTGGATAGGAACGCCTGAGTATTGGTTTACGATCGGTGGCTTCTTCTCCGCGCTGGAGCCCATTCCACTGGTCGCGATGGTCGTCCACGCCGTCTACGACTCGGGTGCACACAAGTTCAAGAACACCAACCACCCGGCGATGGCATGGCTGATTGCCCACGCCTTTGGTAATTTCTTCGGTGCCGGTGTCTGGGGCTTTATGCACACGCTGCCCCAGATCAACCTCTACACCCACGGAACCCAATGGACGGCGTCACACGGTCATTTCGCGTTCTTCGGCGCTTACGCCACGATCATCATCGCGGTGATGTATCTCGCCGTGCAACGATGGCGAGGCAACGTCTGGATGTCCGGTGGCTTGCAGGGTAACGGCTGGAAATGGAAGTGGTCGCTTGGTCTTCTGCATCTCGGCATCATAGGTATGACCATGGCGCTGCTTGTTGCGGGCTACCAGCAGGCGTTTATCGAGAGGGCCGAACAGGGATCGACATGGGCCGGATACTTTGCCGCACAGACGCATCCGTGGTTTATCCAGGGTATGGAATGGCGGATGATCTTCGGCTGGGTAATGGCGGCAGGCCTTGTTCTGCTGATCTGGGATCTTGTCACGATCGGCAAGAACGAGACCCGCGAAGCGCCTGATCCGATTGCACTCGGACACGCGAGCGAAGCGGCTGCCTAGGGAGCTTGCGTGTCTCGGCCAGGACGGCTGAGATCGTAAACTTCGGGAAACACTTGGGATCGGAAAGCATTGTCTTTCCGGTCCCATTTTTTACACCGCCGACGGCAGCTTCAAGAGTGCCGGGCAAGAGTGCTAAAATCATGGAATCTCCGATCTATTCATAAACTCGTATCTTGCGTCCAAAATGTCCAGCTTCTGCGTTGCGAATCTTCGCTAAAGCCCGCTATTACGTGCGCTTCGCGCCTTGATTTTGACCATTTTGGATCACAATCTACTTCGCTCAGAATAAATCAGAGGTTCCTTATTCTTTTACAGAGGGAAAAATGACATGAAAAAATTGCTTCTTGTGACGGCAACAATGCTGGCCGCAACAATCTCCGTTACCGCATACGCCGGTGACGCCGAAGCCGGTAGGGGGAAGGCGGCAACCTGTGCCGCATGCCACGGACCGACGGGCATCAGCGGCAACCCGTTATGGCCAAACCTGGCAGGCCAGAAAGAGGCCTATCTCGTCAAGCAGATAAAGGCGTTCAAGGACGGAGATCGGACCGATCCGACCATGGCACCGATGGTGGCCGCACTGAGTGACACAGATATCGACGATCTCGCCGCTTTCTATGCGGGCCAGTCCTGCAAGTAAACAAGAGCAAAGACTATCTCGCGAGTTCGCGAGTATGACGGGCGGCCTTCGGGCCGCCTTTTTTTGGACAGGTTGTCAGCAGACTGACGAATCTGTGCGTATACTTCCGCGGCAACCGACGTGTTGTGTGGTGGTAGCCATGTTTCACGCCACGACATGTCGACACAAAAATATGAGCGGGCTATTGCAACACGTTCGGATAATTGACCCGGGCGCGTATGGTTCGCCTTTCTAACCTGGGAGGAGAGAATGAAAACATTAAGAACCGGTTTGATATCGATTGTGGGTGTCGCACTGTTATCACCTGTTTCGGTTTTCGCCGATGCAGCAGATGACGTCATCGCCATTACCAAGGCCCAGTGGGCTGCGGAGATCGCCGACAAGGGCAGCGCCGAGATCATGAAGGACGTCGCGGATGAATACACGGAATTCAATTCCGGTCTTCCGACGCGTGTCGATGGCAAGGCGCTGGCGACAAGGATGCAGGAAGCCGCAAGCCAGGGCTCCGGCAGTCTGATCCTTGCCGAGATGATGAACTCGAAAGTCCAGGTGTACGGCAGTACTGCGGTTCTGACCTACAATTTCGCCGGCGCGGCAAAGTCGGCCGATGGTGAGATAGAAAATATTCTTGCCAAGTCCACCCGCGTCTATGTCAAGGGCAAAGACGGCTGGAAACTGGTCCACGCCAATTTCGCGCCGGTGGGTGGCGACGACGACTAGATCGCAAGCGATCTTGTTGAGATGACGGGGTCGGCAGCAGCCGGCCCTGTTTTTTTGCCGGGACGATCCATGCCCGCGAAATCATGGAGCCTGCGGTCCATCAGATGCGCAGGGACCACGTTGCCCAGACTGGCCAAAATAGAATGTACGCGCTGCGGGTACTTGTTTTCCCACCCGGCAATCATCGCCTTGACGTCCTGGCGACGCAGGTTCTCCTGTGATCCACAGAGGTTGCAGGGAATAAGCGGAAATTCCCGCGCCCGCGCATAGCGTTCGATGTCCCGCTCCCTGCAATAGGCCAGTGGGCGGATGACGATATTGCGACCGTCATCGGAGACGAGTTTGGGGGGCATCGACTTCAACTTGCCGCCAAAAAACATGTTGAGAAAGAGGGTTTCCATCAGGTCATCCGCATGATGCCCCAACGCAATCTTTGTAAATCCTTCCTGCGCAGCGTACTCGTAGATCGCTCCTCGTCTTAGCCTCGAACACAAACCGCAGGTCGTTTTCCCCTCGGGTATCACGCGCTTTACCACGCTGTAGGTGTCCTGCTCGATAATGTGAAAAGGAACGCCCAGCCTGGTTAGATAACCGGGTAGCACTTCCTCCGGGAAGCCGGGTTGTTTCTGATCAAGATTGACCGCCATCAGTTCGAAATGGACGGGCGCCTTTCTTTGCAAAGAGAGCAGCAGATCGAGCATGACATAGCTGTCCTTGCCGCCGGACAGGCAGACCATCACCGTGTCGCCCTCTTCGATCATGCCGTAATCCACAATGGCTTTGCCCGCGAGGCCCCTGAGACGGGCTTCGAGGCGTTTGACGGTGTTCAAGGTCTTGACGGCGGCGGCTGTCATCTTTGAGGGTCCTGTGGCGTGTGTCTGTAAGCCCGTATTCTAGCCCGTGGGTGCAACAATGGGGCTAGCCACATGACTATTTACAGGGCGACCCGCGAGCCATTGCATCGCACCAACGGGCTATGTTCTACTTGCCTCCCCATTTGGGGCGAATCCGTCCCGATTGAACGAAAAGAGGTGACCGCAAATGAAGCGAGGACAACTCGTAGCGTTTCTTACAGGCCTCGTGCTGGCATGGACCGTCGGCGCCCAGGAATTGATCGTCTATCCCGCCAAGGGACAAGACCAGGCCCAGCAGAAAAAAGATGATTACGAATGCTATCAGTGGGCCACAGCTCAGACTGGATTCGATCCCATGCAAGCGCCCACGGCAACTGCTCCGCCACCGCAGGATCAGGATGTAACCGCTGGCGCCGGCAAGGGCGCTCTGGGCGGGGCGGTGGCCGGCGCCGCAGTCGGGGGCATCGCGGGCGGTGACTGGGGCAAAGGCGCGCTAATCGGCGCTGTTGCCGGCGGCTTGTTTGGCAATCATCGCAAACACAAGCAGGAAGATGCGAATCAGCAACGTGACCAGCAGTGGGCCAATCAGCAGGCGGCCGGCTATCAGCAACGACGACATACCTACAACCGCGCCAAAAAGACCTGCCTTGAAGGCCGCGGCTATACAGTGAGCTAGAGGTGACCGACATGCGAATAACAAGTATCACACTCGTTGCGGCGCTGCTCGGTTTTGTAGCGATGCCGGCGATGGCCAAGGACAGCGATTCGGATCTGATCTGTGCAGTCGTGAACGTCTATGTCTGCGGCTACGAAGAGCCTTGCGAGCGGGTCAATCCCAGCGCTATCAATGCACCGGATTTTCTGAAGATCGATCTGAAGAAGAAAGAGATAACAGGCCGGCGACACGATGGCAGTTATGGCACTTTCAAGATCATCAATCAGATGAAAACGCCAAAACTCATTCTCCTGCAAGGCATGCAGGAAAACGACGACGATAAGGATGACGCGGCCGCCTGGAGCATGACTTTGCACATCGACTCGGGTCACATGTCCGTCGCCGTCAGCGGAGAGGATTCGGCGTACACGTTGTTCGGTAACTGCCAGACGCTTTAGCCCAACACCAGTCCGTTAGAACCCATTCGGTGCCGGTGATAACTTTATAACTTGTTGTCAAAATATTCCCCCAACAAGTTATAAAGTTATCACCGGCACCCAGCAAGGCTAGCGAAAAAGTTTTTCCAGTTCCTCGATCGCCTGCTCCTCCTGCCGCAAGGCGGTGTCCGGGTCTATGCCCTGCCCTTCGGCATGGATAAAGCGGATATCACTGATACCGAGGAACGACAGGTATGCCCTCAGATACGTTTCCTGGTAGTCGTTTTCGGACTCCGGGCCATCGCCCGCATAGAAGCCGCCGCGCGCCGTCACGATCACGGCGTGTTTGTTTTCCAGCAGTCCGACCGGACCCAGCTCGGAGTAGCCGAAAGTACGACCAGGTCGGCCGACGAGGTCGATCCAGGCCTTGAGCGCCGAGGTCACGGTGAAGTTGTACAACGGCGAACCGATCACGACGACATCGGACTCGAGCAATTCGTCAACCAGGCGATCCGAGACGCGAAGCGCTTCTTTCTCCAGCGGCGTCAGCTCACTCTCCTGTTTCGCGAATGCCCCCAGCATCAATGCATCGGGATGGGGCGGCGGATTCGCCCCCAGGTCGCGCCAAATCACTTTGCCGCCGGGAAAACGTTGCTCCCACATCTCGACAAAGGAACGGGTCAACCGGCGGGTTACCGCGGTATCGGTCATCGGGCTTGAGTCGATGGCCAGCAGAACAGGCATTGGGGGCTCCATCAAAACGGGCGCCAATTATATGGGCGCACAAACAACAACGACAGTACCCACCGTGATATTCTGTACAAAGTTGAATCGCAGGGAGAATCGGCAATGAAGCTTGCAAGACTGGTATTGGCATTTGCCTTCGTTTTTTGTTCCGTCCCGGTACATGCCGATGTTCTGCGCTGTGGCTCGGTGATCATCGAGCTGGGAGACAGCCGGGTAAAAGTGATGGAGCACTGCGGCGAACCGGTCGTTGACGAGGGCGTACGCTGGTATTACAAGAAATCCAACGACGTCATGACCGTGCTGCATTTCGAGGCGGACAAGGTCAGCTATATTGAAGACGAAAGAGACTGATCGCTGGTTGCTGGGGGTTGGATGGCTATCGACTATTGATCCGGCAGGCGAACTATTGTTTGGCCTGTTTGTCACAGTTGAACACAGCGCGCGGGATGAGAACCGCCGTATGTAACGTAATAACTGGCAATACGATTTTTGAACAAGAGGGACAATCAAGATGAATACTTTGAAAACAGTGGTTTCGATCGCCGTGGCTTCGTTATTCGTATCCGTCGCTGTGGCAGAAACAACCGTCGACAGAATGACCTGCGGTGAATGGAACATCCACGTCGGCGATACAAAATCCGATGTTGCGAATAAATGTGGCGGCGCCGACACGGAGAAAGATGGCAACATGTACTACCACAGGGACGAAGACAGGATCGTGATCCTGCATTTCGACGGCGACAAGATCGTAAAGATCACCGAAGAAAAGACGTCGCACAAAGGGGCCGATAGCTAGGCCGGGATTCAGCTAACGCGCGTCGTCAAACGTGGATTATCTAGCGTTTGACGACGCGTGCTTCGTTGCCACGACCGAGAAGGACCTGCACCTTCTCTCCGGGCGTAAAGCTAACGTCATTCGCCTGCACGATGACGAGGGTGTCGCCGCGATCCATTTCGACGGTAATCTCGACACCGTTCAGTGAGGTTGCAGCCTTTTCCACCTCCCGGCCCACCACCGCACCGGCCACACCGCCAACGGCACCGGTAACACGACCGCCGGAACCGGAGCGGCCAATGCTGTAGCCGACCAGGCCACCACCCATGGTCCCGAGTTGTGTGTACTCGCCCTCGATGTGGACTTCCTCAACGGCATAAATCTCGCCATAGGTCACCTTGTAGGCAGTGCGCGCGTCGCTGCGGCTATAGCTCCGACCGCCCAGACCACTGCCGCAGCCAAGCAGACAGCTTGTGATCAGCACAATCCACAAGATCGGCATTTTTCTGAGCATCTTCCTCGCTCCACATCTGTAAGTGCAGGTACCTAAGGAACCTCTGATCTACTTCGCTCAGAATAGATCAGAGCTTCCCTAACTATAAACAACGTCCGGCCCGCTGTACGGTTGACGCGGGTCTAATCGTCTTCCGCTATTATCCCGACAGGCCCGCATGGGAATGGGCGGCGCCAGAGGGGGAGAAAAACAAATGCAGGAATTGCCCACCCAGGAAAACTGGTCGTCGCGGATGGTCTTTCTCATGGCCGCCATCGGCGCGGCAGTGGGCCTGGGTAATCTCTGGAAGTTTCCCTATACGGCGGGCGTGAGTGGCGGCGCCGCGTTCGTCATCGTGTACATCGGAGCCATCATCGTCGTGGCCATCCCGATCGTGATGGCGGAGTTGCTGATCGGCCGGCGCGGCCGGATGAATCCGGTCAACAGCTTTCGTGTTCTGGCTGAGAAGGCGGGGGCCGGCAGGATCTGGGGCTGGGTCGGCGGGATCAATATCCTCGCTGTGTTTCTCATCCTGTCGTTTTACAGCGTAATCGCAGGCTGGGCGCTCGCCTATATCCCAAAGGTCGCGACGGGCGTCTTCACTGGTCACAGCAGCGACGCGGTGGCAGCCGAGTTTTCCAACCTACTCGCATCGCCGGCTCAAATGGCGTTCTGGCACGCCGTCTTTATCGGGCTCACGGTCTACATTGTCAGCCAGGGCATCCAAAAGGGCATAGAAAGAGCGGTCAAACTCCTGATGCCGGCGCTTTTCGTGTTGCTGCTCCTGCTGGTCGGCTACGCCGCGGTCGCCGGTGATTTCGCCGCTGCTCTCGTTTTTCTTTTCCAGGCGGACTTTTCAAAAATAGACGCTAACGTCATCTTGTCCGCGGTCGGACAAGCCTTCTTCTCCGTCAGCGTCGCGATGGGCCTGCTGATCTCTTACGGCTCGTATCTGGACAAAGAAATCAACATCGCCAGGGCGGCCGTCATCATCGCCAGTGTCGACACGCTGGTCGCCCTGCTGGCCGGTCTGGCTATTTTCCCACTCGTTTTCGCGAACGGTCTCGACGCAGCCGAAGGTCCGGGCCTTCTGTTTGTCACGCTGCCGATCGCTTTCGGCCATATGCCGGCCGGCGCCCTCTTTGGCACTGCCTTTTTCGTACTGATCCTGGTATCGGCATTGACATCCTCGATTGCCGTCCTGGAGCCGATCGTCGCCTGGGCGGACGAGCACAAGGGCATGAAACGCAGTCTTGCGACCCGGCTTGTAGGCATCGCTGCATGGATCGTCGGGCTGGCAACCGTCTTCTCGTTCAACCTGTGGGGGGAGGTTCATCCGCTGGGCGCCTTCGAAACTTTCAAAGACAAGACCGTATTCGATTTGCTCGACTACCTGACCACCAACATCATGCTGCCGCTCGGGGGTCTTCTCATCGCCATCTTCGCCGGTTGGATCATGTCAAAGGAAAGCACGATGGATGAATTGGGACTATCGAAAGGCCCGGTTTTCAATGCCTGGCGCTTCCTGGTCCGATTCGTCTGTCCGCTGGCCGTTGGGGCTATCCTGCTGGCAAACCTGGTCTGACAATCGAACTTTGGTATAACCCCCTCATCTAACCCCAGGTGGCCAACTGCTTCGTTTGTAGTACTGAATCCAAGCCATAGCGGCAGGCTGAACCCGTCGATCGACGCCCGATGCGTCGCTCTGTCCGGTGATAGTCTGCAGATTATTGAACCGAGAACCCGGAGACAAATGATGCTCCCAAGCCGACTCCTCGCATTACTCGTCATCGCACTGGCACCGCTGCAAGTCGCGTGGTCCGCCGATGACCCGTATGTCCCTCCGGACCTGGAACCCTGGGTGCCGTGGGTTCTCGATGGCAAGGATTACCTGGAATGCCCTTTCTTTGGCGCTCGCCAGCCGGATGATGAGTCGGATCACCTGTGCGCCTGGCCGGGTCGTCTGGAGCTTGTGGTCGATCAGGAAGGTGTCCGATTCAGACAGCGCTGGTCGGTGTATGCGAGCAGCGATATCACCCTCCCCGGCGACACGACCCTGTGGCCGGAAAATGTACGCACTGACAGTCACCCGCTGCCGGTCACCGTGACCAACGGCGCTCCGTCGGTGAGGCTGGAACCGGGTGACCATCTCCTCAGCGGCCGAATCGTCTGGCAGCAGCGTCCGGCGGCATTGCCCCTGCCGCAGAGCGCAGGCCTCGTCAGCCTCAACGTCGACGGCCGGGCGATCCGGACGCCCCAGCGCAACGGCAACCAGGTCTGGCTGGGCGATCGACCCATTGAGACGAAGCAAGCTGCAACGGTGACACCAGTGGTCTATCGAAAACTCCGCGACGGTGTGCCGATGACGGTGCTTACTCATCTGCAGCTACAGGTCTCGGGACCGGAACGGGAAGAACTGATGGGCCGCATCCTGCTGCCCGGATTCAAACCGATGTCGCTCACTTCGCAGCTTCCGGCGAGGATCGAGCCGGACGGGAGCTTGCGTCTGCAACTCAGACCCGGTAACTGGGAGCTGACCCTGGTCGCGCGGGCCGACGGTCTGGTCGACTCCATTGGTTTCGAAACAGGACCCGGCGTCTGGCCCGATGAAGAAGTCTGGAGTTACGCCAGCAACGATCGCCTTCGAGTGACATTGGCGAGTGGCGGCACGCCAGTGGATCCCGCGCGTGCTGGTGTACCGCCGAGCTGGCAGCTACTGCCCGCCTTCCGCTTGCTAGCGGGCGAGACCTTGCAAATCGAGGAGCGCAGCCGCGGACAGGGCACCGGGATCGACAACAGAATGCAACTGAACCGGAATCTGTGGATGGACTTCACGGATGGCGGCTTCACGGCCGTTGACACAATTCAGGGCCAGATGAACAGCGAATGGCGACTCGACATGGCAGCGCCCTGGCGCCTTGCAGGAGCAACCGTCGGGGGCCAACCCGCATTGGTAACCCAAGGTCCGGATGGGGCCACCGGCATCGAGCTACGCGATCAGTGGCTGGACGTGACCGCAGTGGGACGGCGTGATTCGGGGGGGGGAGATCCCCGTAACCGGCTGGCTGGCGGACTTCGACAGCGTGCACACAACGCTCAACCTGCCACCGGGTCAGCGTCTGATCGCCGCCCCTGGTAGCGACTCCAGCCCGACGGCCTGGACCAGCCAGTGGCAACTGATGGATTACTTCCTGTTGTTGTTGATCGCCGGTGCCATTGGGCGGCTCGTCGACTGGCGCTTTGGTGTGTTGTCGGGCGTCATGCTCGTCATCATCTGGCAGGAACCCGGTGCGCCGATCGTCGCATGGCTGGCAGTGGCCATCGGCATCGCCCTGGCACAGCACGCACCCGAAGGCCGGCTACGACGCTGGTCTGTCTGGTACCGAAACCTGGCGCTTGCCGGCCTGGTGCTGATTGCATTGCCGTTTGCGGGTCAACAACTCACCCAGGCCTTGTTTCCTCAACTGGACAGCGGGCCATCGACCCGCGGACAGGTAGTCTGGCCGCCGCAAACAGCGGCCAGCCTTGCGATGCAGGATGCCGGCATCGAAATGATGGAGATGGCGCCGGAATCGCCCGGTGAGATCCTCCAGTTGAAAATGCGACGAGCCGAGAATGCGGCGGTAGCGGCGAGAGACAGGGTCACCGTGACCGGTACGAGCATATCCGAGGCGGACATCGAGGCTACTCGTCGTTATGCTCCCGGGACCCTCGTCCAGACCGGCCCGGGGATACCCGCCTGGCGCTTCGTGTCCTACTCCCTGTCATGGAGCGGTCCTGTTTCCCGCAACGACACGATGCGCCTGATTATTCTCGGCGAGAACAGCTACCGTTTGTTGAGGGTCATCGGTGTTCTGTTGATAGCGCTGCTCGCCTGGCGACTGGCCAGCGGTTCCCTGGGATGGCCACGAGCGAGTGGCTCAGGTCGGGGTGCCCCGGCCGTGGCCGCACTGCTGGCGGCTATGGCACTACTCCCGATCCAGCCTTCCGATGCGGCAGAATTCCCCGATCCGTTGATCCTGGAAGAACTCCAGCAACGGCTTTTGCAGCCGCCCGACTGCGCCCCGTCGTGCAGTTCGATCAGTCGGGCAGGCGTCCTGGTTGCTGACGATCGCATGACGATAGAACTGGCCATCAACGCCAGGCAGGACGTCGCGGTCGCGGTACCGGGCCGATTCGATGGCTGGATGCCTGAAACCGTCAGCCTCGATGGAAAACGCATCGATACGCTGTCGCGTCAGGGGGACAAGCTGTTCGCCCGGATACCCGAAGGCCTGCACCTGTTGAGAATCGCAGGGGCATTGCCACAGACGGACGAGTTGCGACTGCCTTTCCCGCAGAATCCCCATCACATAACGGTGACGGCGGATGGCTGGAGTGTCGTCGGTGTTCGCGATGGCAAGCTGCCGGGCGGAACGCTGCAACTCATCAGGACAAAAGAAACCAGCGATAGCTCGTCGGGCGCTCTGAAGCCGGGTCTCTTTCCACCGTTCGTGCGCGTCACCCGCTCACTAACGCTGGGCCTGAACTGGGTGGTCACCACCACCGTGCAGCGTCGGGCACCGGCACGGGCGGGGTTTTCCGTCACCATTCCCCTGCTGACCGGCGAGGCGGTACTGACCGGGAACATGGATGTACAGGATGACAACACCGTGGTTGTGCGTTTCCCTGCAAACCAGAACATCATCACCTGGTCGTCGTCCCTGGAGACGAGCGAAAAGTACCGCATCGAAACCACGGCGGGCGTGGATCGACAGGAAGTCTGGCAGATCACTGCGTCACCGATGTGGCGCGTCGATTTCACCGGAACGCCTGCGGTGGCGGTCAATCCGAACAGGAACGCAAGCGCCAGCACTGCGGAATTTCAGCCCAGAGCGGGCGAGTCTCTGGATATCACCGCACGCAGACCGGAAGGTATCGACGGTGCAACGCTCGTGTTCGATGATGTTCACCTGCACACCAGTGTCGGTCGCCGCGCTACGGAAGCGACCCTGACGGCGACCTACAGGAGCACGCGTGGCGGTCAGCACACGATCACGATTCCGCCGGACGCCAGCGTGCTGGAGGTCAACATCGATGGTCGAACTCTACCGATCACACCGGACGAGGGTCGTCTGCAAATCCCGCTGAGCCCTGGTACACACCGCGTAAGCATTCGATGGAGCACGGACGACGGTATCAGCTCGAGCGTCGCGAGCGGCGCAACGGATCTTGGCGCAGCGGCGGCCAATATCCGACAAACTCTGTCGATCGGTACCGATCGCTGGGTGCTGGCTACGTCGGGACCCCGCGTCGGCCCGGCTGTTCTCTACTGGTCCGAACTGCTGGTATTTGTCCTGCTGGCCTTCGGGCTGGCGCGGATTGGCTATACACCGCTCCGCTTCCATCACTGGCTCCTGCTGGGACTCGGTTTCAGCACCTTCTCCTGGGGTGTGTTGCTACTCGTCGCGATATGGATTTTCACAACCGCTGCGCGCGAAAAGATGCCGATGCCGGAGAAAGACGATCGCTACAACCTGGTCCAGATCGCCTATGCCATCTTCACCGTC
>PVMK01124509.1_pt1 | contig 15682 bp, 14 predicted proteins | sample 1853481 | NCBI WGS metagenome assembly PVMK01 (sample SAMN08533507, study PRJNA380276) | Marine sediment metagenome, whole genome shotgun sequencing project.
GTAATTGAGCATGCTGGCCGCAAGAGTGGCGTCTGCTGCCTCCACTCCGCGACGGAACTTACCCGAGACATCCGCTTCCCAGGCGGCGTCGAAGCTGGCGCTCCAGGCGCCGTTCGTTCGATCGACCCCCTGCAGGACTTCGTCCGGAAGATTGGAAAGTGGCGGGGCATTGATGCTGCTGCGGGTGTAGGCATAACCGCCGCCGACACTCTGCGATTGCGGGTATTTGAGACCCGTGGCAATACCCAGCTGGGCCCTTGCTTCCATCACCCGCAGGCCGGCAACCTGCAGGCTCAGGTTTTGCTGGTAGGCGGTATCGATCAGGCTTGTAAGTGCCGGGTCATTGAATACCTTCCACCAGTCCTGGTAGACCACGGACGAGGTATCTACTTTTTCATTTTCGGCGTCAAGCCAGGTGTCCGCAACCGGGACTTCGGGTTTTTCGAAATCCGGTCCCACGGTTTTGCATCCAGTGACCAGGAACATTCCTGCCAGGGTCAGTGCTCCGGCCGTGAAGAGTTTGCTTATGCCAGTTGAGTGCATTTTCTTCCCCGTGCCTCAAGGCGAAGTCAGGTAGCCCATCCAGGCATTCATCCGCATCACTACCTTGCTGATGACATGAACTGGCTTACCCTTTTGCGTATATACGGCCACAATCGTTGCACCCGCGCTTTGTGGCAAATCTTTTGCCTCTTCCGGATCGTTAAAATTCACCAAGACGGCCCAGCGACTGTTTTCGGGCTGGCCGGTGAATACCGGCATTTGGCTGCTGGCAGACAATTGCGCTGTTCCGGAACCCCTCGCAATTCGGGTGATTTTCCCTGGGTACACTTTGCCGGGTTTGGATCGGAATACCATTTCGACCTCATCGCCGACACTGATGTAGCGGATAGCGCTCTGGCTGAATGACGCGAGTACCGGACGAACCTCAGTGGATACGAATGACATGGGGGATGCCATCGGCATGGAAGTCACAAAAATTCCGGGGCGAAGCTGGAGATTAAATACGAAGCCATCGTGAGGCGCCCTTACAACGGTTTCATCGAGTTGCCATTGCGCATTGCCCAATTGCGCCTGCAAGCTGGCGACCGAGGCTCGAGCCGCCGCCAGTTGAGCGATCCACTGGTCCAGTTGCGACTGTGCGCCGGCGGAGGCCCGCACCAGTCCGGTGGCGCGTTCGACCTCGATTTCGGCCAGGCGCTGTTGCGCTGTTGCCTGGTCAATCGATGCAGCCAACTGGTCGACGGTGAACTGGTACGGTGTTGGATCGATTTTGAACAACACATCCCCTTTATTGACCACCGCAGATCCTTCGATGGGAACCTCCACTACCTGGCCTTTGACATTGGGCACAATGGGGATGACGTACTGGAAGACCCGTCCATCTACGGTTGTCGGCGCAAACGTCCACCAGGCGTAAACGATGGCGCCGATCAGGACCACGCCGATACCGACGAAAATAGATATGTTCCTGACGCTCTCGGCGAAAAGTTTGAGCTTTTTGAAGAACAGAAAGTAGAAGGAACCGTAAATGAGAGAAAGAAGCGCAATCATGATTCACTGCCTCCCGTTTGCATTTCCTCAAGCTGGTTTTCGAGATCTTTGACGCGTTGCTGAAGATCAGAATCTGCAATATCCGGACTGTCCGGTTTGTAATAGGCCCACACAATGGCGATGAACCAGCCAACTCCCAGGGTAATGATGCCAATCCAGCCCAGTGCCGTGATGGCTTGGGCCTGCGGGTGATTGCGTTTTCTTGCGATTTCACCGGGCATATTGCCAAGCAACACGACCAGCCAGATGACAACACCGATCAACAGTGCGATGACCGCCAATGCGAAAAAATCGAGAACCATGTTCAGGCCTCCAGCCAATTCCAAGCCTACATCATAAACATTTTGGAAACTGTGCATATGGCAAATTTCAGGGATTTCGATCACGCCCGCTTTCCCGGGCAAAGCTGGCCTCACAGCAGAGGCCGCTGAGCAGATCGATTCTCCGTGTGCTCCAGAGCTTGAATCCCGTCACTTCATCCCTATCTACTCCTGCATCGCCACAACTGATAAACAGACATGAGCCAGACATCTACCGTTGAAACCCATGCGTTCCAGGCGGAAACCCGCCAGGTTCTGCAATTAATGATTCATTCCCTTTATTCGAATAAGGAAATCTTCCTGCGTGAGCTGATTTCCAATGCTTCCGATGCACTGGATTGCTTGCGCTTCGCGGCGATCCAGGATGACGCGGTTAATGAGGACGCCGCTGATCTTCACATCGAGATCGAGATCGATGAAGAAGCCGGCACACTCACGGTGCGCGACAACGGTATCGGCATGAACCGGGATCACGTGATGGACAACATCGGCACCATCGCCAAATCCGGCACCAAGGCCTTCCTGGATCGCCTGTCGGGTGACCAGAAAACGGATGCTCAATTGATCGGGCAATTTGGCGTTGGTTTTTACTCGGCGTTCATCGTGGCGGACAAGGTCACCCTGCTTAGCCGCAGGGTGGGAGACTCCGCCGAAGAGGGGGTGCGCTGGGAATCCGATGGAGGCGGCGAGTATTCCATCGAGGCCACCGACCGGGAAAGCCACGGCACCGAGGTGATTCTGCATCTGAAGGAAGCGGAAAAAGAATTCCTGAGCAAGTGGGCCATCCGTTCCCTGATCAGCCGCTACTCCGACCACATCGGTTTCCCGATCCGCATGCCGAAGGAAGACGAGGAAGGCGAGGAAAAAGGAACCGGGTGGGAAGAAGTCAACCAGGCCTCCGCCCTGTGGTCCTTGCCCAAGAGCGAAATCAGCGACGAAGAATATCAGTCTTTTTACAAGTACCTCACCCACGACCTGGATGACGCTCAGTGCTGGGCGCACAACAAGGTCGAGGGCAGCCAGAGCTATATCACGCTGCTGTATGTGCCAAAGACAGCCCCGATGGACCTGATGTTGCAGCGTGACGAGCGCACCGGCCTGCGCCTGTATGTCAACCGGGTGTTCATTATGGATGCCGCGCAAGCCCTGCTGCCGCATTACCTGCGCTTCATCCGCGGGGTGGTCGATTCCAATGACCTGCCGCTGAATATCTCGCGGGAATTGTTGCAGGAAAATGAACTGGTCGGCAAGATCCGTTCCGCGGTCATCCGCCGCAGCCTGGACCTGATCGGCAAGCTGGCCAAAGACGACGCGGAACAATACGCAAAATTCTGGCAGCAATTCGGTGCCGTGATCAAGGAAGGCGTAGCCGAGGACTTTGCCAACCGCGAGCGCATCGCGCCGTTGTTGCGTTTCGCTTCCACCCGCGACGAGGGTGGGGAGGCAAGTGTAGACCTGGCCAGCTACAAGGAGCGTATGCCGCAAGGGCAGGACGCTATTTATTACATCACGGCCGAGAACCACCAGGCTGCCAGCCACAGCCCGCACCTGGAAGTATTCCGCAAGAATGGCATCGAAGTTCTGTTGATGTCCGATCGCGTGGACGAGTGGATGATGGCCTATTTCACCGAGTTCGACGGTACGCCATTCAAGTCCGTGGCCAAGGGGAACATCGAACTGGGCGCCCTGAAATCGGCGGGCAAGAAGGATGCGGAAAAAGAAGATGGCGATAAGGCGGAAGAATCCGCTGAGTCCCTCGATGCCGCCCTGCTCGAAAAAGTACGTGAATCGCTGGGCGAACGGGTCAGCGAAGTCCGCAGCAGTCAGCGTCTGACCGAATCGGCTTCCTGCCTGGTGCTGGGTGAGCAGGAAATGGCACTGCACTTGCAGCGCCTGCTGGAACAGGCCGGCCAGTCTGTGCCCGGCAGCCGTCCGGTGCTGGAATTGAACGCCGGCCACCCGCTGGTCGAAATGCTGCAATCGGAAGAAGAGGCCGGGCGATTCAAAGACCTCAGCCTGGTTCTGTATGAGCAGGCCCTGCTTTCCGAAGGCGGCTCACTCACGGATCCGGCCGCATTTGTGCGCCGTGTGAACGCTCTGGTGCTCAGACAAGCCGAAACAGCCTGATCAGCGGTACAATCCGCCTGTGAGCGAATCCGTACGGGTAGACAAATGGCTATGGGCGGCGCGGTTTTTCAAAACCCGCGCGCTGGCCCGGGAAGCCATCAAGGGCGGCAAGGTCCAGATTGGCGGAAACCGGGTCAAGCCCGGCCGCACTTTGAAAGAAGGTGACCGCCTCAACATCCGGCGCGGCGAGGATGAATACGCAATTGTCGTCCGGGATCTGGGCGAACGCCGTGTTTCCGCCACGCTGGCCCAGGAAAAATATACCGAGGATCCCGACAGCCAGGCCCGCCGCGAGGCGGCTGCCGGGCAGCGCAAGCGGGATTATCAGGCCAGGGCCAATCGCCAGCGCCGCCCGGACAAGCGCCAAAGAAGGCAAATCGTTCGCTTCACCAAAAGCGACTGATCTGCAGGAGCGCGCCATGCGCGCGAATGTAAGATGCAGCCATGCGCCCGCAAAACCTCCGTCGCTAATGCGGCCGAAAATTTCCTTCGCCCATACAGCCGTAAAAAATGAAAAAATCTGTCGCGAGCATGGCTCGCTGCTACAACATATCTTTCAGCTCATAAAGTAATGTCAGCGCTTCGCGTGGCGTCAGCGAATCCGGATCCAGTTCCTCGACTCGCCCACGCAACAGATCCAGTCCCGCTTCATCCACCACCACTTCCGGCGCCACCAACTGGTCAAAAAGCCCCATTTGAGGTGTCTCCGAGCGTTGCTGTTTCTCCAGCAGGGCCAGGTGCCGCCGCGCCTGGTTGAGCACGGCGGCCGGGATGCCTGCCAGCGCCGCGACCTGCAGACCGTAACTCTGGCTGGCGGGCCCCTGCTGCACCGAGTGCAGGAATATAATGCGGTCCTTGTGCTCGACTGCCTGCAAGTGCACATTGGCCACCGAATCCTCCTCTTCGGCCAGCAGGGTCAGTTCGAAATAATGAGTAGCGAACAGGGTATAGGCCCCGACTTGCTGCGCCAGGCTGGCCGCACAGGCCCAGGCCAGCGCCAGGCCGTCGTAGGTACTGGTGCCGCGGCCAACCTCGTCCATCAACACCAGGCTGTTGCGGGTGGCGTTGTGCAGGATATTGGCGGTTTCCGACATTTCCACCATGAAAGTCGAACGCCCGCGGGCCAGGTCGTCGCCGGCGCCGATGCGGGTGAAGATGCGGTCGATCGGGCCGATCACGGCCGATGTTGCCGGCACCCAGCTGCCGGCATGAGCGAGCAGGATGATCAGCGCGGTCTGGCGCATGTAGGTGGATTTGCCGCCCATGTTGGGGCCGGTGATGATCAGCATCCGGGTCTCAGCGTCGAGACGGATGTCATTGGGGGTGAACGGCTGGTCCTGGATCTGTTCCACCACCGGGTGGCGTCCACCGATGATTTCGATCGCGTTCTCAGCCGACATTTCCGGTTGCACCAGGTTCAGCCGTTCGGCACGCTCTGCGAAAGCGCACAGCACATCCAGCCGGGAAAGGGTGCGGGCCATGTCCTGCAAAGGCTCAAATTCTTCCAGTAACAATTTCAAAAGCCCGGCGTAGCAATGTTTCTCCCGCGCCAGGGCCCGCCCGCGGCTGGAAAGCACCCGGTCTTCGAAGATTTTGAGTTCCTCGGTGATGTAGCGCTCGGCCGCCTTCAGTGTCTGTTTGCGGGTGTAAAAAGGGGGCACCAGGTGCTGGTGGCTGTGCGTGACCTCGATGTAGTAGCCGTGCACGCGGTTGTAGCCGACCTTCAGGCTGGAAATTCCGGTTTGTTCGCGCTGCGCCTGTTCGTATTCCAGCAGGAAGTCATTGGCGTTTGTGGACAGGCTGCGCAATTCGTCCAGTTCCTGGTCATAGCCTTCGGCGATCACGCCACCATCACGGATCAGCACCGGCGGTTGTTCGATAATGGCGCGCAGCAGCAGTTCATGTAATTCCGGGAAACGGGGCAGGCCGCCAATCAATTCCGATAGCTGACCAACGTCTTCGCCTTCGAGCACCGCCGCCAATTGCGGCAGTACGCTGATGGCATGGCGCAGCGTGGTCAGGTCACGTGGCCGGGCGGTTTCCAGGGCTATTCGGGAAAGGATGCGCTCCACATCACCCACGCCGCGCAATAACTCGCGTACCGGTTCATAAACGTGACCCGAAAGCAGGGCGCCCACCGCCGTGTGGCGTTGGTTCAGGGTGTGCAGGCTGCGCACCGGGTTGCCGATCCAGCGCCGTAGCAGGCGCCCGCCCATCGCGGTGACCGAAGAATCCATGATGCCGACCAGGGTCGGGTCCCGTTCGCCGCCCAGGCTGGATTCGATTTCCAGGTTGCGGCGGCTGATCGCGTCCAGGTGCAGGAACTGCCCGGCCTGTTCCAGCTGAATGCCGCGCAGGTGGGGCAGGGCGGTGCGCTGGGTTTCCTGCACGTAATCGAGTAACACACCGGCGGCGGCTACTGCGGTATCGGCTGCTTCCAGTCCAAAACCGGCCAGGTCGGATGTCTCGAACTGCTCGCATAACAGGGTCTGGCATTGCTTCGCATCGAATTTCCAGGGTGCCCGGCGCCGCACTCGATCGGTGACGGCAAAGGGCAGGTCCAGCCCATCCTCCACCAGTAATTCTGCCGGCTGCAGACGCTCGAGCTGGGCCTCGACCTCTTCCAGGGAGGCCAGGCGGCGCACCAGGAAGCGCCCGGAAGCCAGCTCCAGCCAGGCCAACGCCAGGTCTTGCCCGGCTCCGGCCAGCGCCGTCAGCAGGTTGTCCTGGCGTGACTCGAGCAGGGCCTCCTCGGTGATCGTGCCCGGGGTGATGACACGCACCACTTTGCGCTCGACCAGTCCCTTGCCCGGAACGGGCTCGCTGACCTGCTCGCAAATGGCTGCCGATTCGCCCTGGCGAACCAGCCGGGCCAGGTAATTATCCAGTGCGTGGTAGGGTACGCCCGCCATCGGGATGGGCGCCCCGGCAGACTCGCCGCGCGTGGTCAGCGTGATATCCAGCAGTTTTGCCGCGCGCCGGGCGTCATCATAAAAAACTTCGTAAAAATCACCCATACGGAACAGCAGCAAGGTGTCGGGGAACTCTGACTTGATGCTGTGGTACTGCTGCATCAGGGGTGTGTGCTTGAGCGATTTGAGCGGGGCTGGAGATGACATCGCGGAAAGTGTAACGTAGGAACCTGCGGGTGACCATGTCGTGCTTGCCAATTTTGAAGGTTGTTTTGTAAGCCACAGACATGTGGAACCAGATCTATGCCGGATTTTGAAATAAAAGTTGATGGCTTGCTGAAAAGAATTGCCTACCCGAAAGCCATGCCCGCCACTTATACCGACTCCGAAAATATCTCACTCACCTGGTCATACTTCAGTGCCGTTATTCCTTCGCTGAACTCAAAGTAGTCTCCTGAATAAACCAGGTAGCTGCGTGTCACCTGTGGTGACAGCGATGAAATGCGTTTGAGCCCTTTTAGCAAAGACGCCTTGTAAGTTGCACTGGATTTGACTTCGATTGCTGTCAGTTCTCTGCCATTTTGAAAAAGGATATCTACTTCATTGCCGTTACTGTCCCTGAAGAAATACAAATTGGGCAGCTTTCCGGCATTGGTACGGGTTTTGAGACACTCGATGACAACCAGATTTTCAAACATATGCCCCAGTAGAGGGTCTCTACTGACCTGGCTGGCCTTCTCAATGCCAAGCATAAAAGCCAGCAGTCCGGTATCAAAAAAGTAGTACTTGGGTGATTTGACAACACGCTTGCCAAAGTTCTCGAAATACGGCGGTAACTTGTAGACAACAAAAGAAGCCTCCAGAATCGAAAGCCAGTGCCTGATCGTCTTTGCACTCACACCGACATCGTTGGCCAAAGATGTATAGTCCATCAGTTGGCCCACCCGGCCCGCCAATAATTTCATGAATTTCTCAAATAAGGAAAAATCCTTGAGGTTGATGAGTTGCCTGACGTCGCGTTCAATATAGGTCTGATAATAATTTGACCAGGCCTGCGTTGGTCGTTGTTGCTGATCGTAAATACGGGGCAGGAAACCGTGGTAAATGTAGTCTTCTGCCGTTGAAAAAGAGATGCCAGCCTCCGATAACTCATCAATGGACAGGGGATAGAGATTCAGTATGGCAGTTCTGCCAGCCAGGGACTGGGTGATCGCCTCCCTCAATGCGAGTTGGTGGGAACCGGTGAGCACAAACTGACCGTTTCCGTTGCCTGGTATCGACGATTGTCTGGATGTAACTGAGCAGTTCAGGCACTCGCTGGATTTCATCCAGGATGACATCTCCTCGATTCGTGCCAGAAAGCCTTTTGGATCATCGGTGGCAAATTGACGGGTCTCGGGGTTCTCGAGATTGGCGTAGCTGTGGTTTTTCAATTCTTCTTTCAGCCAGCGTGGTTTTGCCTGCCTGCCGGGGTCCCAGAATGGTGATGACGGGGTACTCTGCCAGCAAAATCATCAGTTCCGATGCTATGTGCCGCTTAATCATTGCATCAGTATAAATTATGTAATATCGGAGTTCAACTTCTGTTTATGCATAGAAATTACCCTTTGAATATTGCAAGGTCAGGAAAACAACCTCAAATTTAAGTGACTAATGAGTGACTACTTTGCCCCAACCTACTGAATACGAAGAAGTCGCTAATAATGCTGCATCAGGGGTGTGCTGCTTGAGCGACTTTTGAGCGGGGCTGGAGAAGACATCCGGGAGCAGTGTAACTTATTGTATATCGATGCCGAAACAACAAGCCTGAATATCGTGGTGAAACCAATGACAAATCATTCCCTGCCTGGTGATGCAGAGTTCTCACAGCTCGTGTCTGATCTGGCGCTATGCCTGACAGCAAAAGGCTGGACCCTGGCCACGGCGGAGTCCTGCACCGGCGGCTGGATCGCCAAGTGTTGCACTGACCTGGCCGGCAGCTCGGCCTGGTTCGAGCGTGGCTTTGTCAGTTACAGCAATGAAGCGAAGCGGGAACTGCTGGGGGTCGATGCGGAAATCCTCGAATCCGAAGGGGCGGTCAGCGAAGCAGTTGCTGTGCAGATGGCTGAAGGCGCGCGGCGCCGGGCGGGCGTCAACGCTGCGCTGGCGGTAACCGGCATTGCCGGCCCGGATGGTGGCGCGGCAGATAAACCCGTGGGTACAGTCTGGTTCGGCTGGTCGGTGGAAGGCCATGCTGCCCGCAGCGATCTCCAGCACTTTGAGGGTGACCGTGATGCCGTGCGCAGGCAGACGGTGGTCCATGCGCTGGGCGGCCTGTTGGCTTTGCTCGGCCAGTGAACCGCAGGCACCGATTGTTCTTTGCACTGGAGCCCGGTGACCGGGTCCGGGATCAGGTGCAGGCGATACAGCGTGGATTCGACGGAGACGGCCGGGCGGTAAAGCCCGGGCAGTTTCACGTCACGCTGGCCTTCCTGGGAATGCAGCCGTCTTTGGTGATCCCCGAACTTTGCGGAATTGCCTCAACGCTGGCATTTGAGCCCTGCACCGTGGTGCTCGACCGGCTTGGCAACTTCCGCCGGGCCGGGGTCCTGTGGCTGGGCGCGAGTTCTGTTCCGGCAGTCCTGCAGAACTTCCACCAGTCGCTGCTTGAGGCCATTAAACAAACCGGCATCGACCATGACCAGAAAAGCTGGCAATTTCATCTTACGCTTTATCGTCGTTTGAGAAACCCGCCTCGCATAATGGAAACCATTCCAGTGGCCTGGCCGCTGGACGGGTTCAGCCTGATCGAGTCCGTCAGCGTAAATAATGGTGTCGAGTACCACCGTCAGGGGCACTGGAAAAGCGGGTCATCGGGCATTCATCCCTGATTCGTGTAGGAATTTCGCCAAAGCGATCAAAGGCGACTTAATCGGCGGTCCGGGCTGTGTCATAATGCGTTCCAACCGGCACTACCAGACCGCATTAAAAAAGCATGATGACGCGTCGCAAAGCGTGAACATCGAGCATCCGAAGGAGAGGAAAATTGGACGACAACCGCAAACGGGCATTAGCAGCAGCACTCACACAAATAGAACGCCAGTTCGGCAAGGGCGCGATCATGCGCCTGGGCGATGGCACCGCGATCAACAGCGTGCAGGTGTACTCCAGCGGTTCGATCCTGCTGGACAAGGCGCTCGGCATTGGCGGCCTGCCCAGGGGCAGGGTGGTCGAGATTTACGGCCCTGAAGCCAGTGGTAAAACCACCATGACGCTACATGCCATTGCTGAATGCCAGAAGGCTGGCGGCACGGCGGCCTTCGTCGACGCCGAACACGCGCTGGATCCGGCCTATGCCGAGAAACTCGGCGTCAAGGTGGAGGACCTGCTGGTTTCCCAGCCCGACACCGGCGAACAAGGTCTGGAAATTACCGACATGCTGGTCCGCTCCGGCGCCGTTGACATGGTCGTGATCGATTCTGTAGCCGCGCTGACGCCCAAAGCAGAAATCGAAGGCGACATGGGTGATACCCATGTGGGCCTGCAGGCCCGGCTGATGTCGCAGGCCCTGCGCAAGCTCACGGGCAACATCAACCGGTCCAACTGTATGGTCGTCTTCATCAACCAGATCCGCATGAAGATCGGCGTCATGTTCGGCAGCCCGGAAACCACCACGGGTGGCAATGCCTTGAAGTTTTATGCCTCCGTGCGCCTCGATATCCGTCGCATCGGCGCGCTGAAGAAGGGCGATGAGATTGTGGGCAACCAGACCCGCGTGAAAGTGGTCAAGAACAAGATGGCGCCCCCGTTCAAGCAGGCCGAATTCGAAATCCTGTATGGGGAGGGCATTTCCCGCGAAGGTGAGCTCATCGATTTGGGCGTGCAGTACAATTTCGTTGATAAATCCGGTGCTTGGTATAGCTACCAGGGCGATCGCATCGGCCAGGGCAAGGAAAATGTCCGCCAGTTCCTGAAGGACAACCCGGACATCGCCAACGCCATTGAAAAACAGATTCGGGAGGAAATGATGCCGGCGCCCAAAGTAGAAACCAAGATCGAAGAACCTGTTGCCGAATAATCTCTCCCCAACAGAGTCCCAGCAAGAGCCCTCCGCCGTTGAGATGAGGGCTTTTGCCTATCGCCTGCTGGGCCAGCGCGAATACAGTTGCCAGGAACTAATTAATCGAATTTCTAGGAAATGGTCGCAAGCTTATGATATTGAGTTATTTGTTGAAAAGTTAAAAGAAGAGAATCTGGTTTCGGATGAACGCTACACTGAGTCGTTCCTGCGCTCCCGTGTGCAGCGCCACCAGGGCCCGTTGAAGATCAAGGCGGAGCTGAGAAGGAAGGGCGTCCCGGATTCCATAGTTGCCGAAGCACTGGAATCCATGACGGACAGCTGGAGGGAACTGGCCGCCGAGTGGCTGGAACGACAGCACAGCGGAGCTGTTAGTTTTACTGACAAAAAGAAATACTACCGCCGCCTGGTCAACCGCGGCTTCACCCACGACCAGGTCATGGATGTCCTGAACCAGTCCAGCTAACTCGCTGCAGCCGCCTTCATCCGTTTCCCCCCAGCCTTGTATTCGTTACACTCCGCTCTCACATTTCGAATAATCAGAATTCAGGCACAAAGCCAATGACAACCCCGGGTTCAAGATAAATGGGTTCAAAACAAATAGCATCCACCGCCGAAGTCCGCCAGGCATTCCTGGACTACTTTGCCGCCAACGGGCACGAAGTGGTGGCCTCCAGTCCACTGGTACCGGCCAATGACCCGACTTTGTTGTTTACCAATTCCGGCATGGTGCAGTTCAAGGATGTGTTCCTGGGTGCTGAAAAAAGAAGCTACAAGCGTGCCGCGACTTCGCAGCGCTGTGTGCGCGCCGGCGGTAAGCACAACGACCTGGACCAGGTAGGCTACACCGCCCGTCACCACACTTTTTTCGAGATGCTGGGAAATTTCAGCTTTGGCGACTATTTCAAAGAAGACGCCATCCGCTATGCCTGGGAATTGCTCACAGATGTCTACGGCCTGGAACCTGACCGCCTGTGGGTTACCGTGTACGAAACGGATGACGAAGCTTATGACATCTGGACCAAAGAAATCCAGGTTCCCACGGAACGTGTCATCCGCATCGGCGACAAGCCGGGCGGCGCCCGCTTTGAGAGCGATAATTTCTGGGCCATGGGCGATACCGGACCCTGCGGCCCATGCACCGAGATCTTTTATGATCATGGCGCCGGTGTAGAGGGCGGCCCGCCGGGTTCAGCGGAGGAAGACGGAGACCGCTACATAGAAATCTGGAACCTGGTGTTCATGCAGTTCGATCGTGCTGCCGACGGCACGATGAATCCCCTGCCCAGGCCCTGCGTCGACACCGGTATGGGCCTGGAGCGTCTTGCGGCCGTGCTGCAACACGAGCACAGCAATTACAGGATCGACCTGTTCCGGGCATTGACGCGGGCGGCGGCTGAACTCACCGGCTGTGATGACCAGGATAACGCCTCGCTCAATGTCATCGCTGACCACATCCGCGCTTGTGCATTCCTGATTACCGACGGCGTGGTGCCGTCACGCGATGGCCGTGGATACGTTCTACGCCGCATCATCCGCCGTGCGATCCGCCATGGCTACAAGTTGGGCCGGAAACAGCCGTTTTTTAACAAGATGGTGGAGGCACTGGCCGAACAGATGGGCGATGCCTATCCCGAACTCAGGCAGAAATCAGAACTGATCAGCAGTACGCTGCTGGAAGAAGAAGAACGCTTCGCCCGCACGCTGGACACCGGTATGGGCATTCTGCAGAGCGTTATGCTCAAAGCCAAAAAACAGATCGACGGCGAAACGGCTTTCCTGTTGTATGACACCTATGGTTTTCCGCTGGACCTGACCCAGGACATCGCGCGGGAGAATGGCCTGACGGTTGATGAGGCAGGCTTCAAGGATGAAATGGGCAAGCAGCAGGAACGCGGCCGATCTTCGGGCAAGTTTGCGCAGCAGGCACAGATTTCGACTGAGGTGATCAAAATGCTGACTCAGACGCAGTTTCTCGGATACGAACAGCTGGAAAACAGCGACGCGATAATCGATGCCATCCTGATCAATGGCGAACAAGCCAGTGAACTCAAAGCCGGCCAGGAAGCGGTGCTGCTGCTGAACAAAACCCCATTTTATGCCGAGTCTGGTGGCCAGGTGGGAGATACCGGAGCCATCTCAGGTGAGGGCTTTAAATTCGACGTACAGGATACCGTCAAGCTGGCCGGTGTTTTTTTTGGACACATTGGCCGCCTCGAGAGCGGGCATCTAAAAGGCGGCGAAGCCGTATATGCAGCCGTCGACGCACCACGCCGCCAGGCCATTGTTTTGCATCACTCGGCCACTCACCTGATGCATGCCGCACTCAAGCAGGTACTGGGCGATCACGTTGAACAGCGCGGTTCGCTGGTCGCGCCCGATCACGCGCGCTTCGACTTCACTCACCCGCGGGCTGTTACAGAGGATGAACTGCGCGAAGTAGAACGCATCGTCAACGAGGAAATTCGTGTCAACCCGGCGTCGGAAGTAGAAGTGATGAGTTTCGATGACGCCTTGAAGACAGGCGCCACCGCGTTATTCGGGGAAAAGTACGGCGACCGGGTGCGTGTATTGCGCTTCGGCGACTTCTCGGTTGAGTTGTGCGGTGGAACGCATGTTGACCGCGCAGGCGATATTGGCCAGTTCAAAATCGTGGAAGAATCCGCCATCGCCGCCGGCATCCGCCGCATCGTGGCCGTGGCGGGTCCGGCGGCCGTTGAGCAAATCCAGACCATGGAGAGCCAGCTCAGGCAACTGGCGCGCACCTTGAAAATCGCCCCGGACGCGCTGGACAGCCGCCTCCAGCAAATACTGGAGCGCAATCGTGCCCTGGAAAAAGACCTGGAAGAACTGAAAACCAAGCTGGCCAGCGCCAGCGGCGATGAACTGGCCGATCGGGCAGTCGATGTGGGCGGCATCAAGGTGCTCGCTGCACGCCTGGACGGCGCCGATCCACGCTCACTGCGTGACACCGTAGACCGCTTGAAAGACCGCCTGGGAAGCTCCGTAATCGTCATCGGCAGTGCAGATTCAGGCAAGGTTCGCCTGGCTGCCGGAGTAAGTAAAGATCTTGTCACTAGGGTTCAGGCCGGCAATCTGGTAAACTTCGTCGCAGAACAAGTCGGCGGCAAGGGTGGAGGACGCCCGGATTTTGCCCAGGCCGGCGGATCTCGTCCAGAAAATCTGGACGGGGCATTATCTTCGGTAGCAGGCTGGATCGGCGAAAATAGCTGACCCGCCGGATAAAACGAAGGGACTTGGCGCAACACCGGCCGGAGCAGACCGGGAGTTGTAAATAAATCGTCTCGCGATGGTTTTGACATTAGCGAACATGAAAATAATATCCAGATGCATGATGTGTCTGAAACCAAAGGAAGGTTGCTATGCTCATTTTGACAAGGAGAATCGGGGAGAAGCTTGTCATCGGTGACGATGTCACCGTTACAATATTGGGCGTGAAAGGAAATCAAATACGCGTCGGTATTGAGGCTCCACCCGAAGTCCAGGTACACCGAGAAGAAATTTACCAAAGAATTCTCAAGGAACGTGCAGAAGCCGCAAGTGACGGCGCCGGCCACGGATTCGAAAAAACCTTTACCAGATAACGTTAACCAATTATCCTTGCGCCTCGCTGAAAAGCAGGGCGCATGTATACTTGTGTTTGCCCGTTTTGGCAGTAAAATTCAATTTACGGAGAGGTGGCCGAGTGGCTGAAGGCGCTCCCCTGCTAAGGGAGTATGGGTTTAAAAAGCCCATCGAGGGTTCGAATCCCTCCCTCTCCGCCAATTATGACTGTAACATATTGATTTAAAAGCCCTTCTTATGAATGGCATTTTCTGTTATACATCTTGTTACATACATGACTTGTTGAGGGTATCAGTAGGGGCAGATCGAGAAACGCGGTCACAGTCGATTACGAGAAAAGCAAGGATTCACTATTTCCCAGTTAATGGAAAGATTCAATGTCGGGCGAACCACTGTTTACAGGGCTCTTGGAAGCTACTCTTTGTTAATTTGCGTCCAAATTTACACCAGCATTTGCATCGAATATTACACCGCGGTGAAATAATTAACTCATTGAAATCACAAGATATTTCAACCCCAAAACTGGGGCATAATTTATTGCAAATACAGGGGTTCAGTGGTGCAATTTGGGATGCAAATTAACATACTGTAAACTTTCCGGTCCCCAGGCCGGCTTCATCCATTTCGCCATCATCCAGAGTCAGGTTTACAACCGGCAGCGCAAGCGCCACAGAAGAAGTACCGGTCAACGCTACCAGCAATGCGACTAACAGGAACTTTTTAAATGAATCCTGGGAATAATTACCCGAGCGCTTAGTGTCGATGACCATTTTTACTCCATGCAATCTCAGAAGCTATTGTTTTAGTTACCTCTTAAGAGTATAGATACCGTCTTCATAATCAAGCAAATTTTCACGTGTTAGAACAGTAATTACAATAGGGTGCCTTCCCGGCAATAGATATAGCGGGTTATTCTACGCAACAGAATGTTCAAGCAGTAACCTTGGCCCACACTTCCTTCACCGATAATGAGCGTTGAACAAGGCTGCCCGGCCAAGGGTACTGTCAAGTTAAAAACGCCGGGAAAATTTAAGACAAGATCGCGCCCATTTTGCTTCCATCAGGCGCAGGCAACCAACTGCCATTCGAAAAACGCTCTCGAACGGAACTCACGATAATGGCTCGCT
>PVMK01127911.1_pt1 | contig 15681 bp, 18 predicted proteins | sample 1853481 | NCBI WGS metagenome assembly PVMK01 (sample SAMN08533507, study PRJNA380276) | Marine sediment metagenome, whole genome shotgun sequencing project.
GGACCACGTCCACGTCCACGTCTACCAGGCATACTTCGAATCCTCTCAGTCGTACGTCGATACAGGATTGCACCGCAAGCGCACAGCATCCTATGACACGCACTAGAGACGCGCACATGACGGCACTTATGGGCGGTTTGGTTTGGGCTTATCCGGGGTTCGATGAAAGGTCGGGTCTGGTTTCCGTTGGTCTCTGGCTGACCATGAAGCAGTCACGGTGGGGGACTGGTCCAGACGACCTGAACTTGCGACTGTGCCGGTTCAGCCGTCACGGGGGTTCGTAAAGAAGAACACCCCGATCTTCTTGAGTACATCCCAGAACCAGATGAACACGGACTTCACGCCATGTCCGATGGGGATCATGATCCAGACCCTATCGGTAGCGGTGGCAGAGTGACCTCCGTCAACGCGCACATAACGGCACTTATGGGTGGGGCGTTGGCCCGTACTCCGGGTCCGACTTGAACTGTCAGTCGCGTCCCCTCATTAGCGAGACGCGGAACGGTCGAAGCTCGCCGGTGGCATAACCGCCAGCTATGACTGGGTCTTCGTCCATCACCCGCCGAGCAGCAGTTTGATCAGGTGCCTCGAATATGAAGATGCCTGTATTCACCGAGCCGAGAGTCGGGCCGGCAAGCACTAGTGTGCCCTCGTCGAGAAGCCGTTGGTACCGCTGGAAGTGCTCTGACCACACGGCACTCTCCTCAGCAGTCATCGTCTCAGCAAAGTCTGAGCGAGGGGGATGGATGAAGTAGATCCACTCGGCCACGTCCTCATTCTCGCGTTCGAATCAAGTCATCGCAGTCTCTTCGGATCGTTCTGTACGTGATCCACACACCACTGAGAGCAGCCTTCGCCAGCCCGCACATAACGGCACTTGTGGGCGGCTAGATCAGATGCGCATGATGCTGGTTGTGGGTGGGGGTTTTCCTCTTTCGGAAGGTTGGCGTGCGAATATGTTTGGTGTGTTTCTGATGGTGGAAGGAGCCAGGTGATGCGTTTTGACCGCGAGTTGGAAGGCGAGTACGTGGAGAGCCGTCTCCCAGAAATATGGATCCTTACGCGATGGTATTTTGCTGTTGGTGGCCTGATCTTTCTTGTGTTGGCCTTTTGGGACGAGTTGATTGATCCCGGCTCTCTGGCGGAGACATGGCCTCTGAGAGTTGGGGCTGCGGTTACCTTCTTTGCTCTGATCGCGCTCTTTTGGAAAGCGCGATCAGTCTTGGCGCTAGAGGCAATGGCGCTGACTGGTTTTGCTCTTGCGGCGGTTGGTTTTGGGCTGATCGTTGCTGTAGTCGATTCTGGCTATCTGGCGGGTGTTGGGGGATTCTTGGTGGCGGTGGGTGCTATCACGCTCGCGGTCAGAATCCGAGGTGCCGTCTTGTCTTTGGCGGCGCTACTGGTGACTCCGATCCTTGTTTATGTGGTTACGGGAGCCTCGCGGACCGAAACCGTGAATCTGCTCGTCTGGCTGTTGGGTTCGGCTGTTTTTGCCTACATCGGGTTTGTTGTCCTTGATTCAGCCAACCGCAGGGCTTTTGTGGCTGAGAAGGCGCTCATCGAGGAACGAGACAAGGTTGACCGGCTTGTGAGGAAGATGGTGCCGGAGCCGATCGCGGACCGGCTCAAAGCGGGAGATGAGCACATTTCGGATCGTTTAGAAGACGTGACCGTGCTTTTCGCTGACATTGTTGGATTTACCGGTTTCGCCGAGAGACGAAGTCCGGAACATGTTGTCAGGTTGCTCAACATCATCTTCAGCAGCTTCGATGCCCTCGTCGCTAAGAACGGATTGGAGAAGATCAAAACCATCGGAGATGGGTACATGGTGGCGGGTGGCGCGCCGGTCAAACGGTCGGGTCATGCAACGGCGACCGCCCGGCTGGCATTGGACATGCGGTCGGACATTGCACGTATCAGCGCCGAGCACGACGGCGATTGGCGGATACGGATCGGCATCCATACCGGCCCCGTTGTCGCCGGAGTAATCGGAGAGGACCGCTACGCGTACGACCTGTGGGGCGACACAGTCAACCTTGCTAGCCGACTGGAATCAACCGGCGACCCGGGCGAGATCCGCCTTTCGCAATACACCGCAAGCCGTCTCGACGACATATTCGAGGTCGAGTCTCTCGGCTCGATCGAAATCAAAAACAGAGAATCGGTTGTCGCCTATCGACTTACAGGCACACGCACATAACGGCACTTATAGGCGGCTGATCACGACCTCACGAAGCGTACATAATGCCGGTTATGTAGCACTCCTGGTTAACAGGCTCGGCGGCTACTCAAGATCCAGGTTGGTCCTGCAACGGAACCCGATCACTGGCGAATCCTTTGACGATCAGCCACACTGCGAGCACCATTTCCTGCAGGCCCAACGGAATGTCGAGCAGCACGGTCGTGGTCGAAGTCGCGTTGACGACGCCGTCCGAGAAGAGACCGAGGAACACCGGCACGAGGTACGGGACGATCGCCACCAAGCCCCAAACCGAGAGCCAGCGCGGGACCAACCGCGCCCGATACAAGATGAGGTAGAACATGGCAGCACCGGTGAGGAATGCAATGGTGCCGACCACTGCAAGGCCCTTTGCGTCGAAAAGCGCCTCCCCCCAAACTTGGGGCACCTCGGTCGAGCGGCTGAGTGTAATGAGCAACAAGCATCCGGCGGCGACCAACAGGTGGGTGGTGGCCTCAAAGACACTTCGAAACAGGAAGTAGCCGCGAGCCAGCAGGGTGTCGACCTTGCCGAGTATCGGGTAGGCCACGACCGGGATCATCGCCAGCACCGAGCCCATGGCCACGATGAGGAGCGCCCCCAACGCCAACTCGGTTTCGTGGGAGGCGGCGGCGCCGAGTACGTCGTCGCTACTCGACCATGCCGCCCATTCGCTCAACACGAGACCTCGACAAACCCTTGGTGACATGACACCATCAGAAAAACTCGCCGAAGTGTTGCAATGACCACCTGAACTCGCAGCACTTATGGGCGGCTGATCACGTCCTCAGAAATCGTGCATACTGCCGGTTATTCGCTCCTGAAACAATGCGGGTCCGGGGGTGCTCAGTTGACTCTGTCGGCCTTCGACCGGACGAAGACGTATAACGCCAGACCTATCGACAGAAGAGCTAGGAACACCGAGTAGCTAACGAGCAGGGGTAGAAACAGCCAGATCGCATCAAAGTTGTCCGTTCCGAAGGCAATAAGAGCAGACACCCCGGCGCTGATAGCAATAACACCAATGGCGAGGTATCCGAACGCCCGAACCAATTCACGGTCTACTCCCACGCCCGTCAAGCTATTGAAGTCTCATTCGAGATCCAGAACCAAGATTGAACAGACCCGATTGGACTAGTGCCTCCACCCATGACAGCCACCAGCGAATCCCACTCGACACGGCCCCGGCCTACACGGATACTCCCCTCTACAACCGCTCAAACCATTCTTCCGCGATTCAGAGCCGTCGGCCAAGGCATCGACGAGCCGCCACCTGACTGTTCACGCCGGTTGTTATGGGCGAGCACTCAGTGTCTGCCTCGGGGTCACCGTCAGCGAGAGCATCCCAAACCTTGCGTTCGAGCTGAAGAAGGCCATCAATATCCATGTTCATCACACCAAGAGTGTCACGACACTGCAGCCATGACAAGCCTCGTAGGTAGGCGCACATAACGGCACTTATGGGCGGGTGTGGGTAGGTTCGGTTTGATGGAGTCTGGGATTGTTTCGGAGTCGGTTCTTGATGTGATTGGTGGGACGCCACTGGTTCGCTTAGATCGGTTTTGGGCTGGTGAGGGTGAGATTCTCGCCAAATTGGATTATTTGAACCCTGGCGGATCGAAGAAAGACCGGATCGCTTTGCAGATGATCGAAGAAGCCGAGGCCAGCGGTGTCCTATCTCCTGGGCAGACAGTGGTCGAACTGACTTCGGGCAATACCGGCACGGGACTGGCGATCGTTTGTGCTGTGAAGGGCTACCCGTTCGTAGCAGTCATGTCGCGAGGCAACTCGGAGGAGCGTTTCCAGATGATGACAGCCTTGGGCACTGAAGTCGTGTTGGTTGACCAACTGGAGGATTCTGCGCACGGTCATGTCACCGGCGACGACCTGGCGCTTGTCGAGAAGGCAGCGCAACGTGAGACGATCGAAAGAGACGCTTTCCGAGCCGACCAATTCCATCTCCCCGGCAACGTCAACGCACACGAACAAGGGACAGGTCCCGAATTGTGGGAGCAGTCGGAAGGGACAATCGACGTGTTCTGCGAATTCGTTGGGACGGGAGGGACATTCGCCGGAGTAGCCCGCTACCTCAAAGCGAAGAACGCCGACATTGCCTGTTATCTGATCGAACCCGAAGGAGCGGCCGCAATGGCGGGCAAACCGGTGGTCAATCCCAGTCACCGGATACAGGGCGGCGGCTACGGCATGAACAAACTCACAGGCATCGACAACCGGCTGGTCGATGGGAGTATCGAAATATCAGACACCGCAGCGATCGAAGCAGCCCGCCGACTCGCAAGCAGTGAAGGCATATTCGCCGGGTTCTCAGCAGGAGCATGCGTCGCAGTCGCCGAACAACTTCTCACCACAAACCATCAAGGCTCAACAGTCGCTGTCGTCCTCGCCGATTCAGGAATGAAATACCTGTCAACCGACCTGTGGGCTGATACCCCCCGCACATAACGGCACTGATGGGCGGCGATTTGGTGCTGTAGCTTCGCCCAGCGATGCGAGAGGACTTCAGCGATAGGAGAACGAACGCGATGGATCATTCCTGGGTCTACGACGACAGCGCAGTGGATTGGGATGAGTTGTCCCAGTTGTATCGGAAAGCTCCGCTTGGGGAGAAATCTCCCAAGGACCTGAAAATGGTTTTTGGAAACAGCAGATTCAAGTGCTTCGTTTACGCCGAGGGTGAACTCGTTGGTGTTGGTCGCGCTTTGGCTGACGGACTCGACTGTTCGTATCTTGCCGACGTGGCAGTCCACCCCGACTTCCAAGGCGGAGGCTTGGGTAAGGCAATCATCAGAAGGCTCGTGGAGCTTTCGGATGGGCATAAGAAGATCCTTCTCTATGCCAATCCAGGTACAGAGGGCTTCTACCGAACTCTCGGTTTCTACAGAATGAACACCGCGATGGCGATATGGCGAAACCAGGAGCAAGCCGTCAGTGACGGGTTGATTCGAGATACAGAATGACCTGACACTCCTCCGACAGCGGTGCTCTCTGGCTGAAGCCTTGCTTCCAGAGGCCGCACATAACGGCACTTATGGGCGGCTGATCACGGTGTCAGGAACCGCACATAATGCCGGTTATGGGCGCGAGGGAATCGGTGATTCTTCTCGTTTTGGATTCTTTTGTCGTAAACGGTGGCGGCTGAAGGCACTATTAGGTAGAGACCATTTAAGGGTGCCGTGACGACAAGCAGCGTTGCTCAGGCTTTCACAGAGTTTGCTAAGGATTTCGAACCAAGGTTGAGGTTGGCTTTGGTCGCGGCGTTTGGTGTGGAGGCTGGTGTCGAGGCCACCTCAGAGGCATTGGCTTATGCCTGGGAGCATTGGGATTCGTTGAGTTCGCGACCTAATCCTGCTGGCTATTTGTTTGGGGTGGGCCGAAACAAGGCGCGAAAGCGTCGAAAGACAAGGACACTGCTTCCAGCTCCTCCGGTTAACCATGAGTTCTTTGTGGAGCCTGGCCTTCCCGATGCGTTGAACAGGCTTTCGGACCGTCAGAGGGTGGCGGTTCTCTTGGTCCACGGTGAGGACTGGACTCATTCCGAAGTGGCCGACCTGCTTGGCCTCTCGGTGTCAACGGTTCAACAGCATGCAGAGCGGGGCATATCGAAGCGGCGGAAGGGGATTGGAGCGGACAGATGAGTATCGAGTTAGACAGAGCTCTTCGGACGTACGTGTCGTATCTGGACTCGGTCGCCACACAGGAATCCGAAGTCGAAGCCGATGTCCTAGTCGATACCAGGTCGCTGTCGTCTCCGCCCACCACGGGAAAGCGGCGGATGTGGGTGGCAGTGGCGGCGGTGGTCGTAACAGTTCTGTTGATCGGTGTCATTCCGTTCCTGGTCGGCAACGAGGGGACACCACCTGCTGACACGGTCGTGCCGACGAGCCTCGTTGAGTCCACGCCTACGACGCTTGCGGAGTCCACGCCGACCACACTCGGCGAATTTGTGCTGATACCGGGCACCTGGTCCCGAATCCCTCATGAGGCAGACGTTTTTGGCGAAGCCAGGATGCTTAGCGTCGTGGTTGGTGGTCCTGGGTTGGTGGCCGTGGGATGGACTGGTTCGAGTCCTAGCGAGGGACATGTCGATGGTGGTGCTGCGGTGTGGACCTCGGTCGATGGGATCACTTGGGTGCCGTCTCCCGACGACCGAGACGTTTTTGCTGACGGTCAGATGGCGAGCGTGACTGTGGGAGGCCCCGGTCTTGTCGCGGTCGGGGGCGTTGAGAGAGATGACGGATTCGAAGCGGCAATCTGGACATCACCCGACGGGATCACATGGACCCGCGTGCCCCACGATGTTGCGGTGTTGGGTGAGGCAAGCATGCAAGACGTGACTGTTGGAGGCCCCGGTCTGGTCGCTATAGGAGATGTCGAATCGGGCGCGGCCGTGTGGACTTCGGTGGACGGCACCACGTGGGCACGCGTGCCTCACGACCCCGCAGTTTTCGGAGCCGACAGCGATCTCTCGATGTCAGCTGTCACCGCAGGCGGGCCAGGTCTCGTGGCGGTGGGGCTCGACTGGTCCGGCGGAGCAACTGCTGACGCCGTGATCTGGACCTCTGTCGATGGAATCGTCTGGGATCGTGTCCCCCATGACGAGGATCTGTTCGGCGGCGTGGGGAACCAAGCAGCGGTTTCCGTAGCCGCGACTGATACCCGTGTGATCGCCGTCGGCGTGGAACGATCATCAGACATCGACGCTGCGGTCTGGACTTCGGAAGACGGAATCGTCTGGCAGCGAGTTGCCCACGACGAGGCAGCGCTGGGCGAGGGCGAGATGTGGAACGTAACGGTTGGCGGCCCAGGCTTCGTGTCAGTCGGATGGATCGGGTGGGTCGCAACCCAGAATTCTGATGCTGCAGTCTGGACCTCTATCGATGGCGTCACCTGGCACCGGGTCCCCCATGACGAGGACCTGTTCGGTGGGGTCGAGATGTGGAGCGTGGCTGCAGGAGGCCCAGGTCTCGTCGCTGTCGGCTCGGACGGACCCGACGCCGCAGTGTGGACATCGCTGCTGGATGACTGATGGCCGGTCCACAAGAGTGACGTGTAGGTGTCAAGTGAGCGGCCAAATAGTGCCGTGACCAAAGGAAAGGCAACGAATCGGATGCGACGACTCACAGCAATAGTGGTGGTATTGGTGGTGACTGTCGCCGCATGCGGCAGCAGTAGCAGCGAGCCAACGAAAACCTATGACGGCGACGAATGCTCTTATGACGGTCCCACCGAGTTCGACCTGAACTCTGAAGTGACCTTCACGTTCATAAACGAGTCCGACACCACCGGTGTCGGATTCGTGGTGTGGACAGTCCCTGATGGCACCACCGCTGCCGACATCAACGAAAAAGGGATCTTCGAGGCCACGGGAACACAACTGGGAAACACAGCCCCCTACGAGTTCTGGGAGGCGAAGTTTCCCCCCACACAGCTAGACACCGAATATCAGGTGACGGTGACCCTCGACAGGGCCGGGTTGTATTCGGTCAACTGTTTCGTGGAGACAGGCGCAGAGGTAAACACCCACTACGCAACGATCATCACAGTGAGCGGATAACTGCCCGTAATCCGATCCAGGACCCGCACATAACGGCACTTATGGGCGGCGGGGTTCTGTCTGTTGACCTTCAGTGCAGGCGTGGACCGGCGGGTGTTCGCCTTGCGTGATGTCCTCTAGGGTCTTGTTCGGTTCAGTGTTTGTGTGCCGTTCGTGTTGTGCTGTCCATTGGGGGTTTGGTTGATGGATCTTGCGGAGTTCAAGGAGACTCAGCGTCGGATGTGGGGGGAAGGCGACTACCGGCCGCTTGGGCGTCTCATCGAACCTGCTGCTCAGATTCTGGTGGCCGCGGCTGGGGTGGGAACTGGCCAGCGTGTACTGGATGTCGGCACCGGTTCAGGCAGCGTGGCGGTTGCTGCTGCATTGGCGGGAGCCGAGGTGGTCGGCGTTGATATTACGGACGCTTGGTTCGATGAGGCTCGCCGCCGTGCGGGTGCAGCGGAAGTGGATTTTGACCTCAGGCTTGGGGACGCCGAGTCGCTCCCGGTTGACGACGGTTCCTTCGATGTGGTGCTGTCGAGCTTCGCGGCGATTTTTGCTCCCCGCCACGATCTGGTCGCGTCGGAGTTCGTGCGGGTTTGTCATGGTGGAGGGACGTTCGGGATCACCGCCTGGACACCGGACGGGAAGAACAACGCAGTGTTTTCGGCGTTGGCGGATCGTCTCCCGTCTCCGCCCGAGTTCGTGACACCGAGCACTCTCTGGGGGGACGAGGATCATGTTCGCGGTCTGTTCGCCACCCACGATGTAACTCTGCGTTTCGAGCGTCCGACCTTCCCGGTGACGTTCGAGTCTGTTGAGGCGTTCGAGTCGTTCGTTTTAGAGAATTCGGGTGGGTTGAGGGCAGCCCGGGGTGCCCTCAAAGAATTAGGCCGCTGGGACGAAGCCCACACGGCGATGCGTCAAGCACTGCACAAGACCAACGAGGCCGATGGCGCCAATTACCGTGTCACCTGGGACTTCCTCCTGATCGTGGGAACCAAACCGACATGAACGGCTGATAGGCCGAACATAACGGCACTTATGGGTGGGTGGCCCTGGCCATGGTCGCCGTTGGCTAGTGCGGAAACACGATTTCAGCGGCTGTCCACAGAATCACGATGGTCCCGGCAATGATCGAGAGAACGACCACCACGGATCGATCTTGACGACGCAGTGCACCGACACCGAAACCACTGGCGGTCACAGCGGTAACGGCCGCGGCAAGCATCGTCACGGACAACGCCGGGTTCGAGAAGAAAGTCTCACCCCCGCGCTGGCCTGATGCCACGAGACCGAAGAATGCAGCAAAGAACGCAGCGGACAGTAGGAGAAGACGACCGGCCCATTTCCCCAATCCAGTCGAAGGCATCAACCACCTCCTTGTCGATCCCATCGTCGGTCAGTTCGACCGGCGTGTGTAGAGGATTCCGTCACTTCCCGGTGGCAAGTCCCAAGGGTTGCCTGCGATCATTCCCCGACAGAGCGCCGCACATAACGGCACTTATGTACGCCTAGATCGAGCCGCACATAATGCCGGTTATGGGCGGCCTCCCTTGAGTCCAAACAGGAAAATGGGCCATAGAAGGTCGCAGTGGGGATTCTCTTGGATCCTTGTGGGATGCCACGCGGTCAGGCGATCCACTCGCGCGTCTGACACCATTAGAAAGACCCCCAGCCCTCTCAGGCTGGTGGGTCTTTCTGCGTATCGAAGTGTCAGATCCGTTTTACGCGGTGTCGTATCCCATGGCGATGTCGCGACCGTGGGCAGTGAGTGCCCAGACCGTAAACACCGAGAGAGTGACAAATAGGATCGCCCACACCGGATACCAAGGCAGCCAAGCAAAAGCGACCAGCCCCGATATCACAGCAAGGATCACGCCCACTGTGCGGGCCCACACCGCCCCGCTGAACACGCCGATACCGGCGAGTAGCACCACGATGCCCAGAATCAGATGTGTCCAACCCCACGTCGTCACGTCGAACTGGAAGATGTATTCCTGGCCGACAACAAAGAACGTGGTGTTCGCGAGGGCGACGATCCCGGCGATGATCCACCAGCCACCCAGCATCAACATCAGGAGCCCGGCTAACCCCGTCAAGCCCACCGCCCAACCACTTGGATTCTCGCTCATGTTTCTCCTCCTTCTGCATGCGCTGCATGCTCTTCCGCTTTCCTTCGCCAATTCCTCATCTCGAAGAACGGCAAGGGAGGAACATAGCGGAGCGGTAGGCAGACTCGTAACTGGAATCGACCATCACCCACGCGCACATAACGGCACTTATGTACGCCCGATTCACCGCCAGCTAGCCGCACATAATGCCGGTTATGGGCGGGGTCAGATGACGGCTTGATTAGTGGGGTTACTGTCGCTGCCATGTCGGATTCGAGTCCTGGCCCGTTGCGTAGGTTCTCTGAACGCTTGCTTGCGTTTGGGGCGTATGAGGGTGAGGGCGCCGACCAGGCCGGGCGCAGACGGATCATGGTTGGCGCTCTGTGGTATGGGATGCCTTTCGTAGTTTTGGCCGGGTTGGGTGAAGTTGGTTTCTGGTTGGTCGTGGCCCTTCTTTTTAAGCCACTGGCGCACACTGTGGCTCTGGTCGTGGTGAAGTTGTTTCCTGGCTCGTTTCGTCCGACCTTTCGGATGGTCTTCGCCGCCGATTTGACCACTGATTTGGTCGTGACGTTTCTTGTCGGCGGCCTCTACGCTTCCGGCCTGCAGGTGGGCTGGTCGCTGATTGTGGTGCTCGGTGCCTTGGTGGCATTTTCGGTTCGTGAGGCGGCAGTCTGGTTTGTCGTGTTTGCCGCCGCGGTCGTCGTGTCCGCCAATACGACAGTTTGGGTTGAGCCGCTGTACCTGTTGCCTGATGATCCCCAGACTGATGGCGCGTTCACGATTATCGGGGTGACAATTCTCGTGTTTCTAGTGATGGCATATTTTGTTCGCCAACGTGAACGGTATCGGCATCAGTCCGACGATCTGCTGCACAACATTCTTCCCGACGAGATCGCCACAGAGTTAAAAGAAGGGAAGGGAATGATCGCCAACCACTTCGACGCTGTCACCGTCCTCTTCGCCGACGTAGTCAACTTCACTCCAATGTCAGCTGAGATGACCCCCACGGAGCTGGTCGGGCTTTTGAACGAAGTCTTCACCGACATTGATAGCTTTGTCGATGAGGTCGGACTCGAGAAGATCAAGACCATCGGGGACGAATACATGGTCGCCGCGGGTGTTCCCACCCCACGGGCTGATCATGCTCACGTCATCGCCGATCTCGCCGTCCGAATCCAAGACCATGTAGCTGAGAAGGAGTTTGGTGGCCATCAAATCACATTCCGCATCGGGATCAACTCAGGGCCGGTAGTCGCGGGGGTCATAGGAAGCCAGAAATTCGCCTACGACCTGTGGGGAGACGTCGTGAACACGGCAAGCCGAATGGAATCGACTGGACTCCCGGGTCGCATCCAGATCACCGCGGCGACCTACGACCTACTGAAAGGCGAATTCGTCTGCGACCCAAGAGCCGAGATCGACGTCAAAGGCAAAGGAACAATGGAAACGTGGCTTCTAGGCCAAAGAAGACCGCCTGACGAGCCACACTCGATTGTCCCCGGGTAGGACAGCAGCAGTCGGATCGGAGACGCACATAACGGCACTTATGCGCGGCTGAATAAGGGCCCCATCGCCCACTCACGGTGGAAGCCTTGTGCCGTGTCAGAAGCTCGGCGGAGGTCCATCCCTGCCGCGCTGACTACCCGGAACTCAAGCCAGGGGGACGCCGGATGCCCTTCCCCGTTCCCCTGGCCTCCTCGAGACCCCCCGGAATCTGTTGCCGGGGTCTCGGTCGATAGAGAATCCGGTTCCGTCGAAGACTCAGATCATGAGCGACTTCGTTTCGTGCTGGTTCAGATTTCGTATCGACACAAAACAACAGTACGACCCCCAACCCACACCAGGCCATCTAAACACCCCGCACATATAGCGGCACTCATGCGCGAGATTTCCTCTCTTGGTTAGCCTCGAAGACATGGAGAGCGAGAACAACGACGAAAGCCAGGCCGATGGGAAAAGGCGTCGCAAAGGAACTACGGCTGGCGCGGCGACCGCAATCGGGGTTGGTGTCGGCGTCGCCCTCTATTCAGCTACCGACTCTCCCGCATGGATTGCCGTGGCTGTCGGCTTGGCTCTCGGAGTGGGAGTAGCGATGGAGGCTAGGTCCAAGAAATGACCCGCACATAACGGCACTTATGCGGCCTGGCGGCTGATACATATTCTCCCCCAGCCGGTTATGAGTCGTCACTACCCGTTTGTGTCTATGACGCAGACACGTCTATGGTGTGGACATCAAGGTGTGCTTACGTAAAACTGTTGTCGAGGAGAAGCTGTCATGGAACTAGTTGTGATCGGATCGTTGGCTGGAGTAGCCGTTGTTGCGCTCGTCGGGTACACGTTGGTCCGAATGAAACCTGGAAACGATGCCGCAGCCGACCACGAGCGAAAACAGCGTGCCGCAATGGCTACGAGTATCACCTTGGGCGCTGCAGTTGGAGCGGGACTCAGCGCAGCGTTGGATATCAGTTTCATCGGTATGGGCGTGGCGATCGGCGTGGCGGTTGGTGTGGCCATCGGCGTGAGCCGGGAGCAAAAGCAGAAACTGAGATGACAACCCGACTTATGGCCTCGAACAGCCGAACCCTTGAGAAGAAGATGTGGTCGCGCATCTTCGACGACGGACTCTTTGACATCTATCTGGGTGTTGTCTTCATCAACGTCGTCGTCTGGAGGGCCGCAACCGAACTTGGACGGTCGTACGGGGTCGCGATCTTTGTTCTGGTGTTGTTGGCCAGCCACCCGGCATACGTGGCCGCCAAACGTCGTATCACGTTGCCACGGGTCGGCTACTTCAAACCGAGCCAACAACACCAGACAAGATTCGGAGTGGTCGGAGCGATCTCAGTATCGGTGACCATCCTCATGGTCGCAGCAACAACCTTGGCTGTCACCGGTGCCTTCACCAGCGGGATTCCGTTTCTGTTGGTCCTCTTCGGGATACTCGCCATCAAATGGTCCTCATATTCAGCCTTGCAGGCCACTACCTCGGAGTGGTCCGTTTCTACGGTTACGCCATGTTGGGCGCTGCGGGGATGGTCGGAGCCGAAATCGCAGTCGCCACCGCGGACATCGGACGAGGATGGGATCTCGTCGCAATGTTCGGTTTGCCCGCGGTGGTCATGGTTCCCACCGGAATTGTCATGCTTTCCCGCTTCATCAGGGCCTATCCGATTCGTGAGACCAACCACGTTGTCTAAACGCCCCGACACGCCCCCAGCACCCGAATCGTTCGAGTCGATCGACCGGACCGTCCACGAACCCGCCCGTCTCTCACTGCTAGCCCATCTCATCGTCCTCGAAGAAGCCGACTTCGTCTACCTCCAGAACGAGACCGGGATGACCCGAGGAAACCTGGGAGGTCACATGGCCAAGCTCGAAGCCGCCGGGTATGTGACTGTGGAGAAGACCTACCGCCAACGGACACCACGAACCGTGTTCTCTCTCACCGACGAAGGCCGAACAGCACTCCTCGGATGGCGAGAACAGATGGCCGGAATCGTGGCCATGCTCCCATCCAACTGAAACACCAACACCGCTCCTGATGACACCTCGACGACATCTCAGACCGTCTCAGTGAACCGCACATAACGGCACTTATGTGCGGTATTCAGCGTTGCAAGTGACCGTACATAATGCCGGTTATGGGCGGCGGCCTCGCTGCTCATGACCATGGTCCAGACGTACAAAAGAACCAGAAGAGTAGAGATCGTGGTGAGCGTCACAACTACGGCAACCAGGACTAGGCTCCTCGGGCGGGTGGATTACAGCACGTTGTCCGAGACAGCCGAAGGGGACAGACATCATGTCGTTCATGCTCAAGCTCAGGTGGGATATCAAAGAGGGCCAAGAGGCCGACTTCAAAGCGAACCAGGAGAAGCTTTGTGAAGTGATGCTCGAGCACCCAGGTGTGATCAGCTACCACGCTGAATATCCCAGTCCGGGGGTGAGCGAGTGGACCGAGATCTACGCAAACGATGCAGCATTCAAGGCCCACCTTGACAACGAGAAGGGCCAGGCTCCGCTCGGCGCGATTATTGAGGCCTGCGACAAGATCACATGCCGGTGTTTTGGTGACCCCAATGACGAGTCCAAGGAAATTCTGGCCGGCTTTGGGGCGACTTACCCCGAGACCGCCCCGCAAGCGTTCGTGCTCAACCCGCGCGCCGACAAAGACTCGATGGTCTGACCGCCAGCGTTGTCATGGTGCCGGTGTCAGCGGATTGCAAGTATCGGCACGCCACGGACGGGGAAGCGCGGATCCGCGAATGACGCGAATGAGCAGTTCGGCCTGCACATAACGGCACTTATTTCGGACACCGTGAGGGTTACCCCGGTGACACCTCAACCTGTTGTCACGAGCCGCACATAATGCCGGTTATGTGCGCCAAATTTTGGACGATTCCGGGTTGGCCTGACCCGGTTTCGTCCTTCGCAACCCCCGTTGCTTGTCTTGGTTATGGCCGCATGTGGATAATGGTCAGAGGATTTCTCTGACCGTTGGGTTTTGGTGGACATAGCAGGGGTGTGAGGAGTGACTTCGTGACCGGTTCGGGCCGATGACTAGCAGCGATGTCCGTTTCGCTGAGATTTATGAAACGTTTTTTCGGCGTTTGTACGGCTACTGCCTCCGTCGGGCAACGGCGGATCGAGTCGATGACGTTGTCGCCGAAACCTTTCTGATTGCGTGGCGACGGATTGATGATGTCCCCACCGGTGATGAGGCTCTTCCGTGGCTTTATGCGGTTGCTTTCAAAGTTTTGGGTAACCAGTGGCGGAGCCAGACTCGACAGAGGAAGCTCGAAGACAAATTGTCCGCTGTTGGTATTACCCCTGTTTCGAGTACTGAGGATTTCATCATCAAAGGACAGGAATCGGGTCAGGTCCTCCAGGCTGTGTCCCGTCTGAAACGGACGGACCAAGAGATCCTGAAGCTTGCGATGTGGGAAGAAGTCAGCCACGCCGACATCACTCTGATACTCGGAGTCAGTCCCGGTGCTGTGAAACAGCGACTTTACGAGGCCCGTAAGAACCTGACCCGTGAATACAACCGACTGGAAAACAAGCGCATCAAATCCCCCGCTGCCCGGAAAGGAGGTGGACAGTGATCACCGAAGAAACAGTGATGACAATCTTCGTCGAAGCCAACCCGGCTCCCGATGTTGACGAACTCGACCTGGTTCAGACTGGTTCAGCTGCCTACCTCGCAACCCTTGAAACAAGGAGCAGCGAAATGACACAGCTAGACACAAGAAGCGAAGACCAGAAAGAGAAGAACACCTATTGGCCATGGCTGGCAGCAGCGATGATCATTGTCCTTGTCGGGTTGGCAGTCGTCTTGCTAAATCAAGGTGATGACGCTCCGGTTGCTGGTCAAACCAGTCCCGAAGAGGTCCTAGCTGACTACGTAGCGGCTATTAACTCGGGTGACGTTGACGGCGCCATGGAGTTCTATGCAGAGGATGCGGTTGTTGAGAATGTACCCTGGTTTGACGACGACGGGATTGCTACCGGAACCGCTGAGATTCGAGCATTGGAAGAGCAAAGTTTTGCATTCCAGGGATCAGGGGCTGGGGTCGAGCTCATCGACATGGTCGTCTCTGGCAACACAGTGACGTTCAACACCAGGTTCTTCCGCCGTGGAGCCGAGGCCGACTCAGACGTCATCCAAGGGTGTTTAGGAAGCAAGGACGACCAAGTAACCGTCGAAGACGGCAAGATCACCCTCTATGTCCACGGACCCGAATCGGAGATCCTGTGCCTGGACTGGCTCAATTCGTTGTTCGCACCCGGCA
>PVMK01121235.1_pt1 | contig 15680 bp, 12 predicted proteins | sample 1853481 | NCBI WGS metagenome assembly PVMK01 (sample SAMN08533507, study PRJNA380276) | Marine sediment metagenome, whole genome shotgun sequencing project.
CCAAAGTTTCTCGAAATGCGTGCGCTTTCGATCATTTGTCGAAATCTTCGATCAGCAAATCAATCTGATCGATAATTTTCATCGTCTGATCACGAATTATTTCGATCACTTTTTGATTGAACACATGGTGTTGAATCATATTTGGTAAGAGGTCAATTGCACCTTGTCGCCTCACCAATTCGTCCGCGATGTCAGCGGCGCGCTCAGCCGATATGTTGTGTGACGTGGCGTGCCACGATTCATCTTCAATCGCACGAAGCTCGCCGGACGTTAACATCCCGGCGGTGAGACGCTCGAACTGATGTTGAATTTCAAGATCAAGTCCGACGCGCGAATAATTCCGAATAGACGTGTAATGCTTGGCGAGATCTCGGCGTAATGACACTGACCTTATCAGCGCAAGATTGCCACTGCTCTGTAATTCGCTATATACGAAGGCGTCGATCTGTGGAAATGAACGCCAACTTGCGGTTTCCAATGCCGACGGTAAGGCATCCGGTTGATCCCCAGCAACAGACGGATTGGCAGCGATTTCCTCTAGGAGCATGGCGGCGTCAATTCTGGACTGTGCATATGCATACGCCTCATCCATGTGATCGATTTCAATTTGCAGATCTTCCTTGAGCCGGACCAAATACTCGTATTCTTGCCCACGTTCGCGTCTTTCCTCCGCCCATCGCTCAACCTGAAACGCAATCAGGATGCCAAAAATTACGACCAATAGCTCCAACCCAAGCGGGGCATAATTTCTTTCGGCGTAATTTCTTCGCAGTGCTTCGAACATCGCTGGTTGTTCCCGAGATTAACTCGATTATCTGTGATTCTATCGTTGAGCGGCCGACAAAATGGCCTTCTGGACGAAAATAGATGTATGTAATTACAAAACAGCTTAGTCCTGCGAAGGGCCTATGTTGGGGGCAGCTGAGATACCCCCTCTTTCCCCTAAAAAAAAGGACAGCGGCATGTCCGCATTGGGTCGTCAGCGGCCCTTCAGAACTCTAACACCTCAACGGCTGCTATCGAGGGCAAAGCGGATCTCAAAAACGCTGAAAATTCTAAATTCTGACTTCCGCTTTCGGTGAAACCGGCCATTCGCGGGGTAGGGGACCAGGCAGCCAGAAGTGGCACCTCCAGTACAACGATCGGCTTCGGAGCTGTTGCTAACGGTCGAAGCGAGCCGAGGCTATCCACTTCTCGTGGAGTGGGGGCCCGGCGATCATCCGCCTGCTTAATACACCGCCCAGTTTCCAGCCGGCTTTTTTCGTTATCATGAACGGAATTCGGCGTGAAGACGAGGAACGACTCATGCCCACTGAGACAAATAACAATCATAAGAATGCCGGCAGGGGATTGTCGCCAAGGGCATACGTCGAACTCGAACCGGGCGAAAAATATCAGCCGTACATAGCCGCGGCTGAGTCAATTCCAGAGTTTACGTTCAAGGCGGCATTCTTCGGCATCCTGTTCGGCATCGTCTTCGGCGCAGCAAATGCGTATCTCGGCCTGCGGGCCGGGCTGACAATCAGCACGTCGATTCCCGTGGCAGTCATGACCGTAGCAGCGTTTCGAGCGCTGCAGGCGGTTGGCCACACAGGCAACATTCTTGAAGCGAACCTTTCGCAGACAATAGGTTCAGCCTCAAGTTCGCTGGCTAGCGGCGTAATTTTTACTCTGCCCGCGTTGTTTCTTTGGGGCGTCGCACCAGACCTTCTGCAAATGACCCTGCTTGCCCTGTGTGGAGGATTGCTTGGCGTCCTGTTCATGATTCCGTTACGACGTTTTCTTATCAAAGGTGAGCACGGTCGGCTGCCGTATCCCGAAGGTACGGCCTGCGCCGAAGTGCTGGTTGCAAACGAAGCCGGCGGCCACAGTGCGCGATTCATTCTTTACGGTCTTGGACTCGGCGCGTTTTTCAAGATGCTCACGTCGTGGATCAGGGTTATACCGGGGGAGGTATCCAGCGCCCTGCCATTCATAAAAAAAGGCCAGTTGGCCATGAGCCTGTCCGCAGCATTGTTCGGTGTCGGCTACATCCTGGGGCCGAGGATAGCGTCGGTGATGGTCGGCGGCAGTTTGCTCGCCTGGGTTGTCATTATTCCCGTGATCGCCTGGTGGGGCGATGCGTTTACTGCGCCCGTTTTCCCGGAAATCACTACGCTGATCCGAGACATGTCACCGCCTCAGATGTGGACACGATATATCCGTTATATCGGTGCTGGCGCTGTGGCCACAGCTGGAGTGATCACACTGATCAAGAGCATTCCGATAATGATTCAGAGTTTTCGAATCGGCACCAGGGAACTCCGCCAGCGGGTCGATGTCGCTGACACGTCGGTGAATTCCGGACCAGACCGAACCGATCACGATCTGCCATTAAAGTTCGTCGGCTACGCGTTGATTACCGTTGCCCTGGTCATGGCGCTGGTGCCGCAGGTATTCGGTAACGTCGGTGGAATCGCAATTCGCCTCATTGCTTCAGTATGTGTGGTTGTTTTTGCGTTCTTTTTCGTCACGGTAGCGTCACGCATCGTCGGCCTGGTCGGGGTCACAAGTAATCCGACCAGCGGGATGACCATCGCGTCCCTGCTGGGAACAGCAGGGATATTTTTGATCATGGGATGGACTGATCTAACCGGGAAGGCGGCGGCATTGACTGTAGGTTGTGTTGTTGCCATCGCAGCGTCAATCGCCGGCGACACCTCGCAGGACCTGAAGACCGGTTACCTGCTCGGCGCCACACCACGCCGGCAACAGATTGGTGAGTTAATCGGTGTGCTGTCGTCCGCGACGTTCGTTTGCCTGTCGGTTCTGTTGCTTGCGAAGACATTTGGGTTTGGCACCGAGGAATTGCCGGCGCCGCAGGCGACTATGATGAAGCTTGTCATCGAGGGCGTGCTAGATCAGCAGTTGCCATGGACCTTCGTTGGCATCGGCATCGGTATCGCGCTCGTCTGTGAGATATTCAAGATTCCGTCATTACCTTTTGCAGTGGGCGTCTATTTGCCGGTTTCCACGATGACACCGCTGTTTCTCGGCGGATTGTTGCGAGGACTTTTCGAACGTCGTGCCAAATCCAAGTCCGATGCGGCTGTTTATCGCGAACGCGGAGTGCTACTTGGAAGTGGATTTGTCGGCGGTGAGGGCCTGCTGGGTGTCGGCATTGCAGCCGTAGCCTTTGTGCAAAACAGAAAGCCCGAAGGTATTGGCACTGAATGGCTCGGACCGCACTGGGTGGCGGAGTCGGTCGGGTTCATTGCCTTCGGTTTCCTGATCGCCGGATTTGTTCGCTTGGTCACGCGCCGTTGAGGATGCAGATCCTGGGGACGGGTACGGAGTCCCTCAGACCCTGAACGAGCGACCGCGAAAAACCCCAAACTATGAAACACCGGCTGATCGATTTAACCAAAGTGTTGCGGCGATCGGTTGAACCCGCACGCAATAGCGGCCGTACAGATTTCATAGGCGACGGTTCTCAAGAAGCAAGGCTGTTACGAAGCTGATGAAGATGCCTGTCACGAACAGGCACAGCGTGATGGTGAAGATTGTCATGTGATGTAGTTCCAGTAGTGGTGTTGCGGTGCGGCATTATATGGAGCCTCCCATAAGGGAAGCCAGTAGGGACATGTACTCATAATTTTCAACATCCTCCTCTCTATAGTTAGAGATTAAATGTTGCATTGACCAGTTGAGTCGGCAACCCAAAGCAGGCATCGTCCGCCTATACTGAACAGAATCAAATTCGCACTTCACACTCGTTGATTGCCTGACTGACGGCAATGAGACTACGGAGACATCGTGACTTCTTTTGAATACGTAATGGTTTTGGTCTCGATCATCGTCGCGTTGGCGATCGCACATCTGCTAACCGCGATTCGCAGTGTGCAGAAGCCGATCTGGCTAGTCGTCGTCTTGAATCAAAATCGAAATTCGCCGATGAACGTCAGGATCAGTTTGCGGGGCGTCACTCAGTAGTTCAAGCATAAACACTTCGCCGAGCTCTGGAGCGGAGTCCTGTACCAACGGGATAAGTATGCGAGCCGATCGCTGGCCCGGACCAAAATAGATGATCGGCAACCCCGGCGGGAAATAATCCTCACCCGCCGTTGCCGTCACGTCGCGTACGGCATAGCTAACTTCAACGGAGGTACTGTCCGGCTTGAAGCGAACGACATCGATTTGTACCGCAGGATCGGCTTCCCGCACAAGTACCTGGCTGTCGGTGAAAGCGATGGTATTCCGCGGCAAGCCCTGCTTCGAACACGCGCCGATCGTCATCTTCCAGTTGCAAGTTGATACGAGCCAGCTCGCTCTCGGCGTTGTCGGCTTCGCGCACCAGGATCGTTACCTCACGATCTGTTTCACGCAGCGCATCCGGCAGCATGGAAATAGTCGTACGGGCGCGGTTTTGACCTGCTTCGAACGTAACGAGTCCGTCATTGGCGATCTCGTACTGACCCTCTTCCCAGGGGCGATCGATTGCCACTGAAATCGACCTCTTCGAGTAACACCGAATACGATTCGAGCATGTCATTCATGCGCAACAGGTCAATAGTTGCCGGATCGGAATCCTCTCGCAGGGTCAGCTCTACTTCGGCTACGGATCGGCCGGTCGCCGTAAGTCCAATAGTCAAAGTCGGGGGAAGCAATGCAGTGAAATCGATTTCCGGTTCATCCGCAGTCTCAGTCGCGGTGGATTCAGCAACAGCCTCCTCCGGCGACTCTTCGTCGACGAAAGGTTCTGCCGCTGTGATTTCGACAGTTACTTCTGCCAGTGTGTCTTCGGCCAGATCTTCCGCCGCTGCGTCCTCGACAATTGCTTCTGTAGCCGGAGCGGCGACAGTTTCTGCGGCAGACTCAGGCGGGGGCTCAACAACGATCTCGTCAGTGATGAATGACGTTACCATCGGGACCAGCTGATCGACACGTTCCAGTATGTCTGTTTGCGTAACACCGGCTGCGGCGGCGATGAGAATGATGCCGAGGACGGCAAGCCGCCACGGCGATCGACGCGGCTCAAGATCGAAATTTCGAGCGACCATTGGCTCATCAGGTACTACCAATGGCACCGGTTGTGCCTGTGGCTCAGATGGTGCCGGTTGCACCGGTTGCGCTGGTGGTGCCGATTGCGCCGGTGGTGCCGATTGCGCTGGTGGTGCCGATTGCGCTGGTGGTGCCGGTTGCGCCTGGCTCGGTGCGCCGGTTGCACCGGTGGTGCCGGTTGCGCCTGTGGCCATGGCGCTGGTTGCACCGGTTCCGCCGGTGGTGCCGGTTGCGCGGGCTCGGTGTCAATTGCACCGGTGGCGCTGATTGCACCGGTTGCGATTTCGGCAATTCACCAAATGCGACCAAAAACTCCGCGGGTGACGAAAATCGGGGGACCCGCGAATAGGCCAACGCCTTCTTGAGCGCCAGCCACTGAGAGTCACTCAAACCCGGAGGTTGTTGCGGTTCCATTCCCTCCGACGCGGCTTCCGCCGCACTCCTGGGGCCAAAGACACGATACCCGGCGACCAGTCGATACATCAGGCAGCCAAGCGAAAATACATCGTCAGCAGGGACAGGATCTTCACCGGTTAATACCTGCATACTCGAATATTCCGGCGATTTGGAACCGAGTTCGCGCGGGTCAAAATCGGGTTGGGCATCCTGCTCTTTCTGCAGTATTCGCGCAACGCCGAAATCAAATAATTTCACCTCACCGGCGGGCGTGATCCTGACGTTGCCTGGATTAATGTCGCCGTGAACAACACCACGCTGATGGGCGTAGTCGAGTGCAACGCTTACCTGCTTTATGATATCCATCGTCGTTTCGAGATCGATCTTCTTGCTGCCGGATTCCTCCAGAATGGCTGTCAGCGATTTGCCCTCAAGCCACTCCATGACAATGAAGTTCAACTCGCCTTCCCGGTCGAGGTCGATGAAGCGCACGATATTAGGGTGAGCCAGGCAACGGCCTTTTGCCACTTCCTGTTGCAGCGCTCGCAGCGCATTGTCATTGCGCGATAACTCTGAGGGCAGCACTTTGATTGCGACGTAAGTATCTGCCTCGCCGGCGTCCGCAAGCCGCTGATCGAGTGCTTTGTAAACGACACCCGTGCCGCCGCCGAGTACTTGCTGTTGCAGCAGGAATCGGTCACGCAGAACCGAGCCAACCTGAATCTGCTCGGCCGTTGTTATTTTGACGGGCACATCGTCGGCAATATCCGTAGTCGCGGCGAAGGGCTCTGCATCGGCAATTACCTCAGTTTCGACGTACGACACTTCTTCCGGTGGAGCTGGATCATTGTCAACCGGCAAGGTCGAGGCGCCTTCGGATCGTATCCGGTCGAGCATTTTCTGCACCAGCTCCAGACTCTCGGGACGCAGCTCGCCCGCATCGTAACGCCTTTGCAGAATCTCACGGATGCCTGACTCGCTGTCATCGTTATTCGACAGCAGCCCTCTCAAGGCGACGTGAATTTCCGCCAACACGGTCTCGTCATCGACCTGGCTTTGCAGCCGGGTCTCGAGTTCCGAGAAATCCTCCGCATAGGGTCGCTTCAGGTTGTCAGAATTGGCGTTCATGCCCGTACCCGGTCGTTTGGCAGTGCTACTTCAAATCAAGCACTTACATCGGCCAAGTGTGCCCGAATAACGTAACAGACAATGGGAACTGGTCGTCAAATTACCCTACCGGGATTCATGATGTTTTTCGGGTCCAGGGCCGCCTTGATGGCCTTCATGAGGCCGAGAGAGATTTCAGCCTCGCCGTTTTGATTCACGGGCTCGACGTCCAGTGTCGCTAGAGCAGTTGGAGCAGAATTTCGGAATCGCCCGATTGCTGCCCAATCCGGAGCTTGGGGCGAGATTCGAACTCGCGGCCTACACATTACAAATGCGCTGCTTAGCCACTGAGCTACTTCGGTCCTTCTTGTCCTTTTCCTGTATTCGTCCTTTTTTCAAGCTGCCCGGAATTCTTTCCACATATAGCTTTCAACGTACTGTTGTTAATTGGAACCGACTATTCCGTCATAAAGGAGTCTGAGGCCAACAATGAACAGGAGTGTGTAGACGAATTGAAAGAAGAATCTGTCGCTGACTCGTCTGTGCAGCCAGACACCGAGCCCGACGCCGATGGGTGCGAACGGTGACAGAACAAGTGACGTACTGAGATTGCTGATGTCAAGCTGGTCGAGCCAGGTATACGGAACGAGTTTTACGTAGTTGACGATCGCAAAGAAACCAACTGTTGTTCCTACGAACGCTGTTCGGTCGAGTTTCCTTCGCAATAAATACATGTTGAGCGGCGGGCCGCCCGCATGCGCTATGAAACTCGTAAAGCCTGCTGTTGCTCCGGCGATCGCCGCAATGACAGGAGGATGGGCTGGCCGCTCCTGCTTGCCCCTGGTTGTGAGATGAAACCAGTGATTCAGCGTAAAACTGATGGCGACGACGCCAAGCATGAGCCGAATGATTGCCGGGCTCATGTATTCAAACATCAGTGTGCCGATGCCGATGCCGAGCAGTGATGCCGGTACCAGAATGCGAAGTTCGGGCCAGACCCAGCGTCGCCGATATGCCCACACAGCGACCACATCCATCAGGCAAAGAATAGGCAACAGGATTGCGGCAGCTTGCACGGGTGATACCACGAGTGCCATGAGTGGCACCGCGACTACACCGAGACCACCGCCAAAGCCACCCTTGGAAATGCCGAACATCACGACAGCCGGAATTGCCGCGACGTAGAACCAGGGATCGTCAATCATTGCGTGTTCTCCCGGTTACAATCTGCTGCGGAATTGATAGGCTGCATGCTGGTCTGGCAGTTGCTAGCAGAGAAAGTCTGAGAATCATCGGACAGCAATAACACGATATCGCCACCGAGGCCGAGTATGTGCCCAAGCATCCTTCCCGGGTGCTGCGCGGATCGACTATATTACAGGGGGAGACCTATGGCGTCCGGTCGATATACAGGTTTCAAACCCGAGACCCTGGAATTCCTGCGAGAGCTCAAGAAAAACAACAATCGCGATTGGTTCAAGGAAAACAAGTCACGATACGAAGAGCAGGTTCTGGATGTCGCGCTGCATTTCATTCAATCGATGCAGGATCCAATCAAGGAGATTTCACCGCATTTCACGGCGATTCCCAAGCGCATGGGTGGTTCGCTGATGCGCGTATATCGCGACACGCGTTTCTCGAAGAACAAATTGCCATACAAAACAAATATTGGCATTCAGTTTCGTCACGAACAGGCGAAAAATGTGCATTCACCCGGTTATTACGTGCATATAGAACCTGACGACGTATTCCTCGGTGCCGGGATGTGGATGCCTGAATCCGAGTCTCTGCATGGGATCAGGCAGCGTATCGCCGACAAGCCGGCGGAGTGGCAACGCGCCAAAGGGGACAAGGCTTTTGTTCGGCACTTCAAACTCGGGGGAAGTTCGCTGACGCGACCACCGCGAGGCTTTGATAAAGAGCATCCGATGATTGAAGATATCAAGAGAAAGAGTTTTATCGCGGTGAAGAATATGAATCTCGGCGATGTGTTGGATCCTCGGTTTCAGCGTAAAGTGGAAACGGCTTTCAAGGCAGCAACCCCCTACATGGAGTTTCTCTGCAAAGCTGTGCGTGTGCCGTTCTGACAGGGGAAATATTGTGACTCTTGAGAGCAGATGGTTCCTGGCGCTGATCACGGCGATCGCAATGGCACTATCGGCCTGTGGCCGGGATGACCGGGGTGTCGAGCAGACAACGGGCTCGTCATCGGACCCGCCGAAGACCGCAGAGCGAGCGTTTCCCCCGGGCAGTTTCAATGCGGACTGGCTGACCCATGGTCGGACCTATGGTGAGCAACGGTTCAGCCCCCTGGAACAGGTCAATGCCGACAACGTCAGGGGCCTCGGCCTTGACTGGTTCTTCGACATCCCGACGGATCGCGGTATTGAGGCCACGCCTCTGGTTATCGACGGCGTCATGTATGTCACCGGTTCCTGGAGCACGGTATTCGCCCTTGATGCGAAGACCGGTGAGCAGATCTGGGCCTACGATCCGGAAGTACCCAGAATCTGGGGCAGGAACGCCTGTTGCGATGTCGTTAACCGGGGCGTCGCCGCCCGGGGCGACAAGATCTATGTCGGCACAATCGACGGTTATCTGGTCGCGCTGAATGCTGTGGATGGCAGTGTGGCCTGGCGAGTGAATACGATCGATCGTGACAAGCCGTACACGATCACCGGTGCCCCGCGCGTCATCAAGGGCAATGTCATGATCGGCAATGGCGGCGCTGAATATGGCGTCCGCGGTTACGTTACGGCTTACGATGCGGAAACCGGAAAACAAAACTGGCGCTTTTACACAGTGCCAGGTGATCCAGCGGACGGCTTTGAAAACGAGGCTATGGAAATGGCTGCCGCGACCTGGACTGGTGAGTGGTGGAAGTTCGGCGGCGGGGGCACCGTTTGGGACTCGATGGCCTACGATGCCCAACTGGATCTGCTCTACATCGGCGTCGGCAACGGCTCGCCCTGGAACCGTCAGATACGCAGCCCGGGTGGCGGCGATAACCTGTTTGTCTCATCTATCGTTGCACTAAAGCCCGACACGGGTGATTACGTATGGCATTACCAGACGACGCCCGGCGAGACATGGGACTACACCGCGACACAGCACATTATTCTTGCGGACCTTCAAATCGGTGGACAACTCCGCAAAGTTGCCATGCAGGCGCCCAAAAACGGTTTCTTCTATGTGCTTGATCGCGCAACCGGCGAGCTGATCTCGGCAGAAAATTATGTGCCGGTCAATTGGGCGAGCGGCATCGACGCAAAAACCGCACGACCCATCGAGACAGCGAATGCGCGTTATGTCGACGGCCCCAGCCTGGTCATCCCGGGGTCCCTTGGCGGCCACAACTGGCCCCCGATGGCATTCAGTCCTGAGACGGGGCTGGTCTATTTTGCGGCGCAGCAGATTCCCTCGTTGTACGCCACCGACGAGGCTTTCGAATATCTGCCCGGGCAATGGAACACCGGCACCGACTTTCTATTGGGGGATTTACCTGAAGATCCGCTCGAACTCAGCAAGGTTGCCGGCACGTTGAGCGGCCACCTGCTGGCATGGGATCCTGTTCTGCAGAAAGAAGTCTGGCGATATCAACAGGCCGGCCCGGGGAGCGGCGGTGTGTTGGCTACTGCGGGCAATCTCGTCTTCCAGGGCGATATCGTCGGAGAGTTCGCAGCCTATGCTGCCGATAACGGCGAGAGGTTATGGGCGTTTCCTACCCAAACCGGCATCACCGCAGGGCCGGTAACCTATGCGATCGACGGAGAGCAATACGTTTCGGTTGCCGTTGGCTGGGGTACGGCGACAGGTATTCTCGGTGGACCGACTGTTATTCCGCTGCAAATGAAAAACAGAAGCCGGGTGTTGACATTCAGGCTCGGTGCTTCGGCGCAGTTACCGAATCTGCCCGGCCCGGTGCCGGTCCCGTTGCCGGACGTCCCCGAGCAGAGGGCGAGCGATAATACCGTCCTCGAAGGTCATCGTGTTTTTGCCCAAAGATGCCTGGTTTGTCATGGTTTCAGTGCTGTCAGTGGCGGCCTGGTAGCGGATCTTCGCTACAGCGACAAGCAGGTGTATGCGCAATGGGACGCCATCGTTCTTGGCGGATCGCAATCCTCGAACGGTATGCCGCCTTTTGCCGGTGTGGTCACGCCGGCGCAAAGCCAGGCGATCAAAGCGTATATCATCGACCGTGCGCATGCTTTGCTGTCAGGCAGGGACTGACGGCATGTCATTCGCCGTTGCCGGAGCCGCCACATTATAGTGGTATTCCCTCTGTAATCTTGTGCGTCGTCGGTGCTAGAATCCGCGCGCCAATGCAAACGAGCCCGAAGATTTCACCGCTATGGAATACAACCCGCCGCGCTCTCGCCTCGTCCTTGATCGCCTGACGGACGCTCGCCTTTCCTAAGGACCACTATGGCTGCTTTCGACGAACCTGCTTTTGACGACCACGAGCGCGTGGTGTTTTGCCGTGATGCGGCAACAGGCTTGAAAGCAATCATCGCCATACATTCCACGGTGCTGGGCCCGGCCGCGGGAGGCTGCAGGCTCTGGCGTTACGAGTCGGACGATGCTGCGCTGCATGACGTGCTGCGCCTGTCGCAGGGGATGAGCTACAAGAACGCCATGGCCGGTCTGAACTTCGGTGGTGGCAAGGCCGTCATCATCGAGACGCCGGACTTCAATGGTTCGGAGGCGCTATACGAGAAATTTGGCGAATTCGTTGAAAAGCTGAACGGCGATTACATTACAGCTGAAGATGTCGGCATGAGCGTGTCGATCATGGAGATGATCAGGCGACGAACGAGCCATGTGTTCGGACTGCCTGCCAGGACCGGTCACGCAGGCGGTGATCCGTCGCCCAAGACTGCGTTCGGTGTCTTCAAGGGCATCGAAGCGGCCGTCGGGTTCAAGCTGGGACGAGATGAGCTAAACGGGCTGACAGTCGCGGTCCAGGGCGTCGGCCATGTTGGTTACTACCTGTGCAAATATCTTTTCGAAGCCGGAGCGAAGCTGATCGTGTCCGATCTGGATGAAAGCCGCGTGCATAGGGTCTGCGAGGAATTTGCTGCGACAGCGGTGCCGCTCGACGAAATTCTCTGTGAGGACGCTGATGTGCTAGCGCCATGCGCGCTCGGTGCCGTTCTGGATGAGACATCGATTCCGAAACTCAAGGTCAGCATTGTCGCCGGTGGTGCCAACAACCAGTTGGAAACACTGGCTGATGGTCAACGGCTGGCCGATGCCGGCATTCTGTATGCGCCAGACTACGTCATTAACGGCGGCGGCATCATCAATGTCGCGTGTGAGTATGCCGATGATGTCGACGATCCCGAAGTCTACGATCGCGTCGCGAGGATCGGCCATCAACTGATAAAGATATTTGAAGAAGCAGCCGCTTCCGGTGAGCCGACCAACGTTATCGCTGATGCACACGCTCGAGAGATTATTGCGGCCGCTGGTTGAATCGGAAACGCTTTGGTTCCATTAATCGGGAACGTCCCTTATTTTTTGGGGAGACGAAACAGTCAGGGACGTTCCCGATTAATGGGACCCTCACAGCAGTTTTGTCAATTCATCCAGCAGCAGTTTCGGATCCGGGCGGTCGACGACAGTGCGTGAGACATCGGAAAACCGTATGATGCCTGCCGCATCGATGACCAGTGCCGTTGGCCAGACCGTATCCGCACCGTATTCCTTGCGGTGATCGCTGGGCACGGCGGCCGGCATAACCAGGCCCAATTGCTTCACCGCGTTGAGCTGATCGTCCAGCCAGAAGTCAAATTCGACTTCAAAAAACTCTGCAACGCGGCGAGTCGTCTCGAGGGGTTTTGGCGAGACGAAAATGAGCTTGGCGCCAAGGTCCACGATGTCTTTGTAGTGACTGGTCAGGTCTGCGACCTGACTGGTGCAAAACGGACACCAGTTGCCCCGAACGAAAAGCATGACAGTCGGAGATCCGATCAATTGTGTGGACCGGACCGGGTTGCCTTGCTCGTCGGCTGCCACGAAGTCCGGCAATGACTGGCCCGGCCGAAGAGCGGCCGGAACGCTCGGCCCACGCTTCATCTTGAGGAACATCCAGGCGACGGCGATAAGCAGAATGACTGCTGCGCCTATCATCCATGCGAGATTGTCCGGCATGTCGATCTCCCGAGAGCAGGTGCCCGTATCTGCGAAGCTTTCCGTTGATGTACGGATATTTGCCGAGTATGCCGCGAGCGTGACCGCAGACACAAGCGCTGGGTGTGGACTCGCTGCGATATGTTGAGATAATTGCTTTTTTTGATTCGCGGGAGTCCCGATTGACCGAGAACCCGATCATCTGGCGGCCGGCCACGGAACGCCTGAAAAAAACGGCGATGTATCGCTTTATGAAAAAGCGGTCATTCGATGCATACGATGATCTGTATCAGTGGTCGATCGATCAACCAGCGGAATTCTGGCAGGCGCTATGTGACTTTTGCGACGTACGCTTCAGCAAACCTGCCGTCGAGGTGCTCATACAGCCCGGGGATATGACCACGGCCAAATGGTTCCGGGGCAGCGAACTCAATTTTGCCGAACATCTCCTGCGTCACAGCGGTGACCGGGCGGCGATTGTTTTTTGCGGAGAAAATGGTGCGAGGAGCGAGCTGAGCTTCGAGGAGCTGCGGCAGGCCGTCGCGGGCATCGCTCAGGCATTGCGGTCGGCCGGAGTTATGAAAGGCGACCGTGTTGCCGGTTTCTTACCGAACTGTCCGGAGGCGATCATCGCGATGCTGGCGACTACCAGCATCGGTGCTATCTGGTCCTCATGTTCCCCCGACTTCGGCATTAATGGAATTGTAGATCGCTTCGGACAGATCAAACCGAAGGTATTGTTTTGCGCAGACGGATATTTTTACAACGGCAAGCGGCATGATTGCCTTGAATCAGTCAAAGGCGTTCTCGACGTCATCGACAGTATTGAATGCACCGTTATTGCAGCTTTCTCGAGCCAGGATTTCCGGATTGATGACATCCGTGCTGCGGTACGCTGGCAGGATTTCGCCAGAAAAGACGCGACGCTCGAGTTTACCCAGGTCGAGTTCGATCACCCGCTTTACATCATGTACTCGTCCGGTACGACAGGAATCCCAAAATGCATCGTCCACGGCGTTGGCGGCACGCTTTTGCAACACCTGAAAGAGCACGTGCTTCATCTGGATCTTGGGAGCGGTGATCGGCTGTTCTATTTCACAACCTGTGGCTGGATGATGTGGAACTGGCTCGTCAGCGGCCTCGCCTCGGGTGCGACGATCATTCTTTACGATGGATCACCGTTTTTCGATGACGGCCGGGTTCTCTGGAAGATGGCCGAGGATGAAAAACTGACTGTCTTCGGCACCAGCGCAAAATACATATCGGCACTGGAAAAAGCGGGCGTGCGGCCGAAGGACGAATTCAAACTACCGGATTTACGGGCCATTCTCTCGACCGGTTCGCCGCTGGCCCCCGAGAGCTTCGACTATGTCTATGACGCGATCTCCGCAGACGTCCAGCTTGCATCGATCTCCGGCGGCACCGACATTATCAGCTGTTTTGCCACCGGCAATCCGATATTGCCGGTCCGGCGTGGCGAGTTGCAGTGCATCGCGCTCGCTATGGCGGTTGAGATTTTCGACGAACGTGGTAAATCGATCACCAATGAAAACGGTGAACTGGTTTGCACCAGGGCATTTCCCTCGATGCCGGTCGGCTTCTGGAACGATCCCGACAACGCGAAATATCACGCCGCCTACTTCGAGCGATTCCCCGGCGTATGGGCGCATGGGGACTATGCGGAAATCACGAACAGGGGCGGCATGCTCATACACGGGCGCTCGGATGCTGTCCTGAACCCGGGCGGGGTTCGTATCGGGACGTCGGAAATTTACCGGCAGGTAGAGAAGCTCGACGAAATTCTGGAGAGCATAGCCATCGGTCAGAACTGGGACGATGATGTACGCGTCGTCCTTTTTGTGCTTCTCCGGGACGGCATTGAACTCGATGATGATTTAAAGCAAAAAATTCGCAAGGTCATTCGGGACAATACGACGCCGCGTCACGTTCCTGCCAAGATCATTGCGGTGCCGGAGATTCCGAGGACAATCAGCGGTAAGATTGTGGAGCTTGCGGTTCGATCTGCCGTACATGGAGAGGAAGTGAAGAATACGGATGCGCTGGCGAACCCCGGAGCGCTGGAATATTTCCGCGACCTGGCCGAACTGGCAGTGGAATGATGACCTCGGACCAGACAACCTACAAAGAGACCGCGGGTGTCTCGGTCGCAAGTGGAAAAGTCCTGCCCGAGTGGATCGACGTTAACGGCCATATGAACGTTGCTTACTATGTGCTCGCGTTCGATCATGGATTAGAAGCACTCTGGGACGAGCTGCGCATTACATCGGAATATATAGAGACCAGCAATTGTTCGACGTTCGCAGCCGAAAGCCACATCACCTATCAAATGGAGCTCAGGGAAGACGCGCCGTTGCTCGTCACGACACAGATTCTGGCTTACGATGAGAAGCGCATCCACCATTTTCAGCGCATGTATCATGCGGACGAACACTACCTGGCTGCGACGGCCGAGTGGTTGGCTCTGCACGTTGATCTGAGCAGCCGGCGAGTGACGCCATGGTCTCAATCCATAATGTCGGCGCTGCAGAAATTTACAGAGCGTCAGGGCGTTTTGCCCAGGCCGCCCGAGGTCGGTCAAAAAATCAAACTGAATAATCCAGTGTTCGTGGGCGTAGACCAGTGACGAAGTACCTGTTGGCAATCGACCAGGGCACGAGTAGCAGTCGCGCAGTGATCTTCGACAGCAAGGCTGCCGTCGTCGCCAGCGCCCAACAGGAATTTCCCCAGGAATATCCACAGCCGGGCTGGGTGGAGCACGACCCCGAAGAAATATGGGGCTCGGTCCTCAGTGTCACCAAAAAATCCCTGCAGGAGAGCGGCGCAAGCCTGGATCAGATCGCCGCCATCGGCATCACTAACCAGCGGGAGACAACGCTGGTCTGGCATCGCGATACCGGCGAGTGTGTGCACAGGGCTATCGTCTGGCAGGACCGGCGAACCGCCGACTATTGCCGGAAACTCAAAGACAAGGGTGCGGAAGAAAC
>PVMK01188901.1_pt1 | contig 15679 bp, 12 predicted proteins | sample 1853481 | NCBI WGS metagenome assembly PVMK01 (sample SAMN08533507, study PRJNA380276) | Marine sediment metagenome, whole genome shotgun sequencing project.
CCCCATGCCTAACTCTCGTTTGTTGCCTCTACTGGTTTTCGGCGTCGCCTTTGCGCTTGGCGTCGCGAGTTGTTCGCAAGGCACCCAAGAAGGAGAAACCGGCTCTCTATCGTTGCAGCTCACGATCGCGGGTGACGTAGAGATCGACGAAGTCGCGTGGGTGATTACCCGGGTCGGCATGGAGCCGATGGGAGGCACGATCAACACGAGTGCGCCTGGCTCGACCGCTTCGATCGAGGTGTTCGGCCTTCTTCCAAGCATCGGCAAGGACTACAGGATCACGATGGAAGCCATCGCCACTGACGAGGAGACCACGTGCAAGGGCTCGGAGGACTTCGGCGTCGACATCGGCGAGGTGACGGAGATCATGGTGATGCTCTACTGCAAACGGCCGCAACGCTTCGGGAGCGTGCGTGTGAACGGCGAGTTCAACATTTGCGCCGAGCTCACCAAGGTCGTGGTGTCACCGCTTCAGACCTCGGTGGGTAACGACATCGACCTCTCTTCCGCCGCCGAAGACCTCGATGACGATGACATCCACTACCTCTGGATCGGCACCGGCGGCTCGTTCGACGATGCAGAGGCGGCCTCGACGACCTACACGTGTACAGACGTCGGCGACCATTTCGTAAAGATCACGGTCACGGACGAGCCCGATTCCGAGGTCTGCGATAGCAGTTGGACCGTCGAGGTGCGCTGCGTCGAGTGCACACTGGCTCCCGAGTGCGATGACGGCATGCAGTGCACCCTCAACAACTGCATCGCTGGCGTGTGTATCACGGGAGAAGTCGATATCGGCGAGTCCTGCGACCAAGACGGCGGCACCGTGTGTGACGGCGACGGCAACTGCGTCGAATGCAGTGATGATGAAGGCTGCGACTCCGGCGAGATCTGTGTCGACAACGAGTGCGTGTCCGACGACCCGAACGTGCTGTGCGACGTGGGAGTCTGCGCCGAGAACGAACTGTTGAGACAGGAGTGCGTGGACGAGATCACCACTTGCCTCCTCCTGCCTCTCGAAATCCAGCGCGAGGAATGCATTCTAGTCGCGCTCTTAACCTGCAACCTCGAATAGTAGAGAAGCTGATCGATGAAGGCCGACTCATCGAGCGCGGCCGACTGTCAGTGCGAAGCAGCCAAGCCTAGACCCGGCGCCGTCGACTGAACGGCGCCGGGTTTTTCATTCCGTGGTAGCAACGGGCTGCGAAGGCGTCGACGGGCTAGGGGTCGTGCGCGAGAAGGGCACCAGGACCCGACCAAAAAGAGGTTTAGCCCTGCTGCGTTCGGGAACATTCTGGAGTCACGGCGGCGCATTTGCGACGGCGTTGATAACACTGACGGATTGGCGAGTGGGTGGCGGGCCGCACGCGCGACATGATTCATTTCGGTTTGCCTCAAGTCTTGCCCGACGAGCCTGACGTCGGGCAGCCATGAGGCGGTCCCGCACACGATGGGCTTGGTCAAAGTAGACCTCGTCGGGTGTCGGTCCGGCAAAAGCGTAGTGAGGCATTTGGGTGTTGTGCTCGCGGACGTAAAACTCGATCAGCTGCTCGAGCTGCGTGAAGCTGTCGAGCGAATGCAGGTACAACCACTGATGACGTAGAGAACGCCAGAATGCCTCGATCATGGAGTTGCTGAAGCTGACCTCCACCTGGGCGAGCACGCGGTGCATGAGGCCGTCGGTCATGAGTTGCTCGACCCGGGCGTTAACGTTTTCGACCCCAGAGTCGGCGACGACGGTGGGCATCCGGTCGAGATTCTTGCCGGCCTCCTTAAGGATTTCACACGTCGTATTGGGATCGAGCCGTTCCGCAAGACGCCAGGACAAGATCCGGCGGGAGAAATTATCAATGATGGCATGGAGGTAGGCCTTCGTGTCGTCGAGAAGTCGGATAACCGTGACGTCGATATGCCAGTACTCGTTTGGGTGTGTCGCCCGAATACCGGTCTTTGGCTTTTCGGGATATACGCGCCGCCGCGGTCGTCGCCAGCCACGCTGGCGCGCGAGTTTGGTCCAGGTCGTCGCCGACGCGAAGACCTTGCCGATTCTTTGGGCATAAAGGGACAGAGCGCGAAGAGGCATGTGGCGGTACTCCGTAGCGATCACCATCTGTTTGATGGTGCTCACCTCGGCGGGGGTGAGTTGCGATGGATGGGAGCGCGGGCAGCTCGATCGGTCGTCGAGCTCGCACTGTTTCTCAGCTCGCTTCCAAGCCTGATACCGGGCCGGCGACAGGCGCACCAGGCGTAGGGCGGACTTGAGGGAGAGAGCGTCTTTAGAGCGGTCGACCGCACGCAAGACTTTGGCCTTGGCGGTCCCGTCTGGGAGACGTTGCTCATCGAGGCGAAACCCCGAGAGTTTGAGCAACACAACCAGAAGCCGAATGATGGCGGTCTGCCGCTGGGCACGGCGCTTGAGCTTTTCGTTTTCGTCCAATACCGACGCGATGTCGTGGTGCCAATCGAGGGATACCACTCTGCGGTGTCCGCGTGAGAGCCAACTGGCCGTTGTCGAACGCGGAATGCGGAGGTGCTGAAAAATCCGTGGGTTCCCTGTCTGGCAGACAATCTCTCGGATTCGATGGTCATAGCTGCGACGGCTTGGGAGGAGCTGCGGCATGGCTCCGTGTCTGGCACACTCGGCTTTCCCGAGCTAGCTCGGGCTGCGGGCAGGGAGGGCGATTTCCTCTTTGCTTACTGGGGTGTCGCAGTTGCGAACAGGGATCATAGAAATGTCTACGGACGTAGCAGCGCAACGAACTTCAAGTGGCTTCATCGCGCGTCAAAAAGGGACCCAACTTGTTGGGGCAAGATGTGGGATTGTAAGACATCGAAGATGTCCCCAATCCCCGTTTACCGCGCTCAACGCCTTCGGTTTATTCGCATCGGAGCAACGACGCAATAAAGGCCACGAAGGCGACAAGGGGCCGTCCCCAAGCACCCTCGGACCTTTCTCCGGGAGCTTGACCGGCATCGGGACGAACTCGGTAAACCGCTGTTCGGCCGGCGTGGGTATCAGCGCTTCGCTCGCTCCGGAGACGCCGTACTCCCTCCACTCCGATAAGGGCGATTCTCCACTTTGTCACGGCTCTGACGTGGTCAGGTCGAAGACGACGGTGTTGTGCTCGCCTGGTCACAACCGAATGGTTTGGGTCTTGGCCCGGCTGCCCTGCCCGGCGCTGATCTTGTAGACTCCAGGCTTCAAGGATTGGTTTTTCAAGGGAGCCGTGCCCCGCGCTTTGCCGTTGATCCAGACCTTTCCCCAGGGGAAGCCGTTTTCTATTGTCCTGGTCCTGTATGATCGTTAGGAGTTAAGCCCTCCGCCTGGTTCATCCAGGCCGTGAACAACTTGTAGCCAATGGCCAGGACGACGGCGCCGACGAACAGTCCGATGACACCGGCCCGCATCAGGCCGCCGATCGCGCCGATCAGGATTACGGGCATCGGGATCTCCATTCCCCGCCCCAGGAACATCGGCTTGAGGAACGCGTCGCTGAAGCTGACGAACAGTGACCAGATCGTGAACAGGACCTGAGTCAGCGTGCTGTCGGACGTCGCGACCACGTAGACGATCGCCGGGCCCAGAATGAGCAGCGGTGGAAGCTGGGCCACCGCCAGGATCAACACCAGTCCCGTCCATAGTCCGGCGGCAGGAACGTCGGCCAGGAACAGACCGACGGCGGCCAGAACCGCCTGAACCGCGGCCACACCGACCACACCGTAGGCCACACTGCGGATCGTCTGGGTCGCGAGATCGACGGCGGCTTCGCCCTGCCCCCCCGCGATCCGCGCGCCGATGGCCCGCGCCGTCCTGCCGCCGCCCTCGGAGTAGATCAGCATCACGCCCGCGATGACGATGGCAACGATCGTGACCAGGAATGCAACGCCGAATCCGGTGAGGGTCGAGAGCAGCCACGAGGTGAAGCTTCTGACCTGGGGACCGAACTGCCCCAGCGTTGCCTCCAGGTTCTCCGACGCCTGCGTCCACACCTCGTGGACCCGATCTCCGATCAACGGCAGGTCGGCGACCTTGGAGGGTGGGGGCGGGACGTGAATGGCCTCCTCGGTCTCCTGGGCCCGCATCCAATTCACACCCTCGAGGAAGGAGTCCGAGACGAGAAGGGTCGGAACGATCAGAGCACCGACCCCCAACAGAATGAATAGCGTCCCGGCCAGCTTGCGGCGTCCTCCGAGCAGAGACTCCAGCCGGAAGAACAGCGGGCTCAACGCCACCGCGATGACGATCCCCCAGACCAGCGGCATGACGAAAGGCTTGAAGATCAAGAAGCACCAGACGGCCAGCGCGGCCACCACGAAGAGGCGGATCGCCACGTCGGTCGCCTTGCGCTGGAGCTCACGGGTCGACATATCGCTGACGGAATCGTTCATCACCACTCTCCTACTCGAGTTCGGCCGCTTCGAGCCGGCCATCTGCAATCGCCTTCACCAAGGCTTCATAGTACCTAGAGTGCGTCCGGAAGATCCTTCAATGACGCAGCGACGCGAACCATCGGGCCCTGATCGATCCTGAGGATGCCCTCCTGCGGCTGGTCGAGGTCCGCCGCTATCGTCAGCACCGCGCAGAACGCGACGACGAGGGGCACCATCGCCCACGTGCGCCTCGAGCCCGCTAGCGATGACTGGTAGCCCAGCGTGACCATCCCGAGGGCAGTCACGACGATGAGGCAAATCCAGACTGCAAACGGCACACGGTCGTAAAAGCCAACCGTGATTCGTTCCGCGTGTGTGTTGATCAGGTGACTTAGCGAATCCATGTAGAAGCGCACCCCGGGGTGGGCGCGATGCTCGACGGCCTGTACCCAGAGCTCGCGCTGGATGGCCTCCGAGCGCGAAACAATCTGAGCGAGGGGTACGTCGGGCTGCTCGAAGGTGTTGAAGGCGCGGATCTGCGCATACTCGGCAAGCTTCTCATGCGCGATCGACACCGCCTCTGGCGGCAACAGCAACGCCCGATCGTAGGCCGTTCGAATGGCTTTGGCGTCCTCACGCACCAGTTTTTTTCCGTCGTTGTGCTTGGTGTGAGTCATGTTGAAGGTGATCGCCAGCGTGAACGCAACAAGCGCAAGGGTGGCACCGACGACCGACCCGACCGGACCCTGGTGCTCGGGATGCTCTCGGCGCGCCTCGCGGCGCCCGAGCCAACGTCCTAACAGGAAAGCAAGCCAAGAAATCAGGATCGCGCATCCGAAAAGCGCGAAAAAGCCGCCGATAGCGCTCAGCATCGTGGGGGTCATTGTCTAAATCCTTCGCACAGGGGCTTTGAGCCTTTCAGAAATGCTCACGCACTTCAACCAGCAGAAACACGCGAAGCTCTCTTTGCTGTCGGTCCGAAGAGGCGGATGGTCTACCCAGACGCCCTGTCCGCTTCGCGGGCCACGCGACACTACATCTAGTTCTGGCCGGTTCGGTTCTCAACATGACTCCCATGCTGAGAGCCGAGTTGCGCGGTACTAGCTCGCCTGGGATTGCGGTAGGCGAGTAAAGGGCTACCGCAGCGCCGGTCCTGCATGCATCAGAGCGCGGAGCACCGCGAACATCGCGCCGACCTCTGCGAACTCCCGATTCACGTCGGGTATTTGTGACATTGTCATAAGAATGTCCGGTAGCGCGTTTTGCTCGTGTTCTTTGGAGGTGTTCTCATCGATACCTGTCCGCGACACCGTTCGAGAATCGTCGGAACCGGGCGAACTGCCGGCTGTTCGATTCCCACCGCCTCCACTACTTAAGACAAGCGATTGCTTGTGGTTAGCGCATTCGCCGATCGCGAGTGACCACATGGTGACCATCGTCGGCTGGCGTCGGCGCGGGTTCGTCGAGTTTGGCGACGGCCTGTTTGAGCCGTGACTCGACGACCGCGACGAAGAAGACCCAGAAGTAAGACACAAGTACCCGGCTAGCGTCGCCTGAGTCGCCTCAAGAGCCGACCCAGCAGCGTCCGCCATTGCTCCGCAAGCAATGGCGGCAAGGCGGGAGGGCTCGAACCCAGCGAAGGCAGCGGAACGCGCTTGGGGTACATCGGGACGATCTCGCGCTCAGCTGCAGTCCCATCGCGCTCGAGGAGGTCGTGCAGCACCTGTTCGATCGTGTCGACGGGTAGCTTGGGCAGCTCTTCAGCGAACCAGGCCTGCACCGCTTCGATATCGTCGGGGTCGATGTCGCCGTATTTGGCGGCTGCGTCGGCGAAAGCTGTGCTCGGCGTAGGCATCGTGGTTCCCCTAGCGGAGCGGATCGAGCTCCTTGCTCGCTTCGATGGCGGCCGGCACGGTGTAGTAGCAGTAGCGCCCGTCGCTTGGTTTCAGTAGGCGCCTCGGGCCTGGTGGAAGCTCGTCGTCGTCCGGCAACACCGCCATGCCGCGACGGCGATACCACCCCAACAAGGCGTCACCGCCACGTTCGTCGGCGTAGAGCGCTGTGCGGCCGAGGCGTCGTTTGTTCAGCGAACGGGTCACCGCAACGTCGAGGGCGATCGATCCAAGGCGTCGAGGGACCTGGTCGACCGGTATCGGGTGATCCTCGATCGTCGTGAGCGCTTCATGCGGAGCCGTCGAGAGAAACCACACGAAGACGCTTTCGCGACGGTGATCGTCGAGCGCCGGTACACGCCCCAACAGTTGCACGAGGGCGCAGGGAATGAACCTGTCTCTTTCTCGATCGGAGATCCCGATGGTGTAGCCGGCAGGCTTTCGCGTCAGCACCCGCCCGGCGACCTCGGCGAACGGGACGTAAAGGAGCCAGTTCCAGCCGTTGTCGGCCCGGCTGAGATCGCGATCAATGATCGGTTGAACGTGGGAATGCCACCACAGCACGTGAGGCACTGTCATTTTCGCGACGTGGATTGGCACGTCGTCACCGCCCTCGGTGGGCGCCCGACGGACGAACGGAACGCCACGCTGCTTTCTCAGGAACCCCACGCTATTTCCGTTGTGCTCCGGGATATTGGTAGTCCCGGGACGGAACGTATCGGAGGTCCACCTTTGCAACCTGTTCGACCTCTGACCTGATCTGGGCGCCGAGGTCATCGATCGTGGGCGGCTGCTCGGGTCCTGCGATGAGAATCTTGACCGTGCCGCCGGAGACCAGGACGGATCGCACGACGACGTCCGTCCCGTACTGACCTACCCATTGGCTCGTGATCTTCGTGATCTTCGTCTGCGCGATGCTGTCGCGAAATACTCTCGCGCTTGCCATCGACAGCGGAATCGCAACGAGAAGAACGCCCAGCGCGATGATTCGGTAAGCCCGCCGCTTGTTGAGATGGCTCTCCCCTTCGGTTGCGGCCGCCCCCAACCCAAGCAGCGCGAAAATGGCACCACCTGCCAAGAGGATGGATAGGAAATTCGTCAGGAACAACAGGAGCGCGCCCCAGGCATCCGTCCACTGCCCCCCCGAAAGCGAAATGCCGACGACGCATAGCGGCGGGACAAGCGCAATCGAGATCGCGACGCCCGGAATCGAATCGGCGATGTCATCGCGACTCGTCGCGAACGCGCCCGCCGTCCCGGCAGCGAGTGCTGCCAGCAGATCGAGCGCGCGCGGAGTCACCCGGCCTGTGATCTGGGAGTTGGTCTTGAAGTCGACGACGTGAACCGCGACCACGCCCAGCGCGGCGGCCACCGCGATCACGCCCAACGCGCCCGCCACGACCAGCAGGACAGAGCGCCACGCACGCGGCCCGCTTCCCATGACCAGCGCTGCCGTCGTGGCCAGGATCGGGGTCATCAGCGGGGCGATGATCATCGCTCCGATGACCGTGGCGGTCGAGTCTTCGATTACCCCGTTCGCCGCGATGACGGTGGAGAGGAAAAGCAAGACGGTGAAGCGAACCAGGTATCGCCGCGACCGATCTCCCTCGAAAAAGAGCTTACTCTCCAGCTCCGGGATATCGTCGGGAGCGTATCGGTCGTCTCTGAGGATGGCTGACAGGCTTGCCATGAGGTTGGCCTCCTTTGGGGAATGACTTCGACTCTAACGTCGTCGCCCTCGAGATGCGCTGATTTGGACATGGTTTGTTCCCGCTCGCCCGAGGCGGGCTAGCGCCGGACAAAGGGTTAGCGCTATGCAAATTCGGCAGAAATATTGGGGGGAATTGTGAATGTGGCGCACCTAATTGGCCTTGCGTTTTGGTTCCCTGGGAGATTAGATGCCTGACCCGGAGGCAAGCTATGACGAATGGAATAGAAGCAGTGGATCAGGAAATGCTCGGCACGATCAAGCGCCACGCTGGGCTCGGGATGGCGCTTGGGATTGGCATCGTCATCGCAGGGGTGCTGGCCGTCTTCTCGCCCCTGGTTGCGGGGCTCTCGGTTACGATCGCCGTCGGGGTGCTGCTGATCGTGTCGGGCGTCTCGCGGCTGTTTCTCGCCTTCAAGATGGGTTCGTTTGGGCGTGGTTTGCTCATGTTCGTCCTCGGCGTTCTGACGCTGGTCGCAGGAGGCTACCTGGTCGCCCGACCCGGCATGGGGCTGGCTACGCTGACCCTGGTCTTGGCGGCGTACCTCTTCGTCGAGGGTCTCTTTGAGATCATCTATGCGTTCCGACTCCGACCGATCAAGGGTTGGGGCTGGACGCTCTTCAGCGGCATCGCCGCGTTGGTCCTAGGGGTCATGATCTGGCGGCAGTTCCCCGTTTCAGGGATGTGGGCCGTCGGCACGATCGCGGGCATTCACATGATCTTCGCCGGCTCGTCGACGGCGTCGCTCTGCCGCGCTGCACGCGCCGGGGCGAAAGCCGAAGAGGTCGAAACCAGCTAGGAGGCTGGGCGAACGAACCTCCTCGGAGTCAGGCGTGGTAAAACCGCAAAAGAAAAGGAGACGGCGGATCATGATATGGGTGGCGATCGTTTTCCATGTGGTCGGTTTCATCTCGTCGATCGACGCAGTGATGAGCACACGGACCGCACAGGGGGCCGTGGCCTGGGCGGTGACGCTCAACGCGTTTCCCTACTTGGCGGTGCCCGCGTACTGGGTTCTTGGACGCAGCAAGTTCGAGGGCTATGTGACGGCGCGGCAGGATGGCGATCACGAGATCCGACGGTTTGCCAAGCTTGCCGACGAGAAAACGCTCCATCTGCGCTCCACTCGCGCGGAGGAGGTAGGCGCCAGCAGAACCAGCGAGAACCTAGCGAAGATCCCCTATCTCCGCGGCAACGAGGTCGAGCTCCTGGTAGACGGACACGCGACGTTCAGTAGCATTTTCGAAGGGATCGCCAAGGCCGAGAAATACGTCCTGGTTCAGTTCTTCATCGTCAAGGACGACGAGCTCGGCCGCGAGCTCAAGTCGGCGGTTCTCGAGAGGGCCCGCGCCGGAGTTCGCGTACATGTCCTGTACGACGAAATCGGCAGCACCACTCTACCCAAGAGCTACCTCGAGGAGCTCCGCGACGCGGGAGTCGAAATCCTCGACTTCCATACGCGGAAGGGGCCCGGCAATCGCTTTCAAATCAACTTTCGCAACCACCGGAAGATCGTGGTCGTCGATGGCCACACCGCTTGGATCGGCGGCCACAATGTCGGCGACGAGTACATGGGGAGGGACCCCGAGTTCGGCCACTGGCGGGACACCCACGTCAAGATCACGGGGCCGTCCGTGCTGTCGGTCCAGCTTTCCTTCCTCGAAGACTGGTACTGGGCTAGCGAAAAGACGCCCGAGTTGCATTGGGATCCACAGATGGTGACCGATCAAGGCGTGGACGTGTTGATCTACCCGACCGGCCCCGCGGACCGACTGGAGAGCGCGACGCTGATGTTCATGACGGCCATCAACGCCGCAAAAGAACGACTGTGGATCGCGAGCCCGTATTTCGTCCCCGACGAATCGATCATGAACTCGCTCCATCTCGCAGCCTTGCGTGGGGTCGACGTCCGGATCCTCATTCCAGACAAGGCCGATCACATGCTGGTGTACCTGGCCGCGTTCTCCTATTTCGAAGAGGCCGCAGGAACAGGAATCAAATTCTACCGCTACATGGACGGCTTTCTTCACCAGAAGGTGCTGCTCGTCGACGACGACATTGCCGCGGTTGGCACGGCCAACTTCGACAACCGCTCCTTCCGGCTCAACTTCGAGATCATGGCCGTAGTCGCCGATCCCGCATTCGCGACTGAAGTCCAGCAGATGTTCCTCGACGACTTCGAGAAATCGGTAGAGATGCAACCGGGCGACTACGAGAATCGGTCGTTCTGGTTCAAGTTTGCCGTACGCATCGCGCGGCTTACGGCACCGATACAATAGGACGACCAGCTCGCAGGGTCTCCGGCGGACTCCATACGCCAGTCATCAAGCCGCCGGTGGTCTGCGAAAGAGCCAACGCCCACCAAGAAATACGAGGTAGATAAGGTAGGCGGCTTTTTCTCAGTGTGGACTGCGTGGCTGCGGCTTACTGGCAGGCTGCAGCATCGGCGCGCGCGTCTAGAACCGCGCGCTAATCTGAATGCGCCACGCGAACTGACTGCCATCATCGTTGCGCTGGATCGAGTTCAGAGGCGAGGCAGGTACGTTGGAGCCGCTCTCGCGGCCCAAGAAATACTGGAAGTCACTCGAGACTTTCACGTTGTCGTGGTTTGGGATGACGAAGTACGACAAGCCGACGCCGAACGCATGAAAGTTGCTGGGCGCGCTCAGGACTTCGCCAGGCAGCGCCGGAGGCGGGGTGCCTTGGACCCTTGGTTTAGGCACGACGCTGTACTGTCCGAACACCTGGAGGTCTTTCAACACGAAGTAGCCGCCCATGAGCGTCACGCCCCCTGAGACCACCTCCTCGGCCTCGTTGGTCTCGGTTGCATCGGTGGCGTCTTGACCCACCACTGCCGAAAACAGTGCGCTCCAACCATTGCCTCGCACCGAAACGTCGACGGTGCCCGAGGCGATCTTCGCAGGAAGGCTGCCTTGGGTCCGCCCACCGTCCTGATAGTGCAGGGCGCTCCCAAGGCGAATGCCAAACGGCGTGCCTCGGCGCGCGACGAGCCGATTGAACCCGGCCAGACCTGCGTCACCCCAGGCATACTGTGTGCGCAGCGTTATCGCGTAGTCCGCGTTCGCAGACGACCGAATCTCGGAGAACCCCGTTCGAAGGCCATCGGAGTAACCTAGGTTGATCGAGAAACGATACCGCAGGTAGGTGAACATCACTCCCTTCGAGCTTCCCGGTGTGTAGACGTTGTCTACGATCGAATAGTCCAGGAAGAACAAGTCGTCTGGGTTGATCAGCGACTCGGCGATGAGCTCGTTCATGAACAGCCCGGCGCGCATCCGGAAGTACTTCCACTTCAAGTCGATGAACGCGCGCTGGAACTCGATCGTGCCACCCGCAACGACACCGATGCGCATGACCAAAGCAACGAATTCGGTGAGTCCGATGCCCAGCGTGAAACGAGCACGAGGCACGTCGAACCCTTGCGTGACCTTCTTGTCGAGCTCCATCGTCGCGGGATCCGTCGGCGGCTTCGTTCGATAGTTGAGCGTGTAACGAGCTTGAAGGAGGCCGGTCAGGGCGAGGTAGAACCAGTCGTCGACGCTGAGCAGAAAGCCCCTGTCATAGACGACCTTGACGTTCGGACCCTCGTCCTTTTCCGGTGTGGGTCCTTCCGCTGTCTCGGGTTCCTCTCCCGGTTCGGTGTCGCGGGGCCCGTGCTGTGTTGGATCCTCCACCGGACCGGCCGCCGTCGGCCTGTCCGGAGCCTCCGGGCCGGCTTGGGGTTCGCTCGCCGGTGCCTCGGGCTCTTCAACGTCGAGGTCCTCGTCTCTCGGCGGCGCGATGGTCGGATCTTCGAAGGGGAGGGCGCCCGCGGTTGGCGGTTCCCGGTCGGGCTTCTCTTCTTCCACGGGCGGCGGCGGCTCCACACCGGCGTCCTGCGCCCACGCACGGACGGACCACCCGAGTGTGAGAGTCACGAGCAGTACAGATATCGCAAGCATTTTCATCGGAGCAAAGTCGTGCAAGCGGTATCACACCCTTATGCGGGGCGGCAGTCCAACCATGCGTCGTCGTCCCATCGCTCCCTCATCGACATTTGCGCTCCTGCCTTGCCAACGTACCGCCGCCGCTAACTGTCCGGCTCGGTATTCTTGCCGAAACTGCCTAGGCAGGACGCCATCTTCGGACCTATGGCAATTGACGTATCCTCAGCAGGTCGTCCCGACTCGGAAGGCCTGCCGCACACTGCTGAAAGCAACAACAACGCCCAGAAGGGAGTCAGCCATGGACCAAGTTGAACGCGCACTCAATCAGTTCGGAGACCTCGGGGTGAAGATCGAGAAGGCCTCAGCAATTCTGAGCTGACCAAGCCTCCGCCTCACCGCATCGGGGACCGTGAGGCGGGACGGGCCCCGATCGCGTCCAGCTAGCGTAGCGGGGCGTCCGGTACTACGTGGCGGGGTGGATGATGTCAGGAACCGCGACAGCGGTGACCCGGTCTTGTCAGCTTCCAGGCAATTCCCCGAAGGAAAAGGATGTCCATGATGAAGAGTTCAAATTCACGAATCGCGGCAGTGCTCACGCTCTGCTCCGGGCTGGTTCTGTCCACAGGTTGTGTGAAGAAGTCCGAGTACGAAGCGCTGCAGGCGCAATACAACGACGCCCTCGCGAAGCAGGGCCAGCTGACCAGACGGTCGAGAAGCAGGCACGAGGAGATCAATGCGCTCGAATCGGACTTCGACGCGCTTGCAGATATCTTTGCGGAAGAGATCGAGAACCAGGAGCTTCAGCTCGAGCGGTTGGTGGACGGGATCGAGCTTGAGATTCCTTCAGACGTCATGTACAAGTCCGGCGCCGCAACGCCGACCGTCGGAAGCGACGGGCTCGAGTACGCGCAGAGGCTTGCGAAGTTTCTCGCGGACACCGACTACCTCGTCAGTGTCGTCGGCCACACCGACAACCAGAAGATGTCACGCGCGCTTGCCAAGAAGTATCCCAGCAACTGGGAGCTCGCGGGTGCACGGGCAGCCGGAGTCGCACGCTACCTCGTTGACAACGGTGTGGACCCAGCACAGGTGGTCGCGTCCTCGAGAGGCAAGTACGATCCCGTCGCCTCGAACGACACGCCAGAAGGTCGCGCACAAAACCGGCGGATCCAGATCATTCTCCGATCGCTTCCGTAGTCGTCGTCCGTGCCTGGCTCGCGAGAGGTTTCTATCCCCGACTCGGAGGCAAGCTATGAGTGGTGGAATCGAAAAAGTGGATCAGGACATGCACAGCACGATCAAGCGGCACGCTGGGCTCGGCACGACGCTTGGGATCGCGATCGCAGGGGTGTTGGCCGTTCTCTCACCGCTCATAGCGGGGCTCTCGGTCACGATCGCGGTTGGCGTTCTGCGCAATTCAGGAGCTGAGTGACCGGCAAGCAAGAGCTGAGTGAGTATGCGCGAAACAGTTGAACAGTGGCTGAGGCTGGCAGGGTTGAAAGACTCGGCGATCGAAGCGTCGACTACGCTTGTTCTGCTGTGCGCTGTGTTTGCGCTGGCTTGGGTTGTCGATTTCGTAGTCCGCAAGATCCTGCTCCGCTTCGCAGCCGCGCTTGCCAAGCGCACTCGATCCAGTGGGACGACAAGCTTCTTGAACACCGCGCGTTTCACAGGGGCGCGCACATCGCTGGGCGCGTTGGTCGTCTACGCCTTAGCGCCCGCGGTTTTCGCAAATTGGCCCACGCTCAACGCGATTTTCCGCAACGTGCTCGAGGCGTATGTGGTGCTGGTGACGTTGTTGGCAATCACAGGAGCGCTTCGAGCGTTTTTGGACGTCTATCAAGCCGACCATCCTGAAAGCCGAGTCCCGATGCGCGTGTTGGTCCAAGCGACGAACATCGCGATGTGGTTCATCGGTTTGATCATCATCATCGCGCTTCTCATCGATCAATCGCCGACTGTCTTGCTAGGCGGACTTGGGGCGATGACCGCGGTACTGGCGATCGTCTACAAGGACTCGCTGCTCGGTTTCGTCGCCGGCATTCAAATCGCATCGAATGATCTGCTTCGCAAGGGAGATTGGATCGAGATGCCCGACTACAACGCCGACGGCGACGTGACCCAGATAGGGCTTACGACCATCAAGGTGCAGAACTGGGACAAGACGATCACGTCGATCCCGTCCTATGCGATCATTACCGCTAGCTTCAAGAATTGGCGCGGGATGAGCGAATCCGGAGGGCGGCGCATCAAACGCGCGATCCAAATCGACATGAACAGTGTTGAGTTCTGCACGCAGGACATGATCGATCGGTTTCGCAGGATCGACGATCTGAAAGGTTACATCGACGAAAAGCAACACGAGCTGCAAGATTGGAATGCGAAACGGAAGATCGACGACAGTGTGCTCGTCAACGGCCGGCGCATGACGAACCTCGGGACGTTCCGAGCTTACCTAGTCTCGTATCTTCGAAACCATCCGATGATCAACCAAGACATGACTTTTCTGGTGCGCCAGCTGCCACCGGCCGCTGGAGGTTTACCGATCGAGATCTATGTGTTCAGCGGCGACAAACGCTGGGCGGCGTACGAGGACATCCAATCGGACATCTTCGATCACATCTTGGCGGTGATCCCGGAGTTTGACCTACGGGTGTATCAACATCCAAGCGGGAAGGACGTCCAGGAAATTGCTTCCTTGGGACAAGGGCTCGGCGCAGTCCGCCAGAATCGGGGGGGTTAGGCCCGTGCTCGTCGAGCAGGGGCCCACCCGATTCAGTTGATCAAACACAGGCCCGGCTGCTGGGTGCCCTAACGCCGAGAGGCGTGTATCCTGCGGCATCGTGCAGCACGAGCATTTCCGAGATTTCGACGAATTTGTCGCTAGCGTCCAGGGCATAGACAGCACGATGCTGCTCCAGAACCCAGCGCGGCACAGCTGGGAGATCAGCGCTGCGGAGATCTCTGGGATTCGCGTTCAGTTGGGACGGCTCGGTAGTGGAAATATCGTGGAAGGCCAGTCTTGGAAGGATGGATATCTGATCTATCTACCCCTTTCGGGCACGTGTGCATATGCGGCGAATGGGGTGCCCATCGAAAAGAGCGCCTTCATGATTTTGGAGCCGGGAAGCGAGTTTTGTCTCCGAGTTCAGCTGACGGGATACACGTGACGGCGCGACAGGAGGGCGATCAAGAGATCCGACGATTCGCCGAGCTAGCAGACGAGAATACGCGCCATCTGCGGTCCACGCGCTCTGAAGAAGCGTCAGTGCTGACGCTCTTCTGCCGAAACTGGCATGGACAGAATCTGTTCTGCATGACAGTCTCGCGGCTTCGCTCCGGTCCGACTGGATGGCGGAAACATTTATGTCTCAACCGACGGTAGTCGAGTACGCGGTTAATCGGCTCTCCAAACTAGGCATTACCGATTGCTTTGGTATCCCCGGTGACTTTGCGTTTCCGTTTGATGACGCGGTTGACTCGCACAAATCGATCCAGTGGCTTGGTTGTTCGAATGAATTGAACGCGTCTTATGCCGCAGACGGGTATGCACGCATTCGGGGCGCGTCGATGCTGTGCACGACCTACGCCGTCGGCGAGCTGAGCGCATTGAACGGGGTGATGGGGGCCAAAGCCGAGCGGTCGACCATCTTCCATCTGGTGGGCATGCCCAGCATGCGATATCAGCAACTGCGGAAGGTCTTGCACCATACTTTTGGCGATGGCGTTTTTCAGAACTTCATCAACATTTCGGCCCAGT
>PVMK01127209.1_pt1 | contig 15678 bp, 17 predicted proteins | sample 1853481 | NCBI WGS metagenome assembly PVMK01 (sample SAMN08533507, study PRJNA380276) | Marine sediment metagenome, whole genome shotgun sequencing project.
GTTGCCGTGGCCGGCATTTGTGCAGCGGGGAGTGCATTTGCGACCAATGGGTATTTCACCCACGGAACGGGTACCAAGAACAAGGCGATGGCCGGATCGGGTATCGCCCTGCCGGAAGATGCTATTGACGTGACGAACAATCCCGCAGTTGCGCCGTTCGTTGGCGACCAACTGATTTTCGGTGCGGCCCTGTTCAGCCCGATACGCAGGTACGAGACCTCAGACAGCCTGGCCAACGGTAACTGTGGTCCGCAGGGCTGTGCCTTTACGATCGGCCCGAACAAGGTTAAGAGCAGCAGTAATTACCACGTGATTCCGCATATTGCCAGGAGCTGGCAATTGTCCAACGACAGCGCCTGGGCGCTTTCGTTTTACGGCCGCGGTGGCATGAACACCGACTGGAAGAAACCCGCAACAGCGACATTTGATCCCGACGGCCCCGGATCAGAATATGGCCCGATGACCTTCGATGGAACCTACGGCGAAGCACTTTACGGCACTTCCGGTAAGGCCGGGGTGAACTTCAGCCAGGCATTCCTGGATGTCACCTGGGCGAAAAAGTTGAATGACAGCTTTTCTCTCGGAATAGCCGCTGTGGTGGTTACCCAGATGTTCAAGGCCAATGGCGTTCAGACATTTGCCCAGTACACGAAGACATTTGCCTTGAGCGAAGATTTCACGAACCCGGATATGCCGCAAAACCTGTCGAATAACGGCACTGACTGGGCCTTCGGCGCCGGCGTGAAAGTTGGCGCGCACTGGCTCGCTTCTGACCGGGTCAGCCTTGGCCTGTCCTACCAGTCAAAAATCTGGATGAGTGAATTCGATGACTATGCAGACCTTTTCGCAGATGATGGTGACATGGATATTCCAGCAGACCTGAAGTTCGGCCTGACCTTTCACGCCACTGACAGACTGGCCCTGAACTTTGACTTTGAATACATCTGGTATAGCACAATCGATTCTGTTGCCAATCCCATTCAGAATCTCTTTGCCTGCCCAACGGCGGGTTTTGGCGGCACTGATGTCGAGAATTGCCTGGGTGGTAGTAACGGCGGTGGTTTTGGCTGGGATGACATGGCTGTTTACAAGATAGGAGCGAGGTACAAGGCCGGTGAAGACTGGACCTGGCGCTTCGGTTACAGCTACGGTAAACAACCGATCGACAATGATCAGATGACCTTTAACATTCTGGCGCCCGGTGTGATGCAAAGCCATTTCACCACCGGCTTTACACTGGAGCGAGTCAAGGGTAGGCAGTTCAATATGTCCTTTATGTATGCACCGAGAAACAGCGTTACCGGGCCGCAAAACTTCGATCCGACCCAGGATGTGAAGTTCACAATGCACCAATGGGAAATCGAGGCTGGCTATAGCTGGCGGTTCTGATTCAGCAACATCCGCATAAAGAAACGGCCAGCAAAAGCTGGCCGTTTTTTTGAACGTATTTTAAGTCTTCTATTTCTTGCGGAGCAGGAACTTGTAAACACCGCCTTCTTCGCTGTGTTCCACTAGTTCATTGCCGGTGGTGCGCGCGAAGGCCTGGAAATCGGCAACCGCGCCAGGGTCTGTGGACAAAACCTCAAGCGTGCCGCCGGCGGGAACATCTTTCAGCGCCTTTTTTGCCTTGAGAATGGGGAGCGGACAATTCAGTCCTTTTGCGTCTAGTACTTTATCTGCCATGTTTGGTTCCTGTGTGGGCTGTTAAATAAACAGATTGATATGAGACTGGGTAGCCACTTCAATATAGGTCGCGGCACCGCCAATTTCGACTCCATCGATCAAGTCATCCTTGCTGTATTCGAACAAATCCAGGGTCATTTGGCATGCGATCAGGCGCACATCTGCCTCCACTGCCAATTCCCGCAGTTCTCCGATGGAAGCAACACCTTTCTTCTTGATCAGGTTCTTCATCATCACGGTAGTCATGCGTTCAGCACCCGGGATACTGGACATCAGGTTCGGCATCTCCATGTGTCCACCCATCATCGGCATTTCCATTGCCGGGTTGCCGAGCGTGGTGACCTTGAGGTCAAGCTTTTTGAACAACAGCTTCAAGCCGTAGAAAGTGAAAAAAATTGTCACATCCAGGCCCATGGCTGCCGCCGTGGTGCTGAGGATGAAGGGGGGATAGGCCCAGTCGAGGGCACCCTTGGTGACGATGATCGACATGGTGTTGGGGTTGATGGCGTTGCCGCCGGCTTCTTCTGACATGGTCTGATGACCTCCGGGAAAAATGTGGAGAAATTGATTAATCAATTATATACAGATTTTATTTATTAGTAAAATCGAATACTATTGGCGGCTTATGAACCCCGATGGTCCCAAGCCCCACCCCAGCGATGAAAACGGGGCGTTGTTTGTTGGCAGTGACGTCTATCGGGAGACCGCTTTTGGCAAGCACCATCCCCTGTCGATCATCCGGGTTGCCGGCGTTGTGGATCTCTGCGAAACCCTGGGCTGGTTCGATCACGGACAGTTCAGGGAGAGCCCCAGGGCCAGTGCAGACCAGTTGCAGAAATTCCATACCGCCGATTATATCGAAGCGATCATTGACGCCGACACCAGGGGCAGCGTCAGCAAAGAGGTCAGGGAAAGATACCGGATCGGCACGATGGAAAACCCCCTGTTTCCCGGTTTGTTCAAGCGCGCCTCCACGGCGGTTGGCGGTTCCATCCTGGCGGCCGAACTGGCGATGGACGGACGGGTGGTGTTTCATCCCTCAGGCGGCACCCACCATGGCCGGGCTGACCGGGCCAGTGGTTTTTGTTATTTCAATGATCCGGTGTTCGCCATCCTGACCTTTCTCGCCCGCGGTATTGAGCGGATCCTGTACGTGGACCTGGACGCACATCACGGTGATGGCGTGCAGGACGCTTTCGCGGACGATTCCCGCGTTTTAACCATCTCGGTACACGAAGAAAAACGCTGGCCGCATTCCGGCCTGGTCGAAGACCGGGCCAGCGGGGCGGCGCGTAACCTTCCGGTGCCGCCGGAATTTAACGACAGCGAACTGGATTTTCTGATCGATAATGCGGTTCGGCCCCTGGGGAGTGATTTCAATCCCGAAGCTCTGGTCATCACCTGTGGCGCTGACGGACTCGAGGGTGATCCTCTGTCACGCCTGGCCCTGAGTAACGTGGGGCTGTGGATGGCAGTCGAGAAATTGCTTGAAGATTGCGACCGGTCGGTGGTCCTGGGGGGAGGTGGTTATAATCCCTGGACAGTTGTGCGATGCTGGGGAGGCTTGTGGGGACGTTTGAGCGGCAGGGAAATCCCCGTCGTGCTGCCGCCAGAAGCACAGGCCTTGTTGCAGGGTTTCGAATGTGACCTGGTCGATGAGGAAGATATCCCCGGTAGTTGGATCACCACACTTGCCGACCAGCCAAATAACGGCCCGGTGCGGAAAGAGGTTGAAAGGCTGCCCGGTCTGGTATTGAATTGATTAATTGACTTGGAACCAACATGACATGGCTTGAGTCCCTGCAGCGAATAGAAGAACTCGAAGACGCGGAATTTGACGCTGCGCTGGTGGCTGAGATGGAGCGGTCTGCGTCTGTGAGCGCGCAACGGATGGTTCGGTTTTCAACCCCCACATTCAAGGAATACGAAAGCACCGAACTTCAGAGTTGCGGCAAGAACAGCTTTCCGGCCTTTTCAATTACCGCCGGTGGCTGCGCCCTGATGTGCGATCACTGCGAGGCTAAGATACTCGAGCCGATGATTCCGGCGATCAAGCCGGAAATGCTGGACCGCAAGGTCCGCCAACTGATCGAGACGGAAGACCTGCAGGGCTTTTTGCTCTCGGGTGGATCCAACAAGCGCAACGAAATTCGCTATAACCGGTTCTACCCGGTGATTGAGAAGCTGAAGCGGGATTTTCCGCAGTTACGCGTCGCCATCCACACCGCACTGACCGACGAAACCGGCGCTAAAGAGATGGAAGCGGCCGGGGTTGATGTCGCCATGCTCGATATCATCGGCGCCCAGGAAACCATCCGCGAGGTCTACCACCTGGACCGGCCGGTGGCTGACTTTGAAGCCACCGTGGCAGCGCTGTGTACAACATCCATGCAAATATCTCCACATCTCGTGATTGGCTTGCATTACGGGCGCATCCTGGGGGAAGAGAATGCCCTGGATATTCTCAGCCGGTACGACACCAGGGCCCTGGTGCTGGTGGTGATCATGCCGTTTTATGCCAAACCGGGCACCTTCGTGACCCCGGATGCCGATGAGGTGGGGCGGATATTTCTGGAAGCGCGCCGCCGCCTGCCGGATCGCCAGGTGCTGCTGGGTTGTGCCCGGCCGCCAGGCATGCACAAGCGCATCACGGACGCCTATGCCGTGATGGCGGGGCTCGACGGAATCGCTTTCCCGGCGGACGGCGCGGTGGCCGTGGCCGATATGACCGGTAGGCCGTTCCACCAGGCCCACGCCTGTTGTTCCATTAAGCTGGGTGAGACCAGCGCCACCAGCAGCATTGCGACACTGGCCCGCAGCAGTTGCGCGGCCTGACCCCGGATATCAGGAGAAAAAAATGAGTTGTGTTAAATCCCAGGGTACTCAACCGGCAGATAAGGGCCGCAACGGGCTGGACTATAATCCTTTTGAGATCATGGAGCCGCGCCTGCCTGGCAAAACTCCCAAAGAAATGAAGAACGGCGCTCCGGTCAAGTCCCGGAATATTGAGCCCGAGGGTGTTTACCGCCCGGACTACAATATCCTGACTCCGCATATGCGCTCGCCGGAATACGTGCAAATGTCGACAGCGGCGGCGATTACCCTGGGGGTTACCACCGGCAGGATGTACCGTTGCTCCTGCACCCGTTGCTTGAATCTCCTGCTGACCTATCCCGAAGGCTGCCGCGCCAACTGCGCCTACTGCGGACTGGCCCGGCATCGTGAAGCCGAGCGTGATTACGCCGACCGGAACTTCATCCGGGTGGACTGGCCGGCTGTGCCGATGGACGTGGTTATCGACAAGGTTGCCAGGGATGGTGAAAGCAGCCCCTTCCACCGCATGTGTATCTCGATGATCACCCACCCGCGTTCGGACGAAGACACGGTGGCCGTGCTTAAGAAATGGACCGACAAGATTGATCCCGACACGATACCGGTGTCTATCCTGTCCAACCCGACCACGATGGACCGCACGGACGTTCAGCAGCTCAAAGACCTGGGCGCGGACATATTCACCGTTGCGATTGACGCGGTCACACCGGAACTTTTCGACCGCACTCGTGGTAAGGGCGTGCAGTCCCCGCACAAATGGGACAAGTACTGGGAAGTATTGCTGGACGCACGTGATATTTTTGGGCCGCAGAAATTCGGCGTGCACATCATCGCCGGCATGGGTGAAACCGAGCACGATATTTTGAGCCTGGTAGAGAAAATCGTCGACCTGGGTGGCCACAATCACATGTTCTGTTTTTTCCCGGAAGAGGGTTCCCTGATGGACCACTTGCCAGCCACGCCGCGCGACCAGTGGCGGCGGGTGCAACTGGGCCGTTACCTGATCGATTACTGTGAAGCCCGCGTAGAACACATGAAATTCGACGAACTGGGTCGTTTAGTTGATTTTGGGCTGCCGCGCGGTGAACTGGATGACATCATCGATACGGGCCTTGCATTCCGCACCTCCGGTTGCCCGGGTAAGGTTCAGGAAGACATTTCAGCCTGTGACCGGCCTTATGGCGATTCGCCTCCCAGCAACATAGCGAGCTTCCCGTTCCAGCCGGACAAGAAGGACATCAAGAAAATCCGCAAGCAACTGGATATCCCGCATCGTCTCGTCTGAGGCCAGGAAACGATTCATGCAGAAAACGTTCCGGGTGCTTGATACCGGCGTCCTCGAAGGGCGTCTGAACATTGCCATTGGGCAGGCGATTGTAGAGGCTCGCCAGCAAGGGACCGTTCCGGACACGCTTCGATTCCTGCGCTTTCCACCGACCGCTTTGGTGGGCCGTCACCAGGCCATGGGACAGGAAATTAACCTGGAGTATTGCCGGGAAAACGATATTGGCACCGCCCGGCGAATCACTGGGGGCGGTGCTATTTTCATGGAACCCGGTCTGTTGGGCTGGGAGTTGGCCTTTGATCGAAAAACACTCGCAGTCAGCTCCCTGCCTGATCTCACCCGTGAAATCTGCGAGGCTGCAGCAGAGGGCATCAGCCGCCTGGGTGTTAACGCCAGGTTCCGGCCCCGCAACGACATCGAAGTGGATGGGCGCAAGATCAGCGGCACTGGCGGGTTTTTCGATGGTGACACTCTTTTTTACCAGGGCACCGTGCTGGTCGACATGGATCCACAGGTTATGGTTTCTGCATTGCGGGTGCCAAAGGCCAAGCTGGCGAAACGGGAACTGGATTCCGTTGAACAGCGGGTAGTGACACTGCGTGAATTACTGGGGGAAGACACCCCGGGCCTGGAGGAAATACAGGCTGCGTTGAGCAATGCGTTCTCAGAACGGTTCGGTCTGGAAATGAAGCACGGAGAGCTGACTGACGAGGAACGCTTACAAGCAGATATTCTGTGCCGGGAAGAAATCGGTACTGAGGAATTCGTCGGCGAAATAGAAGAGCCACCCGCAGCCCGGGGCGACCTGGCCGGCCGTCACGTCAGCCCCGGTGGAACCATCACCACCTATCTCCGTCTGGAAGGACCGATGCAGAATCGCGTGCGCGCCGCACTGATCACCGGTGATTTCTTTATCACGCCTCCCCGGGTTATCTACGACCTGGAATCCCGGCTGCGCGGTGTCTATCTGGACGAACTGGCCGGAGTTATCCGGACTTTTTTCAAAGAGTCCCAGGTAGAAGTGCTGTCCGTGTCACCGGACGACTTCATCGCTTCTGTCGAGGATGCGCTGGCCAACGAATGAATACGCTTAATATCCTGCAACATACTTCAGCCGATTACCTTGGCTTGATGGAAGACCACCTGGAAGGGCGGCGTATCCGTTTTAGATACTTCAGGCCGTTCACCGAGAAGGGTACGGTCCCGCAGGCAGGTGATGTTTGTGACGGCCTGTTCCTGATGGGGGGCGGGCCCTGGGGCAGCGCGGGCGGGCGGGATGTGCCTACGCTGGATTCAGAGATCCGGCTGACCCGGGATATGCTGGACCAGGGCAAGCCGGTGATCGGTATCGGCCTGGGTGCACAGATCCTCGCCATCGCCGCCGGTGGCGGCTCGCAGCAGGCCGCGCTGGAATTTGAGGTGGGTTATGCGCGCCGCGTTGTGGGTGACGCTCTGGGCGGATTCATGCCGGAGCGGTTCCCGCATGTCAGCTATATGCGCGACCGGCCTGTACTGGCCGCGGATTCAAAGATTCTGGCTGAGGACGAGAAGGGCCGTCCGGCGGTTTTCCAGGTAGGAAAAAATTCGCTGGGTTTTGTGGGTCACCCCGGATTCAAGACGGCAATGGCTGAAGATCTGATCATGGAGTTTGAAGAGTCACCGGAAGATCCGGCACCGCTGCTGGAGAATCTTCAACTGATGATGCGGGAAATCGAAGACGCCCTGGTGCCGATTATGACCGGAATCATAAAGCTTACCGGTTTGATGCAAACAAGGCGTAGAATTCCATTAAGGTTAGCGTAGCGGAGAATTTTCAGCGGAGCTGAAAGAAGTACCCCTTAAAATTCTCCCCGGCTTTTTATCACAGAGTAGCTAATTACATTAGCATAATGTAATATAGCGGCTCGCTCGAAACGGAATATACACTCATGACCGACAAGCTCATCATCATAATGGCCAACACCGACCCCCGCAATGGCGAGGAACTTGGCGCCCCGATTTTCCAGGCAACAGTAGCTGCCGCAATGGAATACGAAGTCGACGTAATTTGCACGGCAACCTCCGGACGCCTGATGAAAAAGGGCGTGGCTGAAAAGCTGTTCATCAAGGAAGGCTCGCCCAAGTCGGTTTTGGATTTCATCACGGACGCCCATGAAGCCGGCGTTAAATTTTACTGCTGCTCCCCCAACCTCGACCTTTTCGACATGACCACCGACGACCTGATTCCCGAATGTGAAGGGATTGTTGGCGGTGCGCACCTGATCGAAGAGATCATGGAGGACGACTGCAAGGTGTTAACTTATTAATTTGTAAAAACCGGGCGGTTCAATCAGAACTGCCGGCTCAGGAGAACCATGGCGCACGCGCAATCAAGCAGAATACAGGAATTCATCGGTGACCCGGTTTCCGACAGCCCGGTTGTCGACCGCGATAAGATGGAAGAAATCTTCCAGGACATCCAGGCGGATATTCGTTACGACCACGAACTCAACGGCTGTCTTAATTGCGGCATCTGTACGGCAACCTGCCCCGCCGCACATTATTACGATTTCAGTCCGCGCGAAATTGTCCAGTTACTCTGGACGGAGAATCTTGAAGGCATTTACGACGCAATGCAGGAAAAGATTTGGGCTTGTGCCCAGTGCTATACCTGTGCGGCGCGCTGTCCTTTCGAAAACTCGCCGGGCGGGCTGATTATGCTGATGCGCGAAGCGGCCATCAAGCACGGCATGGAATCGGCCAAAAACGTGCTGCGGCCGTTCAGCCGCGTCATGCTGAAACTGATTTCTACTGGCAATCAGCTCTCGCCGGACATGATCAACGCGGAAGGCTTCCCCGACTGGGGCCCGAATATTTCCAAGGTCGAGGCGCCACTGAAAGTGCTGCGCCAGGCCATTCCAATACCGACCCTTAACACCACGGCAACCGCCTGGGAGGTCAACCTCAAGACCTCGGTGGAGTTGTATACGATCTGGGAGGAAACCGGCGTGTTGGTCCAGCTTGAGACTATTGATGAAAATCTATATGACGTGATCCTGGATATCATGGACGAGAGGCGAGAAGACCTCGAAGACTGGGAAGACGAACAGGACGACGACTGAATGAACGTAGGAGCGATTTTAATCGCGAAAAAAATCGCGGACGAATCCGCTCCTACGTTTTAATAAGACTTGGAGAGATAACGAGAGTGACTATGAACACAGGAAATGGCGATAACGGCGAGCGTTTCACCGGGCATGGCTCCGAGTGGCGCGATTCCAACCTGAGCACCAAAGACGCCCGAACGGCCACGGCCTGGGTGGAGCAGGTGATCAACAAGCGCTCCATGGAGGTGAACAAAGATCGCGTGGAAGACGTGCGCGATGTGATGTGGGAGTTGGAGAAAGATGGTGAGATAGTCGTTCACCGGATCAACGACGAACACGCGCCACGGATCGCGAAAACGATTTATGGCTGGGACAAAAAGATACCCACCAACCAGCTTTGGCACCACAAGTCCTGCGGCCAGTGCGGGAACATCCCGGGCTATCCGGCATCGTTGCTGTGGATGATGAACGAGATGGACATCAGGTACCTCGACGAAACCGATCAGACCTCCTGTACCGCCTGGAACTACCACGGCTCGGGCATCGGCAATATTTATAGTCTGGCCGCGGTCTTTCTGCGTAATTTCCACCAGGCGTACGTGTCCGCGCGCGCCCAGGGCCTGCCCGATGGTTATTTCTATCCGCTGGTGCACTGCGGCACTTCGTTCGGTAACTACAAAGAGGTGCGCGCCTACCTGATGCACTCGGCCGAATTGCGCGAAAGTGTCAAGAAAATCCTCGGCAAACTGGGCCGCCTGGTTGATGGCAAACTGCTGATACCGGAAGAAATCGTGCACTATTCGGAATGGGTGCACATGATGCGTAGCGACATTGCCGATCGCCAGACCATCGACGTGAGCAATATCCGTGCAACCATCCATCCGGCTTGCCACGTGTACAAGATGGTTCCGCAGGATGCGATCTACGACGACAATATCCTCGGCGGCAATCGCGTTGCCGTGTCGACTGGAATCATGGAGTCCCTGGGTACCCAGGTGATCGACTATTCCACCTGGTATGACTGCTGTGGTTTCGGCTTCCGTCACATCATATCCGAGCGTGAATTCACGCGCTCCTTCGCCATGGACCGTAAAATCAAGGTCGCGGTGGAGGAAGCCAACGCCGACGTGATGATCGGCCACGATACCGGATGCATCACCACGCTGGACAAGAACCAGTGGATCGGCAAGGCGGCCGGCAAGGATTACAGCCTGCCCGTGATATCCGATATCCAGTTCGCGGCAATGGCCTGCGGAGCGCATCCTTACAAGATCGTTCAATCCCACTGGCACGCATCTCCCACTGAAAGGCTGATGGAAAAAATGGGCATTGACGGCAGGCCAAGAAAGCGGAATTCGAGGCTTACCTGGTAGAGGTGGAGGCGGGAAATTACGACAGTCTTTACGATCCACGGCTTGCGATTACTTCCGGGCCCGGATTTGAACCGGTTAAGCAGTTAGCCGCAGGCGACAAATGAACGCAGTCGAGAGAAGCCGCCTTCCGCTGGAAGCGGGAGCAGGGAAACGAGACACTTTAGAGAGCTGATTATCATGTCAAAACCAATCCTGATTGTAGGAGGCGGACCGGCTGGACTGGCCGCAGCACATTCACTGGCCACCTTCGGGCAGGCCTGCATCCTGGTTGAAAAAGAAGAAAGCCTGGGCGGCGCACCGATACTGGAGGGCTACGCAAAACTCGTTCCATCCGGTGAATGGGCCAGGGATGCGATCGGTGGCATGGTGGAGCGGGCGGAGAGTCACCAACTGGTCGACGCCCGGACCGGTGTGACGGTCACCGCATTTTCCGGTGAAGCAGGAAATTTCACGGCTGGCTTGTCGAACGGAGACAGCGTTGAGGTTTCGGCGGCGATCCTGTGCACCGGGTTCACCCATTTTGATTCGGCCAACAAACCCGAGTGGGGTTTCGGCACCTACCCTGACGTGGTGACGACTTCTCAGGTAGAGCAAATGATTTCCTCCGGCAACGGCGTGCGTTGCCTGTCTGATGGTCGCAAGCCCAAGCGGGTGGCCATTTTGCTCTGCGTCGGTTCGCGTGACCGCCAGATTGGCCGCGAGTGGTGCTCCAAGATCTGCTGTACCGTTTCTGCCAACCTGGCAATGGAAATCCGTGAGGAACTGCCGGACTGCCACGTCTATATTTATTACATGGATATTCGTACTTACGGGTTGATGGAAACCAAGTACTACTGGAGGAGCCAGGAAGAGTTCAAGGTCAAATACATCAAGGCGCGAATCGCTGAAGTAACTTCCGACGGCGAGAAATTGATCGTCAAGGGTGAAGACACCCTGGTCAAGCGCCCGATCACGATTCCGTTCGACCTGGTTGTTCATGCCATCGGGATGGATCCAAATCTCGATAACAAGGGCATTTCCGAAGTTTTTGGTGTAGACCTGGAACCGAATGGTTTCGTGGACAAGGCCAGCAGTTACAACGCTACGGGGCTGACCAACAAGACCGGAGTGTTTGTCGCCGGCGCGGCCACCGGGCCGGAAACCATCGACGACTCCATTGCCCAGGCCAAGGCTGCGGCCATGGCTGCGCTGGAACAACGCCAGCTCGCGGCACGGCTGACAGGTTAAGGAAGAAGAAACTTGGCATCTTTGTTCCGCTCACTGCAGGTCCGAAAGCCAGAGCAACTGGCAAGGCCCCAACTGGACCTCAGTGGCCCGGTTTTGACGCAGGCGTTCGAATCCCTGATCAAGGGTACCGAAGAGCAGGGCGGCATCGAGTACTGGACCGACGCGCTGAAATTGAAAAACCAGATGTTTCAACAGGCCCTGGGCCAGGGTCACCCGGGTGACTTGCCGCTGGATACCTTCAAGGGACTGTGTGCCTTTATGGCCAGCGTGCGGCGTCGTATTGGCCCGCACCTGGAACAGCCATCCTACGATGAAATGGTCGCTGCCATCGTCCAGTTGCTGCACGGCGCAAAAGACACCACCAGCACAGATGCCCGGTTGGAGGCATTCTGTGCGCATTTTCCCCAGGATGGGAAGCATCGCTGGGTGCGCGACCTGGCCGCGGGAAATTCTGCACAACGTGGATCCGGAACGCTATCCACTGATGAGCCGCTGGGTTTGGGACCGCAAAGCCAATACCGGAGTGATCCGGGAAATCTGGTTCGATGACGAGGTGGATAACATTACGATCCAGGTAGATGATGGTTTTGGCACCTACCTGATGCTGCGCGAGGAACTCAGCCAGTTTCTGAGTAGCAATGGCGTATTCCGCGACCTGTTGTGGTACGTGGACCTGTTGTGCGCCAAGGTCTATGGGGACTATATCGCCGCCCAGGGGGGGCTGTATCTGCGCGCTGATTTCTCCGCGCCTGGCGATCCGATGGAACACACTCGCAGGCTGCTGGGCCTGGATGGAGTGAAGGCCCGCAGCGGCCGAACACGCTTGAAAGCCATCAATGGTGAGGCTTTCGTGATTGACGATAAGAATTTGCTGGATTGAACAATGCCCATTCATGAAAAATCATTGATCCGCCCCGAGAACCTGCACGTTCAGGAAAATATCGAACTTGATGGTATAGATGTATCCGGACACTGGAGCACATTCATCGAGAGCCGGGCGATCACCGACTACAATGAGGCGCTGGAAGAAGAAATTGCCGCGTTACCGGGTGGTGAATACATTCACCGCTGTTGGCAGTGCGGCTCCTGCACCAATGCCTGTACCGTCCACGCACTCGATGTGAATTTCAATCCACGCTACTGGATCTACCTGATCCGCACCGGCATGGAAGCTGAGTTGTTGCGTGATAAAGACATCATCTGGCAGTGCGTTTCCTGCAACAAGTGCACCTATGCCTGCCCCCGCGACGTGTTTCCGGAAGGCGTGATGAAAGCCACCGCACACTGGCTGGAGCTGAAGGGCCATACGCCGACCTCCCCTTCGATGATTTTTGACGAAATTTTCAGCGAACAGGTGATCAAAACCGGCAAGATCGAAGACGGCCGTACCGTCCGTCGTTTCTTCAAGCGCACCGGCCAGGCCATGCTGCAGCCCTGGATGGTGGAAATGGTCAAAAACATGATGCGCAACCTGCCCATTGGCATGCTGACCCGTATGGGGCTGGCCAACTTCATTACACCGCGTACCCGTGACTGGTCCGGCGCCAGGGATGCGATGAATGAATACATTGCCGAGCGCGAAGCAAATAACCGTAGAGCTTTGAAACTGGATGAACTGGTCCAGATGGCTGAAACCGAATTGAATTAGAGAGCGCCCAATATGTCCGAGAAAAACCTGAAGTCCAAGAAAGAAAAGTACCAGGAGGTCGCTTATTATCCCGGCTGCGCCCTGGAAGGCAGCGGTTCAGCTTACAACAGCTCAACCAAGGCGTTGGGCAAGGCGCTGGGCCTGAAGATCAAGGAAGTGGAAGACTGGAACTGCTGTGGTGCGATGGAAGTAAAGAACATCGATCCCAAATTACAGACGTACCTCTCTTCACGCGTGATGTCCATTACCGCCAACAAGATGAAGATGGACACGGTGATGGTCCCCTGCAATGGCTGCTACCATAATCTGAAGAAAGCCGAGTACGACCTGGCCAATGATGAGGATACCGTGGAAGTCGTTGACCGCCTGTCAAAGAAGGCCGGTCACGAAACTTATGAAGCCGGCCAGGTAGAGACCATCCATGCACTGGACTGGGTCAAAGAAACGATTGGTGAGGAAGGCCTCAAAGAGCGTGTGAAAAACTCGCTCGATGGCATCAAGATCGCCAATTACTATGGCTGCATGTATACGCGACCCCGGCATATTTTCCCGGAAAAGGATGCAGGACCGGGCAGTGAATCTACTTTCAAACCCCATTTCATGGATGACCTGCTGGAAGCGGCAGGTGCCGAGAATGTTGAATTTCCACTGAAAACAGCCTGTTGTGGTGGAGCACACACCTTGTCCGACAGTGACACATCGACCAGGTTGGTGAGCAACATCCTGCAGGCCGCCGAAGCCGCCGGCGCTGAAGTCATCGCTACCGAATGCCCGACCTGTCACAGCGGATTGGAAATGCACCAGATCCGCGCCGAGAAAACGCTGGGTATCAAGACCAATGTGAAGATCATTTACTTCACCCAGTTGCTGGGCATGGCCATTGGGCTCAAGCCGAAGGCGGTCGGATTGCATGAGAACATCTCCGATTCCTTCGACTTCGTTAAGCAGAAAGGCCTGGCCTGAGAATACAGCGATGAAATCTCTGGCTGACATTGGGCAACGCCTCGACCAACTGGTCGCGCAACCGGCACAACCGTCCGACGCTGCGGAATTACTCAGCCTTGGCGAAGAAGCCCTGGAACACTGGGTTTGCGCAAAAGGCAAAGAGCCGACCGATGACCTGCGCGAAGGCTACCGCTTGCTGGCCCTGCACCGTCAGGGTGCGGACAAGGATCCGAGCTTCAATGCCTGCCGCGAAACCTGTCGCGAACTGGTTTACCACTACAACCTGCTCACGATGGAGCCGGAGCACCCGGAATCAGCACAGCGGGCCCGCATGATGCCACTGGTAGCCAACCACCTGTTCCTGTTCATCAGCGGCAAATTGGAGTCACAGGAACTGGGTGATTTCTGCTGTGCGTCAAAACCAATACGGGAAAAGGTTGACGTAAATACAAATGCCCAGTAAAAATGGAATACAAACCTGGCTGGCACAGCCAGAAGGTTTGTCAAATTAACCAGTCGAGCGAAGCCGCCTTCCGCAACGGAGTTGCGGGAGCAGGGAAGCGAGACACCAACCGGAGGCCCTGCTCATGCCAACAGTTCGCGGATGTAACCTGCCTGACGATTTACTCTATGACGTGGATAACCACACCTGGTTCACCGAAGTCGGAGACGGCACCGTCAAGCTCGGTATGACAACCATCGCCACGGCCATGGCCGGGCAACTGGTAGCGTTCACACCCAAGAAGGTAGGCCGCAAGGTCCGCGCCGGCAGGTCCTGCGCCACCGTGGAATCCGGCAAATGGGTCGGTCCGGCCAAATCTGCTGCCGCCGGAGAAGTAATCGGTGTCAATGAAGAACTGATCGGTAATCCGAGCATGGCCAACACAGATCCTTACGCAGCCTGGATGGTGCACCTGCAACCGGATGAATGGGACAGCGTAAAACCCGGCCTGACTCCAGGTGGCGATGTTGCAGCCCCGTATGAAGCCAAGATGGAATCGGAAGGCTTCGAAGGCTGCGGTTAGTTCCGATAACGCCCCGGCGAAGTCCCGAACCAGGCCCGAAACGCCCTGCCAAAATTGGAAGGATCCTGGTAACCCAGCCGATAGCCAATACTGTTAACGCTCATATCAGAGCGCAGCAAGTAGTCAACGGCCAGGGTTTTTCGTACATCTTCAAGGATGGCATTGTAAGACGTATTCACCCGTTTCAGTCGTCGGATCAGAGTCCGCACTGAGATATTCTGCGCTGCCGCAATCTCACCCAGGCTGGGAAGCTGTTCCGGCCGCGCCAGCAACGCCTGCCGAATCGCGATTTCAGCGGGTAGTATTCCCGAAAAGGTCCGCATGTCCTCTTCACAGCGCATCAGCAGATAGCGATGCATAGCCTCGTCGTGAAGCACACACGGCTGGTCCAACCATTCGACCGGAAAACTCAGCTTGTGCCTGCTGGTATTGAATTCCAGTTCCGGATGAAATGCCGCGTTTAGTTGATCGCTGTAATCGGGTGCGGGGTAGGCAAAGGTAATCCGGGCGCCTCGTAGTTCACGGCCAAGCGGGCGCTCGAGCAAATTCTGGATGGCCAGAACCGCCAACTCAA
>PVMK01123256.1_pt1 | contig 15674 bp, 13 predicted proteins | sample 1853481 | NCBI WGS metagenome assembly PVMK01 (sample SAMN08533507, study PRJNA380276) | Marine sediment metagenome, whole genome shotgun sequencing project.
CATTATTGGGGATCGTCTTCCCTACCGCTTCAAAACCTTAGAAAGAGATATTTCTGAGCTGATACCTTTTTTCAAACAGGCCATGGTCCCTGAAAAGCACGCTCATTTAAAGGCCGACTTCAGTTCTCTCACGGTGCTCGGTTTTGGCGAACGTGTTGTTGCCACGGGCACAGTTCGCATAAAAGAGGCCGGCAATATTCAGGGGGTATCCAGGCTGTACCTGGCCGGACCGGGCAAAAAACTTCTGGTGCTTGTAAAGCGCGAGTGGGATGAAGAAAAACCGGGGGTTGTTTGGGCAGAAGTCAAACCCGAACCGGTTTGGCAAGATAAAACCCGTATTGCTTCACTGGTGGAGTCGTGGCGTCAAGCCTGGGAGGGCAAAAAACTGAATGCTTATATTGCCCATTACCACCCGGCATTCAAAAGCGGCGCTAAAAACCGTTCCGCCTGGAAAAGTTATAAAGGCAGGCTGAATAAGAATTACAGATGGATTTCGGTCAAGGTTTCCGGCCTTAAAGTAAAACAAGTTGATAGCAGCAAGGCGTTCGCCTATTTTAAGCAAAACTACAGCAGTAAAACCTTTCGCTCCGAAAGGTACAAGCGGCTTGAATTTAGAAAAAAAGGGTTGTCCTGGAAGATATTCAGGGAGCGGTCTTCCACTGCAAAACTCGCCGGCTGGCCGAGCTAACACCTAAAACCCAACCCAGCGAAGCCGGAAAGAATAGCCACAAAGGCACCAAGACACAAAGAGTAACTGTTTGTTATAATTTAACTTCGTGTCTTGGTGTCTTGGTGGCGAAAATATTTTGTTAGATAGATACTAAAACAAGATGAATTCGGCTCTACTGATTGCCGAATCCATTCTGCCCTCCGCAATCCGGGCATTGCCAGGTAATTCCATTACACGACATTCCCCAGATATTTTCCAGCATGCAATCCTGGCATATACTGAACCCGCAACGGCATCTCCAACAGAAAGGCAAAGACCGGTCGCAGCAGTGGCAGTTGTTTTGCCTGGCTCTGCGGCGTTTCTCTCTGTATTTCGACTTATGTGTTCTGATAGCTTAATATCTCAAAATCTAGGTTAGGTTTTTTATATCACCATAGAGGCAATAACTGGCAGATACTGGATGCTGGTTCCTGGATTCTGGATAGAGTAAAGGTAATTTTATTATTGATTTATCCAGCATCCCCGACGAGTCGGGATTTCCGTTTGACTTCAACAAGTATCCAGTATCCAGCATCACTTCGCACGATATATAGGATAACGTACATCCGCTCGTAAGTCTAAAGCGCCGCTTCACCTATCAAACAGCCTGTCATATTCTATCTTGGTGCAGCGGTTCATGACAACATTGATGCCGGCTGCCGTTAAAAGTTCTGCCGCCTCCCGGCTTTCGATATTCAATTGCATCCAGAATACTTTTGGCTTAAGGCGCAACGCCTCGTGCACATGGGGCGTTAACTGGGCGGGGTTTCTAAAGACGTCAACCATATCAACCGGCTCTTTAATATCGTTAAGAGAAGCATATGCTTTTTCCCCCAGCATCTCCTTTTGGCCCGGCCGGACCGGAATGATCCGGTACCCCTTTGCCTGAAGATATTTGGCAACCATATAGGAATCTCTTTGCGGTTTAGGACTTAAACCCAAAATCGCTATGGTCTTGGTCTGCTCGAGCATCTCTTTGATTTCTTTGTCTGCTGTAATTATTCTCCCTGACTTCATAATGCGACCCCGCCATAGGTTCTTGCTGTTTCACGCTGCAAATGATACCCTAATAGAGTTAAAAAAAACAGAGAAATTTCAGCGCCGCTTTAAAAGCGGGGTAAAACTTTCGAAATCACAATTCAAAACCCGTATTCTTATGAGTAAAAATAGAACATTATATTTAGTAGACGGCAGCGCCTATATTTACCGGGCCTATCATGCCATCCGCGGCTTAACCAACTCCAAGGGTCTGCCTACCAATGCTGTTTTCGGATATACCCGCATGCTCTTAAAGCTTATTCAAGATCGAGCTCCGGAGTATGTGGTCATGTTTTTTGATGCCAAAGGCCCTACCTTCAGACATGAGATCTACAAAGATTACAAAGCGAATCGTCCTCCCATGCCGGAGGATTTGTCGGTTCAGATTCCGTACATAAAGGACGTAACCAGGGGGTTCAACATCAAGGTCATTGAAATGCCGGGTTATGAGGCGGACGACCTTATCGGCACTTTTGGGCGCCGGGCTGAAAAGGCCGGGTTCTTTGTTGTTATGGTCACAGGCGACAAGGATTTCGTGCAGCTCATATCGGAAAAAACCATTGTCTGGGATCCCATGAAGGATAAAACCATGGATCTTGATGCCGTCAGAGAGGCTTATGAAGTGGAGCCGCATCAGATGATCGATGTCATGGGACTTGCCGGTGATTCAGCCGATAATATCCCCGGTGTACCCGGAATCGGGCCGAAAACGGCCCTTGCATTGATCAAAACCTTTGGGAGCATACCGCAGTTGTATGCGCAGATTGATACGATTACTAAAAAGAAACAGCATGCCAACCTTGTCCAACACAAAAAACAGGCTTACCTGAGCAGAGACCTGGTTACAATAGACGCCGAGGTGCCGTTATCGTTTGATCCTGAAACTTTTCTATACAAAGCCCCGGACAATACCCGGTTGGCCGAACTTTTTAAAAACCTGGAATTCAGGCAATTGCAGCACGCTCTTGCCAAGCAAACGGATCTTTCTCAAAAACAGTACCAGGCAGTGCTGGATATTGATATGCTTGTTGATCTGGTCACCCTGCTTGAATCCGCCGGCATACTCTCTGTCGACACTGAAACTACATCCAAAAACCCTCTGCAGGCGGAGCTTGTGGGGCTGTCGTTTGCAGTTAAACCTGATGAAGCCTTTTACATCCCTTTGGCCCACGAGTATCCTGAAGCACCCCCGCAGCTTGAGCTCACGGAGGTGTTAAATCGCCTGAAACCAGTACTGGAAAACGCGAATATCAAAAAAATCGGCCAGAATATCAAATATGACTGGATAGTTCTCAAGCGCTACGGCATCAACCTCGCCGGTGTTGTCTTTGATACCATGCTGGCATCCTATCTGATTAATCCTTCCAAACGAGCCCACAACCTTGATCAGATTGCTCTCGATTTTCTGGATTACAAGACCATATCCTACCAGGATGTAACCGGCAAAGGCAAAAAGTCCATTAGTTTTGCCCAGGTGCCGCTGGAGAAAGCCGTTCCCTATGCCTGCGAGGATGCGGACATTACCTTAAAAGCTTTTAAGATTTTTGAGCCTCTGCTGGAAGAATTAGCCCTGACGGAACTTATGCAAAAAGTGGAAATGCCCCTGGTGCCTGTCTTGATGGCAATGGAAATGACAGGCATATGTGTGGACAAGGAGAGACTGCGGCAGCTTTCAAAATCGTTTGAACATCAGCTTGAGAAGCTTGAAGACAGCATATACTCAATAGCGGGACAACCATTCAACATCAAGTCATCCCAGCAGCTTGGACACATTCTTTTTGAAAAACTACAACTGCCGGTTCAGAAAAAAACAAGAAAAAAAACAGGCTATTCCACAGATGTTAACGTCTTGACGGTGCTTGCAGACCACCACGAGCTTCCCGTGTTGATTTTAAGACATCGAACTCTGGCCAAATTAAAATCAACGTATACGGACGCTCTGCTGGATCTGATGCATGCGGAAACCGGACGCATCCATACATCATTCAATCAGACGGTTACCGCTACCGGTCGATTGAGCAGTTCGGATCCGAATCTTCAAAACATTCCGATTCGCACCGCTGAAGGCATGGAAATTCGTAAGGCCTTTATACCGAAAGAAGGATGGGTGCTGGTTTCCGCCGATTATTCTCAGATAGAATTGCGTATCCTGGCGCATTATGCCGATGATGAAATCTTGATAAAGGCCTTCCAGGATGACGAAGACATCCATAACCGTACTGCAGCAGAAGTGTTTCAGATGTCTCCGTTGTTGATTACACACGATCTTAGGCAGCAGGCCAAGACAATCAACTTTGGCATCGTTTACGGCATGAGCCCTTATGGCCTCTCCAAAGAACTCGAAATCAGCCGGAAGATGGCAAAAACTTATATCGACAACTACTTTGCCAGATACAAAGGTGTTAAACAGTTTATGGAGCAAACCGTCAAAGCTGCCGGAAAGACCAAAAAAACCAGCACACTGCTTGGCCGTATCAGGCTTTTGCCGGATATCAACAGCTCCAATAAAACCATCCGCGAGTTTGCCGAACGTACTGCCATCAACACGCCGATACAGGGGACGGCCGCGGACCTTATCAAACTTGCCATGATAAAAGCAAAGACTCGCTTCAAGGAAAAAGGTCTGAAAGCTGCCATGCTGCTTTCAGTGCACGATGAGATTGTCTTTGAAGTTCCACCCGCAGAGCTTGAAATTTTAATAAGCCTTGTAAAAGAAACCATGGAAGGAATCTGGACCCTCAAAGTACCGCTTAAGGTGAATGTGAAGAGCGGGAAGAGTTGGGGTGAAATGAATTAGCTTAATCCGGACAAGCCGGGGAAATTGAGCGCTACGCTTGAGGAGCACTACGTTCGAGGAGCGCTTCGCTTGAGGGCTAATGTTTTTGCCTCAAGGACTTTAGGCCGCTCCTCAAGTCACAAAGTGACGATCCTCAAGGCTTTTAGCCGCTCAGTGAATGAGGCCCCGATTTTGTCGGCAATTTTTTCTTAAAACAGCACAACTTTTACAATTAGGGTAAACTACGCTTCTGCCTCATCCTCCGGTTTAGGCGCTTCATCTGAACCTTGCACTGTCTCTTTAACAGTGTTGTAAACATTTTTAAATGTGTCATTAAAGCCGGCCGGGGAGACTCTTCCGGCCTCAATAAACTTAACGACAACTTCCTTGGCTACCTTTAAAATCTGTTCATCAATAGATGCCATTTGTCATACCTTTTTATAATTCTCTATTTGCAATAATTCTGATCTGTTATCAGAACAGTACATGCTTGTCAAGATTCTCTGTCCCGGACTTTTCTTCATTTTGTTTGCGATCAATTGAGGTTTGACATTAGCCGTGTAATAATCTATTGATAATTTCGTAAAAAGAAAATATTTTTCTTTTTACGAACGTTTTAGGTCTAAGGTTTTACGATTTAAGTATCTTAAATCGTGCCAAAATAACCTAAAACTTAAAACGTGATGAATTCGACTTTTACGAATTCATCAAATCATAATGGAGCAATAAATGCCGCCGTCGTTTGAAAAGACTAGCGTTAATACAGAAAGTCCGGACACTATTAAAACCGACATGCTTGATCCGTTAGATTATCAATATCGCCTGCAAAGAGATATTGATATTGTGATCAAACAACCCGAATATACATCAGTCTGCCCCATGACCGGTCTTCCCGATTTTGGCTGTATTACAATTAGATACAGACCCAACCAAAAGATTATTGAATTGAAATCTTTGAAATTTTATCTGTTGCAGTATAGAAACGTTGGGGTTTTCTATGAGCATGTGGTTAATCGGATTCTGGATGATTTGGTTAAGGTACTCGACCCTAAATTTATGGAAGTAGCAGGAGATTTTTCAGCAAGGGGCGGTATTACCACCAAAGTTACCGCAGTGTACGAAAGGAAAGCATGATGTTTCAAAATATTGAACTTGTTTCACCAAGGGTGCGCCCGGTTGTTCTATTGTTGTTTGGGGTAATTTTTTTGACGCTGATTACAGGGTGTTCAACTGTTACAACCATCAAGAAGGCCACAAAGGGAATGATCCATAATATATCAGCCCCGGATGATAATTTAACAAGAAAAATCGGCATAACTCTATTTGAAAACAAAACTTTATCTCCTGATCAACAATTTGATAAAAACTTTGTTAATTATCTTGCAGCAAACATTAAAGCGGAATGTTCCGACATCCTGATGGTGCAGCCGGCTGATGCCGAACATCCTGATAATCTGCTTGAACCGCCCAAAGAGGCTTCAGGGCGGATCGACAACTTGCAGTTGGCAAAAACAGGCAGAAATTTGGGGCTGAATGCAATTGTGACCGGAGCGCTGATCTCGATCAGTAGTAATCAGAAAAAAAAAGGCCTGCTCTGGTTTGAGGACACCCATGAATATGTGCAGGTGCAGGTAGCGATTGCAATATACGATACCGAAACCGGCGCCATGATTCTGGATGAAAATTTCAGTCATGAAGTCGAAGTCGAGGAATTCGACTTCGAGGAATTCGACTTCGAGGAGTTGGGCAATAACATTGAGGCTAATGAAATAATTCTTAAAGAGGCTTTTGAGCAGGTTGCATCCAGCATTAGTGAGACGGTGTGTGATGCTGTCAAATTCCAGCCATGGAGGGGGTTTCTAACGGCAGTCAATGATAATGAAATAATCATATCATCGGGAGAAAGAGTCGGGCTCAAGCAAGGTGATATACTTGAAGTTTATGACATCAGCAATGTTTTTCAGGGCGCCCAGGGCCAGCGTTTTTTTGTTCCCGGGCTAAAGACAGGCGAAGTCGAGATAACCGCTGTTTCTGCGGATAAAGCCGAGGCTGTGGTTGTTTCCGGTGATAAAATAAAACCGGGCAGCTCCGTCAGACCCAAAGACTAAACCCGTGCAATTGGCAATATTATTTTCATTTTGAGCCAATTTTGATAGTCTCGTAAAAACTCTAAGGCGCCTTCATTCCGGGAGTGTTTTGTATTTGGTGTTTAGTGTTTGGCGTCTAAAAGCTGGTATATTATCATATATTTCAAACAAAACACTAAAACCAAACACTTGATGAATTTCACTTTTTACAAATTCATCAATATTTTACCCTGTACACGGTAATGGGTCCGTCAAGCCCTTTGACGGCCACCGGAGGCAGGGCTTTTGCATCTATCTTGCCGGCACGCTTTTGAAAGGTTGCCTCGCAAATAAGAATCTCCTCCGCCTTGGCCATTCCTTGAAGTCGGGCGGCAATATTAACCGGCATGCCTATGGAGGTAAACTCCTTTATCCTCAATGAGCCTAAAATGCCTGAAAACGCACTTCCCGTTGCAATACCAATCCCAATTTTCAGCCTAAGTCCATTATGGATTGCCAGGACCCGGTCGATCTCGCTTGCTTTTTGCTGCATCGCCACGGCTGCTTTTACCGCTCTAAGCGTATCATCTTGGCCTTCAACCGGCGATCCAAATACCACCATAATGCTGTCACCGATATGCTTGTCCACCATACCGTCATGCTTGTAGACGATTTCACCCATAGGTGTAAAGTAGTCGTTGTTTAAAAATGCAGCAAGTTTCTCCGGCCGGATTGCCTGGGACATGCGCGTGAAACCGCGAATATCGGAAAAAAGGATCGAAACTTCATGAAATGTAGGCTCCAAGGCAATCGGTGATTTCTCAATTTTTTTGTAAACCTGTTCGGGTACAAACTGTTTCAAACGTTTGCGCACCTTGATTTTGTGTATATTAGCCCGGAGTTCTACATTGTCAAAGGGTTTGGTCAGAAAACCGTCGATTCCTTGATTGGTAGCCTTGATCGCGGCTTCCATGGTGGCATATCCCGTCAAAATTATCCGGGTAATTTCCGGGTTGATCGATCCGATGGCCGAAAGTGTTTCCAGACCGTTTAAACCCGGCATTCTGTAATCAGAAATTACCGTGGCGATCTGGTTTCTGTTTTTTTTGATAAATGCAATCCCCTCCTCCCCATTTGCGGCCGTATATGTTTGATAGGATTCGCGTTTAAGAGCCCGAACTACACTACGCCGGACGCCTTCTTCATCATCAATAAGAATGAGCTTGTTCATGCTACCCTCCTAATTTAAAAAAAAGCTGATAGGACCTTTGCCAAACTTTTAACTCTTTATAATTTTTAAGCATTACACTCGAATCCTTGACCCCTTGAATCCTGGAATCCTTATGGCTCCACAAACTCTTTTGGAGATGATCCTTATTTGTGGATGGACACCTGCTTGGTGGTTATACAGTCAAATTCCGTGCCAAATGAGCGATATGCCTAAAATTAATTGGGCGATGAAAGGATATTTCTTGGTTGGCTTCTTGAAACTCCCTGTCACGCGGGCTCTAGCGATAACCCCAATTGGATATAATTGTTCCTTGCTGTTTGCGTATAGATTTAAAATTTAGGAGTGATGCAAGGAAAATGCACAGAAAATTGTTAATCAGTGCACATTTTTATGTGCATTTGAAAACGAGAATAGCGTATGGCTCATTTTTCTTAAAAATTCAGTTGAGTTAATGATTTCTGCATGATACTCTGTAGTTAGTGTCCATCCATAAATGAGGATTTTTGTTCAATATCAAGGCATGCGAAAAAAATAACCACAGGCATGTGTGTATTATTCCGAGGATTATTTTTTGAGCATAACGCAGAGATTGGGCAAAAAGACCATTTATGGATAGACACTAGTTGTCGAATACCACTGTTGCCTACTGCTTTTTAGCTCCCGTGCAATCCTGATCAAATGAAGAAGCTTTCGCTCAATTAGGATGCATGCAATGTTCAACGCATAAAAGAGAAAAGTATGAAAAAAGAAGGCGTTAAATTGTACGATCTTATCGATTTAACTAATCCGCAAAGTATCCTCAATGAACTTAAGTACATTGTTTCGCTGATGGTTAATGATTTTGATCATGCAATGCTCGAACAGATTTATGCTGACATTAAAATGCTGTTCGAGGGAGATTTTCCAGGCTATCGGGCCAGCAATACAAAATATCATGACCTGGAACATACAAGCTCGGTTGTGCTGGCCTCCGGTCGCCTGATTCACGGCGCCTTCGCCGAGGGGCATTCGTTTTCTGCAAAAACTCTTTTTTTAGGATTGGTCGGGGCCATTTTTCATGACATCGGTTTTATTCAGACCGATTCTGATGTAAACGGCTCCGGGGCCAAATATACCATCGGCCACGAGGAGCGCAGCATCCAATTTATGAAGGAATATTTATCCCAAAAATCTTTTTCCGAGCAGGCTCTTGATGATTGCACCCACATCATAATGTGCACAACCCTGAGTCTTGAAATTAAGGACATTCCTTTTCGTTCCAATGACATTGCAATGTTAGGCAAAATAGTGGGATCAGCCGACCTTCTGGCACAAATGGCCGACCGGGAGTATTTGGAAAAACTGTTCATGCTCTTTAAGGAATTTGAGGAAGCCGGTATGCCGGGATATGGATCAGAGCTGGAACTGCTTCAAAAAACTCAAGACTTTTATAAATACGTGGCGCTGCAAAGATTAAGCCAAGGATTCGAAAATGTCTCTGCATTCATGCGGTCCCACTTCAAAAACCGCTGGGACCATGATCGGGACTTGTATCAGGAATCGATTATCGCCAATATTAATTATTTGAAGACTATAGTTGAAGTCTGTAATGATTATTATCGGTGTTATCTAAAGTATCTTAGACGAGGAGGGCTTGACGAAAAACTTAACCACAAATAAAATCGTGTTACGATTTTATTTACACTCTTTTTTGGGCAACCAGTCGCACAAAATGATCAAAAGACCGGTCGTAAGTCCGTTCCGCATCATCTGGAAAACAGCAAGCCGGAAGCTCCCGCGCCCTTAGATGGTAGCTTAAGCAATCACAGCAATTGCCCTTACGCGAGCACGGTTCGTAACTGCAGTTACATGACTTTAAAGTCTGCTCTTTTTTACATTCCATAATTTCTGCCTCATAAAATTTGATCGCCTATTGTATAAAAAATTAAAAAAGTCCATAATGCCAAAAGAAAATATGCCAGAATATAAGTATATTCTCAAGCTGTTTCCATAAATATGTTCCGATTTATTCGCTTCGGGGTAATGTCCGTTGATAGTTGTCAGTTGTCCGTAGTATAGGATAGAAAATACTGCAAATTCTAGCAGATGTGAAAGCACCATCGTTGAAACCTATGCTTGATCTATGCATTTAAAAATGCGAATACAACTGACTACGGACAAAGGAAGGCTTTATGGATACCGTCAAACAGGTTAAATTAGAAAAGAACACCTGGCAAGATGCAAGGGGCTGGGGGATCAATCCTCTGGACGCATTGGGTATTTCAGATGGATTTTCGGGCAGTATGCACCTGGTCTCACTTAAGCCTGGAACCGTAAGAGGTAATCATTATCATACAGATGCCACGGAATGGATTTTTATCTTTGGAGGAAAAGCAAAAATTGTTTTCAAGGCCGCCAAAGAGGATTCGGTCCATCAAATTATGGTTGGCGATTCCGAACCGGCCCTGTTTGAAATCCCACCCGATGTTGAACATGCCGTCGTAAACACTTCCATGAATGACATATATTTAACCGTAATTTATGATTCGCATGCCCCTGATACGATTCATTGTCCCGCTTTATCCCCAATTCCCATCAGTAACATCAAATGAAATAATCAGACATAATTGTTGTATTTCTTTAATTTTCGTGTAATTTCCGGGATAGAGCGGTCGAGGACATGTTTTTAACCGCAAAATTAATTCATGCATAACTGGAGCTCAAGGTGAAAGAACGTACCGCTGACCTGGTGATGGCCAACGAACAACTGAAACGTGAAATAGAAGAGCGCAAAGGAATAGAGGCGGCGCTGCGGGTGAGCAAGGAGCGTTTCGATCTGGCGGTGCGCGGGTCCAAAGACGGTTTATGGGACTGGCACATAACCACCAATAGATTGTATGCCTCCCGGCGTCTCAGGGAACTGCTCGGATATCAAGATTCGGAATTTTCGGAATCATTCGGCAGCTGGGCTTCAAACCTGCACCCCGGGGATTATAATCGTGTATTAGATGCCTTGAACAATCATCTGGAAAAGGGCAAAATCTACGATGTGGAATATTTGTATCGCAATAGAGTCGACCAATATCGCTGGCATCACTCTCGCGGGCAGGCGATTTACGACAAAGAAGGAATACCTATCCGCATGGTCGGTTTTATCAGTGACATCACAGAACGCAAGCAGGGAGAGGAGGCTTTACGCAAAAGCGAGGAGAAATACCGGTTGCTGTTGAACAATCTTCCAAGTATTGTATACCGGGGATTCAAAGACTGGGCGGTTGAGTTCGTTGATGATAAAATTGAGCTGTTAACCGGATTTAATAAAGAAGAATTTAATTCCAAGAGGATGAAATGGTCGGATTTAATAATAAAAGAAGATCTTGAAACAGCAAGGTACAGTTTCTTGAGGGCCCTAAAAACCGACAACTCATATGTGAGAGAATACAGAATCAAAACCAAAGCCGGGGAAGTTCATTGGTTGCAGGATAGAGGACAGATACTTTGCGACAAAAACGGTCAGATTGAGTATGTGAGCGGGGTCTTTTTCGACATCAATGAAAGCAAACGAACCGAGGAAGCCTTGCAGAAATCGGAAAAGGAACTCCGCATACTTTCCAGTCAACTTCTGTCCGCTGAGGAAACTGAAAGAAAACGGATTGCCCGGGAACTCCACGACGGTATTGGACAAGCCTTGAGCGCTATCAAATTCAGCGTTGAAAACACACTCGAAAAGCTTCGTAAAGAAGCAGTCTACTCCAAAATCGAATCCTTGGAATCGATTATCCCCCTGACCCAAAAAACCATTGAAGAAGTCCGCAGAATCGTGCGGGATCTCAGGCCTTCGATTCTGGACGATTTGGGAATCTTGGCAACGATTGCCTGGTTTTGCAGAGAATTTGAAAGCATCTATTCCACGATCAGGGTTGAAAAAGAGATCACCGTCAAGGAGTATGAAATTCCTGCCATGCTGAAAACGGTAATTTACAGAATCATGCAGGAAGCCTTCAATAATGCCGCCAAATACAGCCAGGCCGACCTTGTCCGTTTTTATCTGAAAAAAACCGGCGACAAGATAGAGCTGGCGATTAACGATAACGGCCAAGGATTTGATATTGAAGAGGCCGTTTATGATAAGAATTCCATGAGAGGCTTCGGACTGGCCAGCATGAAAGAACGAGCTGAGCTTTCCGGGGGGTCATTTACAATAAAATCGGCCAAGGGGGCCGGAACTAATATACAAGCTATATGGCCGGTGTGATATTTTACCCCAAAGCACGAGCCGGAGGCTTTCATCTGCTGCGTTATTAAGGACTCGCAATAGTTTCACTATGGCTTCGCCCTTAAGTGCCTTGCATATGAAAGCCTCCGACTCGTGCAAAATTCAGGTGACATATTTTCTGGTTTATGCCATTTTGAAGATAACAATGCGGGCCAACCTCCATTCTCGAGAACCGCTTTTGTAACCTCCACTTAATTAAAGAAGGAGATGCAAGCATGTCTGATGGATTGGATGTAATCATTGTTGATGATGACCCCAGTGTGTGTAAGTTGATCTTCAAGATCGTTAATAGTTTTTATGTTTGGGGGGATGTAATTAGTTTTACGGATGTTGATGAGGCCATTGAACATTGCTTAAATCGGGAAACCGGTATTGCAATTTTCATAGTAGATGTATTTCTTGGCGGAAAAAGCGGATTTCATTTCCTAGATGCCATCGCTGAAAAGTTCGCTTCCGCCCACGATGACGCCATCATTATCTCCGGAAGCGCCAGTGATGATATTGTCAATATGTGCGTTTCCTCAGACATTAACTACTTACTGGAAAAACCGATCAGATCATATGCTCTGCAACTTGCAGTCAGGGCCATAATGAACAAATATTTGAAGTTTGCCAGGAAGTTGTTGCAAGACCCTCTATTTGCCCAGAGTGTGTCAAGGTTTTAAAATGAACGCCATTATTGTCAGCGATTTGCACTTAGGTTCGCGCCATTTCTGTTATCATGAATTTGAACGTTTTCTAAAAAGCATCCCACAGGATTATGAGCTCATACTGAACGGCGATATCGTCGACAATCCCAAAGCACAATTAGCGCCTCGCCACCAAAGTATCCTGCGTCTCATCAAAAGACTTTCTTACCGCCAGAGAGTTGTTTGGGTACAGGGGAATCATGATAAGGGGTTTATCACAAATGGGTTTGGAAAGGTAAACTTTAAAAATGTTTATAGTATAGGAAACCGGTTGTTAATCCTCCATGGGTACGATTTCGATGAAATCATGCCCAGAAACCAAGGCTTTCTAAAGGCCTTCAGGCTGATGCACAATTTGAGGGTAAAGCTGGGAGCACGGCCCGTCCATGTGGCCGAGTATGCCAAGAAATGGAAGCTCTTATACAACGTTTTGCGAAAAAATGTAATGATGAATGCGGTGAATTGCGCCCTTGAGAATGGCTTTCAAACAGTTGCCTGCGGCCATACCCACTACCCCGAGGATAGAGTTTATAATGGCGTCAGGTATATCAATACAGGCGCTTGGACCGAATTCCCGGCATTTTACCTGCAGGTAAATGGAAGCGCAATGTCCCTAAAATCGATCGACACTCCTTTATATACCCTATAGTTGTATAAATTTATGTGTTCGATCTAGGCCGTTACAACGAAACCCATTGCCCGTATTGGCAGATGCTGGATACTGGCTCCTGGATACTGGATGTTTTTGGACTTCACTATTAGAGCATTCCTGAATATCCAGCATCTAGCATCAAGCATCCAGCATCGATCCCGTAAAAACGACGGTCTTACGCCTATCCTCATAATTAGCTATACAGATTAATGCAAGGGTATACTCACCGCTAAAACTGCATTAAACCTGTATCATCTGCAAAAGCATTCTCCAATGAATCTTGATATGCGTTGATAAGCGTTAAGGCCTTATCTTGTGACGAGATCTGCGTTAATGATTCGCGAAACCTGCTGCTGAAAGGCAGCCCCTTGGCAAACCAGCCCAGATGACTGCGCAGTATCCGGCAGGCCCGCTGTTCTCCAAAGAATGTGATTGAGTCTTGCAAGTATCTCTTCATTACGTCAAATCGCTGTGCAAGTGCCGGGGGGGACGCCTCATCGCCCTTGAGCAGTGCCAGTACCTGTGAAAAAAACCATGGCTGTCCGATAGCGGCCCTTCCGATCATGACGGCATCACAGCCGGTCTCTGTCTGCATCTTGACAGCATCTTGGACTTCTACAATATCCCCGTTCCCGATCACCGGGATGGAAACATGTTTTTTGACCGCGGCAATCAGCGACCAGTCGGCCTTGCCCCTGAACCCCTGGGCGGCGGTGCGCGGATGCAGAGCAACGGCGTCAACTCCATTGTCTTGCGCGATTTCAGCGATTCGCAATGCCTGGCCCCCTGACGCATCCCAACCGGTTCTCATTTTGATGGTAACCGGGATCGACACCGCCTTGCGGACTGTTTGTATGATGGCTTCAACTTTTGCGGGCGTTTGCATGAGGGCAACGCCGGCCCCGGCCTTGAGCACTTTTTTGACCGGGCAGCCCAGGTTGATGTCGATAATATCGGCTCCTGAAGCTGCAACCAGTAAGGCTGCTTCCGCCATAACAGTTGGATCGGATCCGAATATCTGAACTGACAGCGGCTTTTCTTCAGGACGGCTTGCGAGCAGCTCATAGCTCTTTTTAGATCGGTGGATCAGTCCATTGGCGCTGACCATTTCCGAACAGACCAGAGCGCAGCCTGCTTCTTTAGCCAAAAGCCGGAAGGGTAAATTGGTAATTCCCGCCAGCGGCGCCAAAACAGTAATGTTTTCAAGTTCAACCGATCCGATTTTCATCATTTATTATGGTATGGGTTTATTGTGATAGTTTTATCACGAAAGCACGAAAGTACGAAAGCACGAAAACCAATCTTCTTTTATTTAAAATAGGTTTATAAACAATATAAAAAACGAATCTTGTTTTCACCCTATTGTTTCAACTAATTTATTTCAAACGTTGGTTATTAATCAAACATATTTTTCGTGTTTTCGTACTTTCGTGATTTCGTGATATTTTTTATATTTTTGACGATAAAGATTATTTTCGGCGGGGTTGGCGTAGCAAAACAGGCAGTTATGATAACACGGCTGCTGCTGATACGAACCGATGTCCTTAGAGATCATGCAGCCGCAACCGTTCTGTATCCGCTGACCCGCGTCTTTTTTAAAACTAAGGTTCCCGCCGTAAAGTTCAACCAGAAGACGGCTAGGGATACACGCGCTTTGCCTGACCCCCGTATCGGCGGGCAGGGTTTCCAAAATTTCCTTTTCACAGCAGGTATAAAGGTCGATATTTTGGGCTGTGAGTGTTTGGTTGATGTTAAGCAGAATATTTTGTTTTGTTGCCAAAGGCGGATCGACAAATGTAAATCCGGGTATCGATGCAGTGCGTTTGTTAATTTTAGGATAATGGTCCATAAAACTTGTGATGCATCTGCCGATGCCGCAGTCAGCCGCACGGGCTGCAATCAAAGAAAAATCGGACAGATTGTCGCGCATATCTCCTTGCTTAGTTTTGTAAAAACAGATCGGATCGAATCTCCAGGTTACGCTGCCGGCACCAAACATTTGACAGAGTATATCAAGCTGCCCGAGACGTTTTTTTAAAGGCGGCACCCACGGTTCCAGCAGCGCATCGTCTGAGTTGACAGTAAAATTGAAAAACAGATTGTATCCCATGGCCGCCAGCGTTTGACCGTGTCCGCCTTCGATAAACGGGCCGAAATTTTTTGACCAGAAAACAATGGTGTGGACTTTGTCAGGTATGGCCGGCACTACGGCCTTTTTGCGGTTATAGGGATTGATGACCTCAAAAGATCTTTTTTGG
>PVMK01123776.1_pt1 | contig 15673 bp, 12 predicted proteins | sample 1853481 | NCBI WGS metagenome assembly PVMK01 (sample SAMN08533507, study PRJNA380276) | Marine sediment metagenome, whole genome shotgun sequencing project.
TGGTGCTGGGCAGAAAAGCAGCTGCATTGGATCCCTTGTCGGCCGAAATAATCGGCGACCTCGACCGCTTTCTTGAACTGGACTAGAGCCTCTTCGAACCGACCCAAGTAAACGAGCGTGCGCGCGAGGTTGTCGATTATATCAGCCGACAAGGGATCCAATGCAGCTGCTTTTCTGCCCAGTACCAATCCCTCCTGGGGTCGGCCCAGGCGTTCACGCAGTAGCACGCCGTACCAGTCATAGGCCGACGCATAGTTGGGGTTCAGCTCGATCGCACGTTGATACGCCGTCTCCGCGCGGGCGAACTCAAGCTCGAAATCTCCAATGCCCCCAAGCGTGTAGTAGGCCTCACCCAACCGATCATCCAACTCGAGTGCCTTGTCGATGAGGGCTTTGGCCTTCGCAAGCGTATCGTCTGGAGGAAAGCCCCTAACCTGGAATCGCCGGATGTAGGCGTCTGCCAGTCCCACATAAGCCAGTGCAAAATCGGGGTCTAGGTCGATGGCCTGTTGGAAATAATTGACCGCTTCTGTCAACGCCACGGTGGTCCATTTTGGCAAGCGCTGATTGCCGAGCAGATACGCCTGATAAGCGGCGAGGTTCTCAGTCGGCACGGTCGCGATTCGGTCTTGTTCTTCCGGTGACAACGTGGCTCGCAGCGAATCCGCAACCATCGTGGCGATTTCGCTCTGGATCGAAAAGATGTTGGCAGCCGTCAATTCGCGGTCATACGTCTCAGCCCAGAGGTGGGCTTCATCCGAGCAGTCGATCAGCTGCACGTTGATGCGGACCCGATCGCCCGCCCGCTGCACGCCGCCCTCCAGCACCGTCGCTACGCCGAGCTTGGTTCCAATTTCCGGGATGCTGAGGGTCGGATCGAGCCGCTCCATGGTGGTGCGCGCGATGACCTTCAGGGCGCGGATCTTCGATAGTTGGGTCAGGATGTCGTCGTGGATGCCCTTCGTGAACGATTGATTGGCCGAACCGTCGCTCAGATCGTCAAACAGCAACACGGCAATCGACTTCTCTCGGACAACGGGGGGCACGGGTTTTGGTACGAACTTATCCACAGCGAAGTAGACGACGGCAACCGCTAACAATCCGATGATCGCGAAGTCGAGCTTCCGACCCTTTACGTGAGTCGTGGACTCGGTGCGATCAACTTCGGATTCGCGCTTGATCCCCTCCGGCGTCAGCTCGAACGCCCAGGCAATCACCAGCGTTAGCGGAAAACCCAGAATCACGAGAGAGCTGAATGCCTTCATCACCCAATCGGGCGCGTCGAAGGTGGGCAGTAGAACGGAAGCGACCTCTATGAGCAGCCACGCCACGATCGCGTAAGCCACGCCTACCCGGAAGACGTTACGGCGCTTGAGTTCGGCGATGATTGACATCTGGGCCGCCCCGGCTGATCCACACCGTTGGGGACTTATTCTACCCAGATCCGAGTAGGATGGCGCAAACGTGTGTTCTGGGGTCGGTTGAGCCGATCCGCCACCAGAAGGGTTCCCGAGCGCGTCCAGACGGGACCAACCAAGGGGCCAGGTTCACCACCAGTCCTTCAGTGAAAGTATTTCCACGTGAGCTGGCTAGATCGACACTATATAGAGTATTCCGTCATGGACTCTCTTCCGTCAGAGCACCGGGTGTTCAGCAATCGAGGGGCTGTGGTGGACTTCGGATTTGTGGACGAGCCGTTTGCGAGGGAAACCCGGCAGTGAGGGACAGGGGAGGGGGCCGGGCAGGGCCTCGCTACCCCTCTGCAACCGCGCAACTCCCCAACTCCCGGGGTTTGTGGCCCGAGAGCTGGAGCCGGATAGAGCCGGGAGCCGTTACCGGTGCAGTCATTGGCAGCCTAATGCAGTCGCCTGCAAGGCAGGAGCTGTAAGTAGGCGCTACTTCTTGCGTCCGGTTCGTCCTTTTAACCCGATGGTCCAGGGTTCGAGTCCCTGGTGGCCCACCAATAGTTTCAAGAGGTTGCGCGACTCGCTCGTCTGCTTCGATTTCAGTAGGGGCGGTATAGGGCCATATAGGGCCGAATTCGGTGAACGAAAGATCGCGCTCTCGAACGGAAGTTTCGGGTGAGTTGCAGAGGGGGGCGGATTCTGACCCAATATCGGGTCAGATGCTTCGGTTCCCGGCGACTTAGTTAGAACAGGCGCCCGCGGTCTGAGCAATCGGGCCGGAGGCGACCGCTATCGCTTGCTTCTAATTCTCCTCGAACAAACTCCCAGCTGCCCAGTCGAACTCGCCCGATGCGGTACGGTTCTCCCCTCCGCTGACCGAGGAGAAGTCGCCGCTGGCCAGGTTATGAGCCCCGCCACTGACCGAACTCACACCACCTTCGCCCGCGCAGAAGCTTCCCACGCCTCCGCCTCCAGCGGCCTCGTTGGACTGCCCACCGCTGACGGAGGTGCAGCTGCCGCTGGCTTGGTTGAAGGCCCCACCGCTGACCGAGGCCAGGAAGCCACTGGCGTCGCTTGCTAGCCCACCGCTGACTGAGGCCCCCTCGCCACTGGCTTCGTTCTGGAGCCCGCCGCTGACCGTGGAGCCATGCGCGGTGGCGTCGTTCCTGAGTCCGCCACTGACCGAGGAGAAGTCGCCGCTGGCGATGTTGCGCTCCCCACCGCTCACCGAGGCGAAAGCGCCGAGGATCGTGTTGAAGCGGCCAGCGACCAGACCGCCGAAGCTCCCATAGATGTGAGACCGTCCGACGACTAGATTGTGCGATCCAGAACGATCGGGAACTCCACGACCGCGTTCGTTGTAACCCACGATGAGATTCCCGAGGCCGGTGAGGCTCTCACAGTTGGGGTGATCCGGCTCAAGGAGCCCGCAGCCATCTTGGGTGTCCCCCGATCCGCTGCGCACATGAAGGTTGGCGCCTTCGATGATCCAGTGCGGCCCGGCTAGGAGGTCCATCTCCTCCGTCTCAACGCGCACGAACTGAAGGATCTCCTGCGCCTCCTGTAGCGCAGCCGTGAGTGCCGTGACCTGGGCTTCGAGCTGGGCGACGCGTTTTTCCAATCCGCCTTGCTCGGCTGATGCACCCGTCGGAGCGAGCGCCAATAGAACAATAGAGATGACCACAGAGCCGGTGAGTAAACACATAGATATTCCTCCAGTTTCACCGACCAGGGCGATAAAAAGTGTACGCCGCAGCGGGAGCTGGAGTCAACCTGGACACAGACGGTGGTGGATTTTGCAGTGACTTCTGCCCAACGAAGCGCATCACGAAATAGCGTAACTCCGTGAAAACCTTCTATTTCGGGCCTTTACTCTTTCGGGCGGGTTCGAGTTCCGTTGGGGAAGCCACACTCTGCCTCCCCGATATCCGTGCAACTCCCCCTGCCGGGAGCCGAGACCGATGGGATCACCCGCTGATAGCGGTTGCAGAGTTGCGCGGTTGTGAAATTACAGATCTAGCCGGGCACCCTGTCATCGTGATGAGGCAGGGTGAACCGGAGGATCGAAGTGACCGAGTTTCAGAGAGAAATCATACGAAAGAAGAGGGTTATTGAATACACGGAGAAGAACGGCAACATCAAGACTGCGTGTCGGCGCTTCGGGATCGCGAAATCGCCCAAGGCGAGAGGGTTAGTCTGTTGGCTCAGAGGGGGCTAAGTGCACTTTTCGATTTTTCAATAGTTTCTCTGTTGGAATTAATACATCTAGTTCCGTGGCTCCTTCTTCGATGTAGGTTCCTTCTTCAAAAAGCCGTTCACGTTTAAGATGCCTTACTATTGTATCTCCTTCCTTAATCCCATAACGATCCCTTGCGTATATCTCTACTTCGCCACTCAGAAATGAACACAACTTTCTTTTTACAGAAAATATATGACATATGTCATTTAGGAATTCATTTTGATTATTAGTCATATTGGGGTCAATGAATGGTCGAACTCTTTCCGCATTTATTCCATATTTTCTACCAAGATCTCTTAGGGCTTCAGAGGTATACATTCTGCTTGCCCAGGAATACGAGATATCAAGTTCTTCCCCATCTTTTGTTCTTGCTTCCCTAAATCGCATCGGTAATTTCAGCCTTTCAAAGATATAGACATTGTATGTCTCAACTATATATTGAGACATACAATAGAGAATAGGAAAAATACGACCCCCGTTCCACCCGCCGTGGGGCGGGCTTCGCTCCCCCCCCGAGCTACGACGGTTTCCAGCCGAAGAGAAGATTCGGAGCGTGATCGAAGGGCTGCGGGCCGGTTGCGTGTATCCTCCCCGGCGTGCTCGTTTCCCTCGATCACGCCATCCTCGCGGTTCGCGATCTCGGCACGGCGACGGCCCAGTACGCGCGGCTGCTCGGCTGGAGTCCCTCCTGGCGTGGAGAACACCCCGCCGCGGGCACCGCCAATGCGTTGTTTCGTCTCAAGAACACCTACATCGAGCTGCTGTCGCCCGACGGTGATGGGCCGCACAGCCGCGCTCTGTCGGATTGGTTGGAAGCGCAGGGGGAGGGACTGATTGGCCTCGCCTTCGGGACCGACAACGCAGACGCCTGTCGCAGCTTCTTCATTGAGCGAGGCCTCGAACCTGAAGCAATCGAGAAAGGACTGGGCCGAGATGTCGAGTCGGGCGCGTTCCGCGAATGGCGTCGCATTCCGCTGCCGGGGAAGAACACCCGCGGCGTCATGCTCTTCGCAATCGAGCACCTCTCGCCTGATTCGACTCTCGCGCCCGGTCTTCCCGCCGGAGACGAGCGCGCCGCGATCTTCGGGCTGGACCACGCCGTGGTGAGAACGGCGAATGCCGAAGCTGCGAAGGAGCTTTATGGTGGCGGCCTCGGACTGCGGTTGGCCCTGGATCGCACATTCCCCCAATGGGGCGCGCGCCTGCTTTTCTTCCGGGTGGGGGGCATCACGCTGGAAGTAGCTGCGGCGCTCACTCCGGACAGCGGAGAGGCTGATGAAAAACCAGTTCTCAGCTCTGATCGTGACCAGCTCTGGGGCCTCTCCTTTCGGGTCCGCGACGCCAACCGCGCGCGTGCCCGTCTTGACGCGTCGGGCTTCGACGTCTCGGAAGTGCGCGAGGGGCGCAAGCCGGGAACACGTGTCTTCAGCGTGCGCGATGGAACCTGCGGCGTGCCGACCCTGATCCTGCAACCGGCCGACTCTGGCGATTGACTTCCAAGGCACCCGCCCAAATCTGATTCAATTGACACGATTATAAGTCAGTCTCCCATCGACCCTCTTCCGTCAGAGCACCGGATATTCAGCAATCGAAGGGCTGTGGGGGACTTCGGATTTGTGGACGGGCCGTTTGCGAGGAAAGCCCGGCGGTGAGGGCGGGGGAGGGGCCGGGCCGAGGGTCCTATACCCCTCTGCAACCGCGCAACTCCCAAACCCAGGGTTTGGGGCGCGAAAAAGAGGGGCCGTATAGGGCCGAATTCGGCGAACGAAAGATTGGGGTGCCCTGACTTTGACGGGGGGAGCCGAGCGCCAACGTCACAGCAATCGTAAAATGGCTGCGGGGGAGTCAGCGAGCGGTGGACTTCTTACCCAATATCGGGTCAGATGCTTCGCTCCCCAGCGGCCTATTGTTAAGACGGCTGCTCCCGGTCTGAGGAATCGGGCCGGGGATGTCGACTGTTAAGGTGTTTTGGGGTTGGCTGAAAGACAATCGACTAGAAACATGTCGAGCATATCTTTCATTTTGAGTACGGCTTCTCAAAACAGATAACCATAGATGTGGTCGTCTTATTTCCGGTTGTGTACTCGGATGCGTATACGATTTTCCATCCGTCATATTGAGAAAGCTCACTATTAACTTCTAGATCTTTTCCAGTAATGAAGTCAATACAGCGCGTCTGCATAGATGTTTCAACATCTGTAGGCGCTCGCAAATGGGAGCTTATGTTTGCTGGTGCGCAACCGGCAATGGACAGGAATGACACAAGGGTGATGCAAATTGAAGTCTTCATATTCTCCTGGTGCCTCCTGGCACTCCCGTCGCTGACCAGTTCGCACCCGCCGTTATTCGCAGTCAATCAATATCAACTGTGGCGAAATGTCTCTTCCCTGAAACAGAAGTGCCAAGAGCTAGCAATACCGCCATCATTGGCAGCAGTGAATACCTCCCGTTGACGTCGGATTCCCTTCGCTATTTTCCCGATCCCCCCAGGTGTAAGCCCAGAGGGGGATCCAATGTTTCATTATCGAATTCGACGCTTCCTGCTTGCGGGAGCCGTAAGTGCGCTTCCTCTGCTCCTTCTTGGAGTGGTACCCGCAGCAACTAGTGCTGATATCGTCATCGCCGGACTGGCTGCACCATGAGCACGCGGCCACTTCCCGATGTCGAGTTGAATGTTAACTCGGTGGTTTCGTTCTGCGGTTCTTGCGCATCCGGCGATCGTTGAGGAATGCCAGGCTCACGCCGACAGCAACGAGTTGAAGAACCGCCCTGGGCTCGGGCGTCGGAGTTGGCGTTGGCGTCGCAGTCGGCGTCGCCGTAGGTGTCGCGGCCGTCGTTAGGATCAGGCCGAGGGTCGGAGGAAACGAGTCGAAGTCGAGCACCAGCCACTCGAAGGGGCCGGGCCGGAAGGGCACATCGAAGCCGGACAGGGCGGACAGATCGCCGCTCCCAAATAGGTAGTTCGTGCCGAAGATGCCGTCGAAGGTGAAGGTGTCCAGCGTGACAGGATCCATCAATTCGATGTCGTGCACGTACACCGGAGCGGGTACGAACCGGAGGTGGTTCGGATCGCTATCGACGAGTGGATCCCCCTCGAGCGTTCGCACCAGGAGTGAGTCGAGATAGAAGCCGGCGATCGTCGTGGTACCCGCGATGCCGCCGATCGTGACGCTAAACTGGTTCGGGACGAGTGAGCCGTCCGCATCCATCACCAGCGTCGCAGGGGGAGCCGGGATCGTAGCCGGGATCTCCGGGTGCCCAGTAACGCACGCCCACCGTCAAGGCCATGCCACTGGGATATGGACGCGATCTGGGAGCCGGTATCGAGGAGGAAGGTGCCCGTCGCCTCGCTGCCGTCCAGGCTCACCGTGACCCCCGGTGGCGCATCGGGCAGTGGAGACACGCCCTCAAGGGCCGCCAAGGGGTCGGGTCCAATGAATGGATTCGCGTTCAGTGTCGGTTCGGTGGCGCCCGCCGGCGTCGTGTGCGTGAAGCGATCGAAGGACTTCATGGAGAGTTCGACGTGAAAATCTGACGCAAGAATGCCAGGGCCAGTCTCCGGAGGCACCGCAGGGTCGTACACATGGGTATGGATCGTGTCGGCAGGCGTCAGCTCGAAGAATGACACTTCGGCCAGCTTGGGATTGATCACCGAAACCCACCCCGCCATGGCCGGCATTCCCGCGATGCCAAGCTGGGTGAAGTCGGAGATGAAGGGCACGGCCGAACCGGGCGGGCCGAGTTGCAGCCGCAGCCCCGGGCTCTGTCGCGGGTAGTCAGCGTCGGCCGTGTAGGGATTGGGCGGGTCTTGCGTGAAGCTGCCCAGGCTCATGTGAAGGTCGTCGGAGACCTCGAAGGTCGTACTCCCACCGAACCCGACGTCCGCGAATACGATGTCGGTACCGGAAAACTGTGCGACCGGAAGGGAGAGCGCCTGCGCAGGGCCCTCGAAGACGATCACGCCGCTGGCGCCGGTGTCGTAGATCATCCTCAAGCTGGTCAGAGGGTACCCGAACGAATCCAAACCGGAATACGGTGCCGCGCCCGCCGTCGAACGCAAGACGATGTTGACTTCCGGCAGCCCGATCGAGTTGGGCAGCACGCCTGCGATGTCCAGTGCCTGCGCTCGACCGGCAGCAAGCATCCCAACCACGGCGATTGCGCACGAAGCGAATCGATGGCGGGCGGCTCGGTGACCGATGCCACCGGCTGCGCTGCCACGTCGCGTCTGGAACGTTGTCGTCATAGGCGTGCCGTCTTTCCTGGCTCGCGGTTGACCGAGCCAGATTAGGCCTGCGAAAAGCGGCATGACAGTGGTCGTGCCCATCGTCTTCGGCAGGACGGCGCGGCTTCTCAAGCACCCGCTGCCAGATCTCCTTCGAAGCGGATTCCTCTCACCATGACGAGAAGGTTCGACCATACGCGGGTTCATCGATGAGGCCGAGTGCGGCGGTCATTCTCTAATCTCAGCGCGATGAAACCGAACGCATATTTTATCTGAACCAATTGGTTTAACCCCAATCTGAGTCACCCTCCCACCGACTCTCTTCCACGAGAGCACCGGGTGTTCAGCAATCGAAGGTCTGTGGGGGACTTCCGATTTGGTAGACGGACCATTTGCGAGGAAAACCCCGGCAGTGAGGGTGGGGGGCGCGGGCCGGGCGGACCCTCTCTACCCCTCTGCAACCGCGCAACCGTGCAACTCCCAAACCCATGGTTTCGGGCGCGAAAAAGAGGGGCCGTATAGGGCCGTGGGGCCGTCACCGGTGCAGTCTATTGCACCCGCTTGCAAGGCAGGAGACGTAAGCAGGCGTAGTTTCTCACCGCTTGGTGGGTCTTTTAGCCCGATGGTCCGGGGTTCGAGTCACTGGCGGCTCGCCATGGATTCCTTCTCCTTTCGGAGCCTGGAACCTCTCTTGGTTCATCGATCCCTTCTGTCCAAACTTGTCTGACGGGTCACACCCCAGGAACTTGATCACCACTTGGAGTTGGCAGCACCTCGACCTCATGCCTTCGACTTCTCGCATAATGCTTCGAGCGGAGGCCGGGCGGAACCCAATTGTCGGGCTGGGCCTTCCAATGGCCATCGAGGCTAGCACTGACTTGCCAAATACCGCTGCGGATGCGGATAAACCAGCCACCGTGAAAATAGATGTCGGTTTTCCCTTCGACGATGTAGACACCAAGACGGGAGTCGAACCGAAACTCCGCGCCAGTCTTATGCTTGTGGCGGTACCCATGTGCCGGAGCATGAGAAGGAGGGCCCGGCTTATGAACTACGACGGGTTCGCTAGCACGAGGGGCCAAGGCGATTCCCTGGCAGCCCGCGATTGTGACGACTATCACCAATACAGTAAAAAGTTCTGCGAAACGAAGCATGACCCGTATCCCCTTTTAATAGGGGCTATCGGTCGTACCAAGCCTCGTCTTTACAGCACGGCCTAACACCTGGGGCTCACCGCCCAGCGGCGTGTTACAGTCGAAACCGAGGCGCGAGTGAAACGCGCATCTGGTGGAGAACCATCAAGAACCCCACACCTGTGACCAGCATCACCCACCCGGGTTCTGCCCTGATTTCGCGGACACTTCCAGAAAGGCCGTGGACTTGACCCGAAATCGTAGAGACACCTCTCAGTACGGAGTAGGAGCCGAGGGCAGCCTTCTCGGGGAAACTCGAACGCTCTTGACATTTCGATTGCGTGGGCGTACTGCTAGCCCCACAACCCACGTTCTGCGGTGTCGGAGACACCCTCAGCGTGCCCTCGATGCCCATGGCAGTGGGAAGGAGGCACGGCATGATGCGACCTTTCCGGACTCGCTTCGCGAACTCCCTAATCGGCGTTGTCCCCCTGATTCTCTGTCTGTTGATCTGCCTCGTCTGTGCGACGCCGCTACCGGTTGAGACTCTGGAAGAGGGCATGACGCCTTCAGCAGTCCGGCAGGCCGTCGGCGAGCCGAGATTCATCGCCCCCAATGGTGTTTGGATCTACACCCACGAGGAGCAAATTTTGGGGAGAGGCGTGGTCCGGAAGGATGTCTTTCTCCATTTCGACCACGAGAGGCTGGTTCAATGGCAAGTGACCGAACCTTTCCCTCCTCCTCCTCCTTTTGTTTATGTTTCTCCTTCTTTTGTTGATGTTTCTCTTCCTAAATGTGAACCGTCAGACGAGTCTGGCCATCTGAGCCGATGATCTAAGAGAGGATTCGGGGTCCGGAATAGCCAACTCCAGATCCCGTCTCCTGACACACCTCTCAGTACGGAGTAGGAGCCGAGGGGCCTGCAACCGCTCACGAGAGTGCCGAGAGGCACCAACTTGCGTAGTCCCGGGGGCGTACGTGGTTGTCCACAGACGCCATCCCTCGGTGGCGTTGATGATCAAAACGCAGTCTGTGTTTTCGATCGAAAAAATATTGAAAAACGAATGCTTGGAGGTTCAGGCCGCGTACCGCCTGCCCCCGGGCGTGGGATCACGCATTTTTGTTATGTGGGCCACCTGCCGATAGCCGTCCGAACGAGGATGGCGATAGGCGATGCACCGTCGAGATCCGATCACACAGGCCCCGTTGAATCCCGGAGAGCTTGGGTTACCCGAGCGAGAGGTGCCCTCATCCAAGAACTACACCAAGGCGGTGATCCTCTCTGGCGTGTTCGGATTCATGGGCCTGCAGCACTTCTACCTGCGGCGCTGGGGAGAAGGCCTGCTCGATCTGGGGCTCACGGCTGGCTGGCTATGGGGCTTCCTGACGGGCCACTTGATCTGGGGGGCCGTGTTTCTGGTGGTCGACTCTGCTCACGCGCTCTTCGTCACCATCGCACTTTTGACCGGTAACTTTCGCGACGGGAGCGGCCGGCTCGTTTGTTATCCGGGGCAAAAACTGAAAAACAAAATGGGAGATATGAACCATGGAAGCCATGACGCACGCAACAGCCAGTACGGACATGCCGGGACAGGCCGCCAGTGAGAAGGACTTCGTACCCGCGATCCTGCTCTGCTTCTTCGTCGGAATGCTGGGCGCCCACCGCTTCTACGTCGGCAAGGTAGGAACCGGGATCCTGCAGATTCTCACTTTCGGAGGCCTGGGATTCTGGGTGATGGTGGACTTCATCATGATCGCGACCGGGAACTTCAAGGACAAGCAGGGGCTGCCCATCAAACCATCGTGAAGCGTGGCTAGAACGACTCCAACAAGCCCTCACCTGTTTCGTGCCTCCGATCTGCGGATCTAGCCGTCGTGACGTCATTGCTGAAGGCGTGCATGATGAGCGACGCCTGGAGCAACGCTGACCCGACTTGACCAACCGAGGTGAGGGAACGGCCAACACGGCGACCGACGCGCATCATGGCGTGGCTCGATTCGTTCGTCTCTCGCCGCGCGGCCACTGCGGTAGCCTTCACCGCTAATGATTCGGGCCACGCAGCATCTCGGAACGAGATTGCGATGGCAGAGGGAAGCCGAGATAAAAATGGTCCGGCGCTTCCTAGTTCGCGCTGGCCGTGGCTGCTTCCGCTCTCCTGGAACTCCTGCCATCCCGCTGGATCGCTCCAAGTCTCCAAACCCTTCGACTTCGCGCGCCGTCTGCCGATAAGGAAAAACGCTGGCGTGCGAGCACGCGATGGAGCAGACGGGGCGAAATGGCACTCGCGAAGGTACGAAGACCGGACTGGGCGAAAATCGGGAAGCTCCCCCTGCTGAGCCTGGGGTTCGCGTGCGTCCTCCTCGCGAGTTTCCCCGTATTTCACTTCGGCTATTCGGCGCTGCGGGCGAGCGTGCGAGCGGATTTCAAGGAAGCCGTCGACTTCGCCATCCGCAATCCCACGGTGCAGGTCCCTCCGAGACTGCTGCCGGTGATTCGCGCGGTTCTGCCCAGCTTCGACGGCAACGAGATCTTCGCGTTCCTCAAGAAGGGCCGCGACGAGAACGCGCTGCAGAACGAGTTCGAGGGCGTGGTCACGAGGGCCTTCGACCACCTCGACAGCCATCCGTTCCGGGCCCTGGGAGTGGTTCCCGCGGCTCCCCGCATCGCCGGCTTCGCGGCGCATCCCTTCGTCCACGTGGGCTGGGTGCAGCTGCTGGGCGCGGTGCTGCTCCTGATGCTCGCGGGACCCCTCCTCGAGCCGCTCTGGGGCCGCGGCGCCTTCGCCGCGCTCATAGCGGTCTCGTGTCTGGTCTCGGCGGGAGTCTTCTGTCTGGTGCACGCGGGCGTGGACCGCGCGCTCGTGGGCGCTGGAGGCGCCGTCTCGGGCGTGGTGGCTGCGGCGCTCGTGCGCTTCGCGCGCGAGAAGGTCGATCTGCTGCGCTGGCTTTCGCCGCTGAAGCCCGTGGAGCTGATCGCGCCGGGCTGGGTCCTGGCTCTCCTGTGGATCACGTACGAGGGAGCGCTAAGGCTCACGGTTCCGGGCGCGCTTCCGGGTGGTGTCGACACGGCCGTCGGTTACACGGCCCACATAGCGGGCGCGCTGTTGGGTGGGGCGTTTGCCTTCGGCGCCATTCACATGGGGCTGGAGAAGCGCGTGGGTTCGTCGCCGCCGCCCATCGTGGACCGGGCTCGTGGGGAGAAGCGCTTCGACTTGCAGCAGGTGTTGCGCGCACGCGCACGAGGAGATTCGGACGCCGCCTTCGAGATGTTGCTCGCGGAGTCGCGCCGCAGTGCGCGCAATCGCGACGCGGTGACCACCTTCTGGGAGATGGCGATCGAGCGGGGCGAGGCGGACGTCGCCACACCGGCGATGCTCCAGCTCGTGCGCGAAGAGATCCGACGCGGTGCCGAAGACGTCGGCGTCTCGCACTGGCGCGAGCTGACCCAGCACCAGCCCGAAGCCCGCGTGGAACTGCCCGTGCTGCTCAAGCTGATCCCGTTCATCCGTCGTATCGATGGCGAAAGTGCCGCAGTCCTCGCGCTCCAACAGGCAATGGATTGCAGCGAGGGCGGACCGCCCTCGCGGGAGGCCGCCCAGATCGCACGCCTCGCTACAGATCTCGAGGCGGGCATCGCGCGTGCCGCGGCCGAGCGGGCGCTCGCGGACGAGACGCTTGCGGAGGCGCACCGCGCCGACATGGAGTCCCTCGTACAAAGACTCTGCGCCGACGAGAAGGCCGCGATGTCCGCCACCGAAGAGGAGAAGGATCTGCCCGTCAACGTCTTCTACGCCGGGCAGGATCGCAGCGGCTTTGGAGACGTCGGCGACCTCACGCAGTTTGGCGCCCCGGGCGACAATTTCCCCTGCGACCTCGTCGTGTCCGCCGCCCCCGTCGTACTGGAGTCCGGGTCGCTCGTCCTCGAAATCGAGAGCGGCGGATTCCGATCGGTCCCATACTCCGCGGTGAGCGTCGTATCCGTAGCCGGCGTCAGCGGGCTCGGGCCCAGGCCGGTCGTCATCGTGGACGTCTTCGCAACCGATCCCGCGAATTCCGAGTCCGGGCGCTGCATCTATCGCCTGCGCGGCGACCGATTCGACCCCCGCCGCCTCGTATCCGATGAGAAGGACCCGCTGGCTGCGCTGCGATCCTTCCTGGAGCAGATCCTCGAGCGAACCCAGGCCCGTGCGCTCCCTGATCCGGCGGCGGCGCGCGCGAATCCTGTGAAGGTGTTCGAGTCTCTCGAGGCGTATCAGGCCTGGGTCTCGGAAAGCCTCGACGTCTGACGCGATCAGCACCCTCCGCGCGCCGTGCCTCTCGCCTGCGAATCCCCAGCGTTGGGGCAGTAGCGTCCGCTGCCACTACAGCGGCAATCGCCTTGTGACACGGGGTTTCGCTCCAGCGGCTCGCCGTATCGTCCGATGAAGAGACTCGACCTGTCTTCTCGGTCTCACGGAGAGCGCCTGTGCTCAAGGAAGGAAGCCCGGTCTATCTGGAGCGTGACGATCCCTCGGGTGGTCGCGTGCTCCGCCCAGCGAGCATCGCCGCGATTGCCCAGGATCGCTGTACAATCAGGTTCGAAAATAGCGAGCTATCGATCAAGATCGGTGACGCGTGCGTGATCTACTACCACGAGTTCCAAGAGTTCGTCCAGCGACGCGTCAGGGTTGAAGAGCAATCGGAAACTGGACCGGTGTTGCGAGTGGGGATGAAATTTATTGGTGACGCGGTCTCAGCTGACACTCGTCAGGAGTACCGGGTATCTGCCATCAACGCCGGGCTGACGGTCACCCTCGACTCCGAAGAGGGTTGCACGGTCCAGGAAATCAGCATGTCGGGCCTCGGGTTGGTTTCCGACCGGAAGTATTCGATCGGCCAGATCCTAAACGTGACACTTCGCTTCGAGGTCGAAGACTACAGCGGCCAGATGGTGGTTGAGTGGATTCGACAGCTCGACGATGATCGGGCTCAACACGGATTGCGCGGGTTCTTCGACGCCAAGGGCGGCGAAATGCTGCGGATTGGCCTGATGCGATTCACCCGTGCGGTGCATCGCCAAAATCTTCAACGTGTTTCCGGCGGGAGCCACGGGCGTTCCGGTCAATGAGTCCGTGCTCGGGGGCCTCCCCCTCTCGGCCTGACTCGTTACTTAAAATCATGCTTCGGCTCAACCGGTCACACTTCTTCAGGATCACCAGAACCGTCTGATTCGTGATCGGAAACTTTCAGTTCCACAACCTGCGGGCGTTGTTTCTTATTGACGAGCAGTTGGAATACATCGGGGCGAGAGTAGTGCCCTGCAGCATCACAAAACGCCTTGGCTTTATAGATGTCCTCCATGGAGCAATCTGCAGTCAGGATGGTTTCACCTTCGGCTGGGCCTGCGATGATTTCTCCGTAGGGGTCGATGATGCAACTTTCGCCGAGTTGTTCGTAAGCAAGCTCTCGGTACTTCTCGGGCACGAGGTCGGGCGCTAGTGTCGCTCCAACATCAATGACGTACGCTGCTGCCTGAGAAGCAAAGGCCCGAGATAGAAATTCATGGCGACTGTCATCGCCTCCTGGCCAGGACGCAATGTGAATTTGTGTGCCCAAAGCCATCAGCGCATAGCCGGGTAAGGCCATGTTGTGCTCCCAACAATTCAGCCCGCTAATCCTTCCATAAGGGCGTTCATAGACAACCAGGCTGCTGCCGTCCCCCTCGCCCCAAATGGTTCGTTCCCTGTTTGTCGGTTTGAGTTTGCGAAGCCGCCCGTACCGCAAACATCGATGTTGTGATCGGCATTGCAGAAAGAGACAGCCGAACCCAAGGAACCGTTTATTGCACACTGCTTTTCATCAGTAGCGAAGGCGAAATTCTGGGACGGCACCGCAAACTCAAACCGACAAACAGGGAACGAACCATTTGGGGCGAGGGGGACGGCAGCAGCCTGGTTGTCTATGAACGCCCTTATGGAAGGATCAGCGGGCTGAATTGTTGGGAGCACAACATGGCCTTACCAGGCTATGCGTTGATGGCTTTGGGCACACAAATTCACATTGCGGCCTGGCCAGGAGGCGATGACACTCGCCATGAATTTCTATCTCGGGCCTTTGCTTCTCAGGCAGCAGCGTACGTCATTGATGTTGGCGCGACACTATCGCCCAACCTCGTTCCCGAGAAGTACCGCGGGCTTGCCTACGAACAACCCGGTGAAAGTTGCATCATTGATCCATACGGAGAAATCATTGCGGGCCCGGCCCAAGGTGAAACGATTCTTCTTGCCGATGGTTCGATGAAGGAAGTTTACAAAGCCAAGGCGTTCTGTGATGTTGCAGGACACTACTCTCGTCCTGACGTATTCCAACTGGCCGTCAATAAAGAACAGCGTCAGCAGACTGTGGATCAGCAGTATTTAGATCGCGAATCCGGCGATCCTGAAGGTTCGTAATTGGCCTAACGACGCTCATCTCCAATTAGGAAGAAACGCTTCTGGTTGGCAGACGTGCCCCGCGGCTAATACTGAGAGGCCAGCCGCCAGCGGGCGGGGCCCGAGAGTTCGGGGGGATGCTCGGGCTCGAGAGAAGGCGGATCCTCGGTGGGATCGTCGAAACGCCGCAGGATCCGATAGGTGGTCGACCGCTCCACCGGCGTGCGCCCGACCGCGCGGATCAGCTGGCGAATCTCCTC
>PVMK01182792.1_pt1 | contig 15671 bp, 16 predicted proteins | sample 1853481 | NCBI WGS metagenome assembly PVMK01 (sample SAMN08533507, study PRJNA380276) | Marine sediment metagenome, whole genome shotgun sequencing project.
TGGGCTCGATAGATTTCAGCGAGACCTGCTGGAAGCGTTCTTTGCTCGCGAGCAGAGGTTTTTCCTCACTGGTGGTGCTGCTCTGGTGGGCTTTTACCTTCACCACCGCCAGACCTTGGATCTCGACCTGTTCACCACCGAGGACCACCTCGAGGATGGGGAGGCGGCGCTCTTCGACGCGGCCCAGGAGCTCGGTGCGACGGTGGAGAGGCTACGTACATCGACGAACTTCAGGAGGTTCCTTGTTCGCAGAGGGAATGAGTCGGTAGTGGCCGACATTGTCAGGGATCTTGCCCCCCAGATCGACACCGAAAAACCCGTACGCGACGGTATCCGCATCGACACACCGCGGGAGATCATGGCCAACAAGCTGTGCACCCTGCTGTCTCGAGGAGAGCTGAGAGATCTGGTTGATGTGATGGCGCTCGAGCAGGCGGGACACAGGGTTCAAGAACACCTCGAGCTCGCAGCTCGTAAAGACGCCGGTCTGACCCCAGGCCAGCTCGCGTGGGTGCTCTCTCAATTGGAAATTGGCGAAGATGCATCACCTCCGGGAGCTGTTTCTGCCGATGAGCTTCGAGAATACCTCGATGAGCTTATTCAGCAGCTCACCGAACTCGCCTATCCGGACTAACCTGCTGGCGAGTTGACATTTGCAGGACGGTGTCTCACCCTTGGATCGCAATTAACAGTAGCGACTCAAAAAAAGGAGATCCGTCATGACTACCGAGCTGATGTACTTGGCTCTGGTGACCACCCTCACCGCCGTGATGTGGATCCCATACATCCTCAATCTCATCCTCGTTCGCGGATTGATGGATGCGGTGGGCTATCCGGACGATCCCAAGCCGTTGGCGGCATGGGCCCTACGCATGAAAGCCGCACACTACAACGCGGTGGAGAACCTGGTGGTTTTCGCCGTCCTGGTGCTGGTTGCGAACGCCGTCGGGGTGAGCAACGAATGCACCGCCGCGGCCGCCGCCGTGTACTTCTGGGCGCGGATCGCTCACTTCTTCGCCTACACCTTCCGGATCCCGTGGGTGCGGACGCTCGCCTTCGCCATCGGCTGGCTTGCGCAGATGGCGATCGCCTGGCACATCCTCACGTAAACACCAGTGGCCCCGAGGGGACGAGTGCATGGAACCCCTGGGACCGCCGAGCTCCAGCTCGGCAGTCCAGGCGACGCAAACAATAACCGGGAAGGCCCTGGGACCGCCGAGCTCCAGCTCGGCAACGCAGACGAGGCAAACAATAACCGGGAAGGCCCTGGGACCGCCGAGCCCCAGCTCGGCAGTCCAGACGAGGCAAACAATAACCGGGAAGGCCCTGGGAACGCCGAGCTCCAGCTCGGCAACGCAGGCGTCGAAGGGAGCCGGTCGGGCTGAAAACGGGTACCACCGATCACGACCTCACAATCCGCTCCTCAGGCGGGTGGGCGGTCAGTCACGGCTCGACGCGGAGTTGCAACTGGTGTACTTGCGAGCGTTGCGGACACTCGACAACGTCCGGGTCCATTTCGGGCATTTCATATCCCACACAGTGATCTTGCCATTTGCAGCCACCACGCCCACAAACCTTGCAAACGAGCGTGTCCAGATATATATTCTTACTAGTAAGATTTGGAGGTGTGGCGATGAAAGCCAGCGCAACTACGAAAATGTCATCGAAGGGACAGGTAGTCATTCCGGAAGAAGTTCGGGATGCCCTCGGCCTGAAAGCCGGCTCGAAGTTCGTTGTTGTCGGGGAGGGTGATGTGGTCATTCTCAAAGTAGTCACTCCTCCGTCGATGTCGGATTTTGATGACATCATTCAAGAAGCGCGCCGACAGGCACGGCAAGCCGGGATGAAACGCTCAGACGTGACCGCTGCCCTCAGAGCAGTGCGCGCCGGTCGATGAAGGTCGTTGTTGACACCAACGTGCTCATCTCCGGCGTCTTCTTCGGCGGGATGCCGTCGCGGGTCCTGGAAGCATGGCGGGATGGGAGAATCGATCTCGTCGTGTCTCCCGACATTCTGGAGGAGTATCGGCGAGTAGGGGAGGACCTGGCAGCCCAGTTCCCGGGTGTTTCGCTGGCGCCCCTCCTGGCCCTCCTCGTGATGACCGCCGAGATCATCGAAACGCCAGGGCTCCCTGAGCAGGTTTCGAGAGACCCGGAGGATGACAAGTTCATCGCGTGCGCCCTCGCGGGAGATTGCAAGTGCATCGTCAGCGGAGACAAAGATCTTCTGGAGGTATCTGGTTATCAGGGCGTGAAGATCGTCGCGCCTCGGGAGTTCCTCGAGTCCGTTCTCTGACCCCTGGGACCGCCGAGCTCCAGCTCGGCATTCTTCACAGACGCCTCCGTGACGGGAAGATCCTCAACCGGTGGTTGCCAAAGGTGTAAATCAAGTGTAAAATCTCTCATGTATTTGAGGCCAACACGTGAGATTTCTACTGCTCAGCGACACCCACGGCAAGCTCGGGATCATCAACGAGCTCGCGGCCGGCGTGCGAGCCGATGCGGTGATCCACGCGGGCGACTTCGGGTTCTACGACGACGAAAGCTACGAGCGCCTCTCGAACCGGGAGCTTCGCCTCCAGATCAAGCACTCCGACCTGGATTCCACGGATAAGCAAAGAATTCTCACCCTGCCTCATGAGGAGAGGATCGCGGCCGCGAGAAAGGAGTGCCCGCTCAGTGAGCTGCCGCTGTACATCGAGGGGCGACGGCGGTTTGCGGTTCCCGTGTACGCCGTCTGGGGCAATCACGAAGACAAGCACGTCGTCGAAGGGTTTTTTCGTGGCGAACTGGAGGTGGAGAACCTCCATGTCCTTACCGGCCGCAATGTGTTCCATGTCGGGCCGGCGCTCGTTTTCGGCGTCGGTGGGAACTTCCTTGCCGGGTCGAAGTTTTTACAACGTCCCATAGCCGGGGGAGCCGGGAAAATCTGGAGCACGCTGCGTCAATACTCTGACCTGATCGAAAACATCGAAGGCCAGGCCGATCAGCCCGGAATCCGGATTTTCGTCTCGCACGTCAGCCCTGGCAAGGAGCCTTTCGTGGAGCTGGTTGCAGCCCGGACTCGAGCAGACTTCACCGTCAGCGGCCACATGGGTGCGCCGACCTGCATGGTCTGGAACCCCTTCGCGATCAGCTCGCTCGAAGACGCCGAACGCGGCCTCCAAGTCGGCCTCGAGGAGGTACGGAACGCCTGCTTGCGAGCATCCCCAACCGAGGCAAAGTGGGCTGAGGAGGCGTTCGCTCTCATCGGCCGGCTTCCGGAGGACACCGTCCACATCGGAAGAGGAACCAGGGCGCCTCGCTGGTATCGCGGGATGACCCACATCAATCTGCCGGACGCCCATGTGGGTTTTGCCGTGACGGACCTGACAAAAGCGGGCGCCGCAGTTCGGACGCTGCCCGTCTGAATTCGGCATCTTACGGTTCATGTTGCGTCAATTCATTGGAATTCTGAAATTATGACCGTTCAGATGGGTGAGATGAGCCTAAAGAACAAAAAAAATTCAAGAAAATCTTGATTTCTTGGCATTTTGGGCCCATATTGATAGGTGTCACCAACTAGGTGACTACGGTACTGAGGGGGCAGCCACCATGGAACACGAAACCGACAAGAAGATCGGGGGCGTGGTGCGCACGTTACGAAAAAGGTTTGGATGGGACCAAAGGGAGCTCGCAGAAAGGGCGGGGTTCGGTCACTTCCAAACGGTTTCGGAGATTGAACGAGCGAAAAGGAGCCTCAAGGCTTCGGAGGTTGTGCGATTGGCCGAGGTGTTTCACATCTCGACAAACGACCTCCTTGAGGGCAATGTCCCGAGGCGAGGCCAGTTCGTCCTGTGGCGGGAACCTGACCGATCGCCTGAACGTGCCGATACTGAAGCGCGGTTCCTGGAACGGTGCAGGCGGTTTGCGTTTCTCGAGGGCCTCTCCGGGAACGCGGGCGGCCCGACCCTTCCCCAATATTCGATTGACCTGTCGGGCGCCTCCTACGAGGATGCCGAAAGCCTGGCGGAGGAAGTCCGAAAAACTCTACAGCTCGGCGAAGTGGCGAGCCCGGGGTTGCGAGAGAATTTGGGAAGCCAGTGGCGAATCAAGATTTTCGAAGATCTCATGAAGAATGGTTCGGGTGCGACCACCAGCGGCGAGTTCGGCGCTGCAATTCTCGAGAACGCCGGCGAGCCACCGACGCGTCGCGCGTTCAGCCTTGCCCACGAGTTGTTTCATCTGCTGACATGGGATGAGGTTGCAAACCACGCCGATCAGGAGAATCCTCAGTGCGGCGACCGCAACGAGAAGCTGGCGAACGCGTTTGCGGCTGCCCTCCTGATGCCGGCCGAAACTGTGCTGAGGAAACTGAGCAATCACCGGGTTGAGCGATTCGGTGATTTTTTGCCCATCGCCCGGTCGATGGCAGTCAGTTTGCCGGCTCTCCTCTGGCGGTTGGTGAATCTCAAGAAATTGGACCGTGATCGAGTTCAGGAGTTCCTTATTTTATCGGGCGCAAAGGAGGCAACCGATCTCGATTGGTCGGCGCCAACCGAGCTCGATCGGCCCCTCCCCGAAAGATATGTGTTGTTGGCGTATTCGGCTTATCTGCGTGGAGACATTTCTATAGGGAAGCTCGCGGAGTTGCTGGAGACCAACGTCGGCATGGTGGAGCACCGCCTCGACAAATACGGTCTGGATTTAGACGCGGATGAGTACCAAGCCGAAGTTCTTCCTGCTTGACGCCGGGCAGTCGGCCTTTCTCAACGACTTGACTGGAAACACAGCAGGCAAGCGGTTGATCAGTGGGTGTCCGAAGGCCGCCGTCGGCGCGTACAGGGTGAGGGATTGTCGTGACTCGTCGCTTTTTCAATCGATCACGAAAAAGTACCCATAAGAAAACGAACAGCCATGTAGGCTGCCCAACCGGCTTGCGCCGGGGAGTTGTACCGATGATCATGGATCACCTTTTCTGGTTGCCATGGTGATCCTCCCACCGCTCTCCCGCTTGGACCTGAGGCAGCAGAAAGCGGATGCCCTGGTTGTCGCTGGGATTGAGCCACAGCATCCGCTCGAAGACCAAAGCTGCCTCGTCAACGCGGCCGAGGCGCCAGAGGCACAGGCCGTAGCCGTGCATGCAGCGAAGGAAAGGACGATTGTCGACCCGACCCCAGGGCAGCACGCCGTCGAAGCTCTCGCCTAGCGACAGCTCGCCGATACAAAGACCAACCTCGTAGTGGCGAATCGCGTGCTCGGTGTGGTCCTCGAAAGCGATGTTGCCTAGGTGAGCGTGGGCGTCGAGGCAGCGGAGGTCGGCCGCCAGCATCTCGACCAGAAGCGTGTGGGCCACTACACTGTCGTCGGCGGCCTTGCGCTCGCTCGCCTCGAGGATCGGATCGCTGTCCCAGTCGTCCGGGTCAGTACCGGGCAGCACCTGCTCCATCTCGAAGGACGGCCGCGGGCCCCGCGCGACGATGGGCCGCGCCCACTCCTCCAGGGGCTCGCCTTCTTCGCCCCAGTACTCCTCTTCCGGGTTCCATTCCCACTCGTCTCGCAGGCGCAAAGGCTGCAGGCCGAGCGCCCTCACATCGAGGCGGTGGCTCTCGACATCTCCTGACAGGTACGGGTGGCCGGCGTAGCGCCACTGCTTGCGGGCGCGGACCTTGACGATCTCCCCGGCGATCATGTCCCACACATCGCTCGACCGCAGGGTGAGCTCGCGCTCTGTTCCCAGCACGCGGCAGCGCGCCGCCTGCACCTTGGGCGCGAGCACGATCAGCTCGACCGGGATGCCGAGGTCAAGGTCGCCTATTGCCGCCTTGTGCCGCTTTGGGCGACCGGCCGGCGTCGACTGGAACGGCGCAGGAGGCTCGATACCGAGCCATCTCCGGTACGCGGCCACGTACCTGGCACCCACCGACCCCTCGGGGAAGGAGACGTCAGACGCCGCGATCACATGCTCTCTGCCGTCCTCGCGCCGGCACCTCGCGGTGAGGCCACGCCGGGTGTTGCCATCGTAGTCGATCTCGAGCATCTCGACAGGCTCACCGACGACGAAGGCGTCGGCCGGCACGTGCACGTTGTCCTCAAAGGCCTGCCGAAACGCCCACAGCTGCTCGTCGTCGCCGCAGGCGTCTGTGAGAATCTCGTCGGCGAGACCGTCGGTTCCATCCGGCCATTTCACCGTAGTCATTTTCCTTCCTCCGTGAGCCCAGCTTTGTCGAGCCGCGCGATGAAGCTCGGCTTGCGGGCGTGGCGCCCGCTGAGCTTACGGAGACGCCCGCTGAATGCATGCCGATCGCAGTCACGGTCGGCAAGGTCGCGGAGGTCCACAAGGCGACTGACAGCCAGGTCGTAGTACTTGGGTTTGGTCGCTGACACCAGCATTTCGATCTCCGCCCAGACCTCTGCCTTGCGTGACGCAAGTGCGTCGAGGCGCTTCTCCCTGGCTGCGGCAGCGGCAGCCTCACGTTGCCGGCGAGCCTCCGCGGCCCTTCGCGCCTGCTCCTCTTCCCATGCCCGAAGGATTTCGTCGGCGCGGGTCAGGAGCTCACCGACGGTGCGCCGAGTCCTCTCGACGTCGCTGCGCTCAGTTCTCTCTTCGTCCCTGAATCGTCGAGCAAGCACTGCTTCGACCCGAGCGTGTTCGCCCCGGGCAACCCGGAGCAACAGTGCGCCCTTCTCATCCACCGGGAGCCTGTCGATCCACTCGGCGAGGCCGCGCGGCTCCGGCTCCTCCGGTGCGCTGCCCTCGGCGGCCGCTGCGATCAGATGCTCGTCGATGCGCAGAAACTCGACCATCGCCTGGAGCGACACGGGCAGCCTTCCGAGGCCAGGCGGCACCGTTGGCTCGAGATCATCGGGATCGACTTCATCATGTTGAACACTGAGCAGCCAGGCAAGGTACAGAAAACGCCGGTCGCCTCGGAGCAACCGGCTGCGAGCGGCGGCCAGGGCTCCCGTCCACCCGCTCGCCTCGTCCCAATCCTCGAAATCCCCCGGTTCGCTCGATAGGTCGATGATGATGTGCTCTCCAGCGCGCCGCACGTTCGCACAGTTGCCCACGAAGTAGGGAGCCGCCTCATCCGGCGACAAGACCTCGAGCGGGAGCTTCATGGCGAGGCGACGAGTGCCCCAGTTCGCGAGGTAGATGTGCACGTCGAAGTAGTGCTCGAGAAGCTCACCGGGGTCGGCCTTCAAATCACCCCAGTTGTACTCGTTCGAGAAGTGGCTCGGCGTGATCTCGGCGCGCGAGGAAACGGAACGTAGCTCACCCATCTCCTGCCGGGTGAGAAGCCGATCGACTGCAAGAAACTCGTAGTACTGGTACTCACTCATGTACGGTGCTCCCGGCGCGGATCGTGCATCGCCGCCACCAAAGCCTACAACACCTGATCGCGAGCATGAGCCCCCCGATGCCCGTTCCCGTAACCTAGCCCGGTCTTCTCACCGGGTGTCTACTACGGACGGCGAATCGCGGCTGCCAACTTCATCGTTGAGCGCCTCGATTCGGCCTTCGAACGGGTCGCGCCGGACCCGTTGATGCTCTGCAATTCGCGGAACAACCCGATCTTCCTTCTCTGCTTCGCCGCCGCCAATCCGAAGGGCGCCCCAACTGCTGTTAGGATTGCCCAGCACCTGTTGAAAGGTTGATCATGGTTGCACGTTCCTCCATCGAATGGACCGAAATGACGTGGAACCCCGTCACCGGCTGCACGAAGACCAGCGCCGGATGCAAGAACTGCTATGCGGAGAGAATGGCCCGGCGCCTCCAGGCTATGGCGCAACCCAACTACCGTAACGGCTTTCGGGTGACGCTCCACCCGCACGTTGTGAACAAACCGCTCGAGTTGAAGAGACCTCGGATCATCTTCGTGAACTCCATGAGCGATTTGTTCCACGAGGAGATCCCCGAGGCATTCATCCGGCCAGCAGACTCTTGAAATGGCGTGACCTGTGGACGGCAAAGGCGCGGCGGTCATGAAACCGCCGTCCGGTAAGGTGGAAGCTACAGGGTACTGCCTCGCTGCTTCAGGTTGACGTGAGGAATCCGACAACTATAATACACAAAAGAGATATATTATGTGCAGTACAGTGGAGATTGATAGATGATCAGGGATATCCTACTCACTCAGCGGCGGGAGCTCGAGCAGCGGCTCCAGGAACGGTATGTGGAACGCGACCTCGACGTGCAGCATCCGTCACACGACCTCATTCGGGTCGTTTTGGGCCCGCGCCGCGCCGGCAAGTCCTTCTTCGCCATGAGGACCGTTCAGGGCACGGGCCGCTTCGGCTACGTGAACTTCGATGACGAGCGGCTGACGGAGCTCGACGACTACGACGCCCTCATCACGGCTCTCGATGCGCTCTACCAACAGCCCAGGGATCTGCTGCTCGACGAGGTGCAGAACCTGCCGCGGTGGGAGCTGCTGGTGAACCGGCTGCAACGGCAGGGCTATCGGCTGGTCGTGACCGGCAGCAACGCTCATCTCCTCGGCTCGGAGCTGGCGACCCATCTCACCGGGCGCCACATTCCGATCGTGCTCTTCCCGTTCACCTTCGCCGAGTACCTTCGGTCGCTCGAACGCCCCTTGACCGATCAGGAGAAGGCCCAGGCGCTCCACACCTACATCGAGATCGGCGGCTACCCGGAGCCCCTCGTGAAGGACATCCCACACCGGGATTACCTCACCACCTTGCTGCGCTCGATCCTGTACAAGGATGTCGTCGTCCGGCATCACATCCGAGCGCCGCAGGGCCTCGAAGACATGACCACCTATCTGATGACGAACGTGGCCCAGAGGTACTCGCTCAACACCCTGGTGAAGGTGACGCGACTGCGCAGCGTGCACACGGTTCAGAAGTACCTCCGCCACCTGGAAGAGGCCTTCGTTCTCTTCTCGCTCCGGCGGTTCTCGTTCAAGGTCCGGGAGCAGACGCGGGCGAACCGCAAGATCTACTGCACCGATAACGGCATGGTCACATCGTCGTCCTTCCGCTTCAGCCCGGACCTGGGCAAGCTATATGAGAACGTCGTGGCCATCACGCTTCACCGGCATGAGATGAACGGCTCGATCGAGTGTTTCTACTGGCAAGGCTCGCAACAGGAGGAGGTCGATTTCGTCGTCAAGCAGGGTACGCGCATCGCACAACTGATCCAGGTGTGCATCGCGGTCGATGATCCGAAGACGAAGGCTCGCGAAACGCGCGCGCTCCTGAAGGCCTCGTCCGAGCTCGGATGCAAGGACCTGCTCGTCCTCACCGATTCCACGGAGGCGGAGGAAGATGCCTCCTGGTACGGCGCCGTGGGCAGGGTCCGTTACGTGCCGGCATGGAAATGGCTGCTGGCGAACTCCACCACCTTCGAGGCCACGTAGGCGAGTGTGCGCCGTCCCTGGGACCGCCGAGCTCCAGCTTGGCATCCGAGACGACGAAGATCCTAGTCCCCCCTGGAACCGCCGAGCTCCAGCTCGGCATCCTTCCGGTCGGCAGACTCTTGAGATCACAATGTGTGACCTCAAGACCCGGTGGCGTTGAACCGACCCCACCTCGCCCGCATCGGCGCGACCAAAGAGGAAATTCGCCACGAGATTTCCACCCGCTTCACCTACGATCTCGACCGCACCATCGAGGCCATCCGCCCTGACTACAGCTTCGACGTCACCTGCCAGGGTCGGACAGCGGCAGGCACAATCACGCAATTGTGTACCCGGCACCCACTTCAGGTGTGGAGGTTCTCGAGGCCCGCCTCCTTGGCCCACGTGACCGCCTGCTTCCATTCCTCGTTGGTCAGCCGGCGGGCGATCGCGGGATGGTCGAAGGCCTTGTACTCGGGTCGGTACTGAGCCATGAGGTTGAGGTAGGTGTCCTTCCCCAACTCCTCGGCGATCCAGCGAACGAGCCGGTCGGTGCCGCCGATGTTGTTGGGCATCACGAGGTGGCGGACGATGAGCCCGCGGGTGGCGATGCCGCGCGAATTGGTCTTCAGGTCGCCCACCTGCCGGTGCATTTCGAGGATCACCGCCGCTGCAACCTCGGGGTAGTCGGACGCATCCGACGAGTACTTTGCCGCCAGCTCGCCGTCCTGATACTTGAAGTCCGGCAGAAAGATGTCGACGATCCCGTCGAGCTTTTTGATCACCTCGAGGTTGTCGTAGCTGCCGGTGTTGAAGACCAGCGGCAGCCGCAGGCCCCTATTGGCGGCGATGCGGACCGCCTTGACGATCTGCGGCACCACGTGGCTCGGCGTCACCAGGTTGATGTTGTTGCAGCCGCGCCGCTGCAGGCCCAACATCATGTCGGCCAGCTCGCGATGGGTGGTGCGCTCGCCGTCGCCGCGGTGATTGGTCTCCCAGTTCAGGCAGAAGCAGCACAGCAGGTTGCAGTTGGAGAAGAAGATGGTGCCGGAGCCGCCACGGCCCACCAGCTCCCGCTCCTCACCGAAGTGGGGACCGGCGGAGTGGACCTTGATCCGGGCCGTGGTTGAGCAGACGCCGGTTTCGCCGGCGAGCCGGTTGGCGCCGCAGCCGCGCGCACAGACCTCGCAGCTTGAGAGCATCTCCCACAACGCCTCTTCGCGCTTGACTAGCTCGCCCTTTCGTTCGAGCTTCAAGTAGCCGGGTTCGAACTCGAGGTGGGTGTCTTTGGCGAGCGGAACAGCCTCCCCGACACCTCTCCGGCCGCACCCCGGCGGCACCAGAACGGTGCTCGCAGCAACCATCGAATGCCACACGAATTCCCGTCGCGACGTCGCCATGGCTCGCCTCCTGCATGGAGTTTCTGATTCAAATATGGAGCTTGGTCGATGCAATGGCAAGGGCTGTAAGGGGTGGGCTGATTCAGCTCGTCAGCGAATCCCCAGACACTCCACTCACTTCGTCGTTTGGACGGCGACGAGGGCGAATTTCGGTGCCACAATGTGAGAGGTGGTGCCGGTGGTTTTCCCTGAACTCGAGTGCTGCACCCTGTGCGAGCATCGCTGCGGTGTCAACCGGCTCGCCGGGGAGACCGGCGTGTGTCGAACGACCCTGCCTGTGGTGGCCTCGGCCACGCTGCACCCGGCGCCCCCATCCTCGTACACGGTTTTTCTTGCCGGCTGCAACTTCAAGTGTTTGAACTGCCAGAACTGGAGCATCTCGTGTTACCCCGACATCGACTTGGGTGTCCGCGGCTTCGTCGAACCGGCTGCGCTGGCGGCGGAGTGCGTCGAACGGCTGTACTCGGTGGAGGGGATGCTGATCGCCGCAGACCGGATCTTCTTCTCGGGCGGCGCGCCCGACATCCACCTGCCGTACATCGAGGAAGTGGTCAGGGAGGCGCGGCTGCTGCGGCCTGAGATCATGGTCAACTTCGACACCAACGGCTACTTGACCGAGGAGAGCTTCGAGCGGGTCTTGGCATTCGCGACCTCGGTGACCTTCGACATCAAGGCATGTGACGACGAGGTCCACCGCACCCTGACGGGGAGCATCGGTGGGCACCTGTGCTGCGCAACGCGGAGCTGATCGGCCGGGAGCATCGTGACCAGCTCTGGGAGTACCGGGTTCTGGTCATCCCGGAGATCACTGACAGAGAGGTCCCGGCTCTGTGCGATTTCATCGCATCCATCGACCGCTCTCTTCCGGTCTGCTTTCTCGCCTTCCGGCCGAACTATGTCCTCGAGGAACATCCGGGTGCCGAAGCGGCGCTGATGGAGTACTGCCTCGACACCGCGCGGAAGACGGGTCTCGTGAATGCCCACTGGTCAGGCCATACCGGTTTGCACGGGACCGTCTCACCCTCCTCGGATCCGGCTCTTCGTGACGCCTACACGAACCCGGCTGCTCTCCTTGCCGCCGCCTATGCCGCACGGGCGGGCGTGCGTAACGCACCCTCGGGACTGCCGGGAGTGTCAGGTGTCTTGCGGCATGAGGTCCTTCGTGCCGTCCCGGGCGACCTAATTTCAGTGCCAGGAGAAACTTCGTTAACTTTCTTCGCCCGGGGCATCCCCCACCCTCATGGTCTTCCCCATTGCAGATCGCGCGATGCCAAGAAAGTTAAGATCATTTCTCCTGGCAGCGTTTCAGCAGCACAGGCAACACTTGAGTGATCGGCGGTTCCAGGAGGAGGACGCCGGGCTGGAGGTCGGCTTCTCGGGATATACAATCAGGTCTGCCCAATGTCAACGAGAGGAGTGCTGACATGCTAGGAGCCATCGCAGGAGACATCTTCGGGGCGGCCTACGAAGGCAACCCCATCAAACGGGACGACTTCGACCTCTTCGACCGCCCCCGCAACTTCACCGACGACACGGTCCTCACCGTCGCCACCGCCGACGCCCTTCTCTCGGACGGCGACTACGCCGCGGCCTACCGCCGCTGGGGAAATCGCTTCCCCGGCCGCGGCTATGGCGGTTGGTTCCTCGACTGGCTCGGCGATCCCGGCCGCGGCCCCTACAACAGCTTCGGCAATGGCTCGGCGATGCGCGTCAGCCCCATCGGCTGGGCCTTCGAATCCCTCGACGAGGTTCTCGCCGAGGCCGAGCGCTCGGCGGGAGTCACCCACGACCACCCCGAGGGCATCAAAGGCGCGCAGGCCACCGCCGCCGCCATCCACCTCGCCCGCATCGGCGCGACCAAAGAGGAGATTCGCCACGAGATCTCCACTCGCTTCGGCTACGACCTCGACCGCACCATCGAGGCCATCCGCCCCGACTACAGCTTCGACGTCACCTGCCAGGGCTCCGTGCCCGAGGCTCTCATCGCCTTCCTTGATGCCGACGACTTCGGGCAGACCCTTCGTCTCGCCATCTCCCTCGGCGCCGATTCCGACACCCAGGCCGCCATCGCCGGCGGTGTGGCCGAGGCATTCTGGGGCGGCCTGCCGGAGCGTATCGAGGCAGAGGTAAGGGACGTGCTCGATCCGGCGTTGCTGGAGGTGGTCGATCGATTTTCCGCCAAGGAGCGTGGGTGAGAGTGCGGCGGTGGCACCCCGGGTGGTAGGGCTGGATTGCGCAGAGCCCGGATGCCGCCTTCGTGGCCGGATTCAGGGCCCCCCAGGGAGCCCGCCGGGGTCTTACCAATCGTCCAGGGGCAGGTCGAAACAGCTGTTCATGGTCTCTGCATAGCGGAACTGAAATGCGACCTCTTCGATCTGCAACGCCCTCAAATCGTCCGCTCGCGAGGATGTTCCGAGCTTCAGCACCGGATTTTCGGCCCGTTGGCCCTTCTGTCACAACAAGCTGGCCTTGGTGTCGACGGTGAAATCGCCTTTGAAGTTCGTCTGGCTCTTGACAAGCTGCCCGTCGAGCATGCTGTACAGGTAACCGGTTTCATCGAAGTGCTTGATCGAGCCTGTTTTCGGCACCGACAGTTCGAAGTAGACCTCGTCGTTCTCGTCCCTGGCGATGGTGGTGCAGTGGCTCCCCTCAGTGGAAATGTCGATCTCTTCCACAATCTTCGGCAGGCCCCAGATCTTGGCCCCGCGGATCTGATTCTCGAGAGAGGTCACCGGCATCGAGAACACGTAATACCCCTTCTTTTTGAAATCCATGATGAGGGGCAGCAACGGCGGGACGTAGCCTGCGTTCACCATGATTGGGATAGTCATCGCGATCTCGTTGTAGGGGGCGAGGTTCATCACGTTCGTGTACTCGTAGCACGAGAACAGCACGACCGACCGGCCTCCGGGCATCTTCACCGGTTTCATCGAGGGTTGGGGCATGATCGCTTCGGCTTGCCCGTAGTCGCAGAGGAAGATCGCAATCGCGCAGGTGACGTCACCGTAGAACGTGGGGAAGCTGTAGGTCTTGGAAAGGCCATCCCTCAGCGCCAACGGAACCGGGGCGGGGCGCAGCTCGAAACGCTGGAAGAAGGGATCGGTGAAGGAACCGCTGTTTTCGACGGGACCGGAATCAAGAATCGTGTTGGGTTTCATATGGAGACCTTTCAGGATGGTCGGAATCTAGCACGAATGGCCGCCATCCGTTTGGCGCCCTCGGTCCCCCAAATGTCATGAGATCGCGATCAGTGGCACGTATCCGGCCCCCCCCTGGGAACGCCGAGCTCCAGCTCGGCATTCTTCGTGTGACGTACGAATCATCGCTGCGCTTTGTTACCCTCCGTCCATGGACCATTCCGACCAGCCGTCGCTTTTCTCGGCGGACGAGCTGCCTGCTCGCCGCCACGAGGCCTGGGAGCTTCCCGACACGGGCGATATTCCACAGTCCGAGAAGGGCCTAGGGATCGCCGCGAGTCTCCAGATGGAGCTGTCGGCGAAATGCATGCGCTTCATCGCCGCGCTTCGCGACGTCGGTGTGAATCCCGCCCTCTCTTTCAGGCAGACCCTCATTGGTAACATGACCCTCTTGTCGAACAACCTCCAGCTCCTGACCGCGGGTGCGGTCCGACGCGACGAGGCGCCCGAGGTGGTGGCCGAGACGCGGCGCGCGTGGGAGCTGATGAACGAGCTGCGGATGGATCTCCTCGCCTCCCTGCCGTCCGGCCCCGCACGTGCCGTCCTCGAGCGCGAGGCCGAGCTCGCGGACATACCCCTCGAGGAGATCGACGACGGCGCTGAGGATGACGAGGACCTCGATTCAGGATACGAAGACGCGTCGTGGTTCGATGAAATTCTCAGCCGTCGCCTCGAGCAGACGCTTCGCGAAAACCACGAGCAACGGCCCCTCCCGCCCAGTCTCCGTCACCGTGCGCTCCTGAAAGCGCTTCCGGTGGAGTGGCTGGACGCAATTTGCGAAACCGTCGACATCAGGAATCGCCGGCTGCGCAAAGACCGGGAAAAGGCCCTGATTTCCGTTCTCACCGATCCGGACGGGCTCGAAGAGGTGCTCTACCAGCTCGCACCCGAGGAGATCGACGCCCTCAGGTTCCTCCTCGAGCACGACGGGGCGAGCAAGGCCGTGAGCGTCACCCGGCGCTTCGGAGAAGAGTCCGGAGATTCCCGCTTCTGGTCCGCGAACCCACCCGCCTCGGTGCTCGGCCAGCTCCGTGTGAGAGGCCTGGTCTTCGTCGGGCATATGGTTCACGACAAACAGAACTGCCGAACAGCCGCGATTCCGGTCGAGCTGCGACAGCCGATCGCGGCCGCCTTGGAGGATCTCGAGCCGGGGGAGATGGACCCCGACGCCGAGCTCCGTTCGGTCCACCGCACCGTCGCCGCGTGGTGCGAAGGCGCCTTCCCTGCCTCCGGCGAGCCGGCGTTCATCGATGAGGAGCGAGAGCTGGCTGTGGACATTGTCCACAGCGTGGCTAATCTGATGGCCGACTTCCAGGAAGAGCTGCCGCATCAGTGGACTGCATCGGCGCTGATGGATTGCCTGACCGAGGACGTGCCGAGGAAGATAAGCGCCGACAACGACTACTTCGACGCCGTCCCCGGCGCCATGTGCGCCCTCCTAGAGCACGCGGCGGATGCCGGCGAGCTCGAGCAGGGGCGCGAGCTGGCCCGGGTCATCAGATCCCGGGCCGGCGAGATTCAGCGCGCGTCGCGCGACCCGATGCGATGGGGGATGGCCAAGACCGTCCTCATGGCGGCCATGGACGAGGATGTGGACCCTACAGACCACCATGCCATGGGTGATTCTATCGAACGCTGGAACGATCGCGCCGCGCCGCCGCCGGAGCCGCGTCGCTCGACCAAGATCGGCCGCAACCAGCCGTGCCCGTGCGGCAGCGGCAAGAAGTACAAACG
>PVMK01184270.1_pt1 | contig 15667 bp, 15 predicted proteins | sample 1853481 | NCBI WGS metagenome assembly PVMK01 (sample SAMN08533507, study PRJNA380276) | Marine sediment metagenome, whole genome shotgun sequencing project.
ATGGGGCAGGCGATGAGTGTCGCCTTGTTCCTTTCCATGGCCTGGCGCAGCTCGCTCTCGAGGACTTCGCGGTTGTCGGCCCACACGCCATGCAGGTCGAAGGCTCGCGCCACGGCCGGAAAGTCCGAGGCGCCGAAGTCGACGCCGGAATTCGCATAACCCATGGCGCGTTGCTTCAGCTCGATGAGTGCCAGGGACTCGTCGACGAATACCACGACGATCAAAGGCAGGCCCAAGTCCCGCAGGGTCGCGAGCTCGCCCAGCACCATCTCCAGCCCGGCGTCGCCCACGAATGCAACGGTGGTGCGGCCCGGTTGCGCCAGCTTGTAGCCCATGGCCAGGGGCAGGGCGCAACCCATGGTGCACAGACCCGTGGACTGCAGCAGCGTGCGCGGCGCATAGCACTGCCACATCTGGCTCAGCAGGATGCGGTGGGCGCCGGTATCCACCGTCGCCAGCGTATCCCTGGGCAATACGCGACGCGCTACTTCGATGACCGCGCCGGGGCCCCAGTCTTTCTCGGCGGCAAAGGTCTCCTGCAGTGCGGCCCGGGTCGCCGCCGGCTCACGGTTGGGCCAGGTTTCAACTTTGCGGTCATGGTCGTCCAGGGCCGCCAAGCCTGCGCCCACGTCGCCGACGAAGCTCACGCCGGCCTGGTGCATGTAGTGGGTGTTGGCGACGGAACAGAGCTCGATGACCCGGGTACCCGCCGGCCACGGATCCCGCCAACCGGCGCGCATCTCGATTGGGTCGTAACCGGCCAGCAGAACCAGATCGCTCTGCCCGATGAGTTCCAACAACAACGCGTCGGCCTTCGGTGACAGACCCGCCGCGCCGAGGCTCAACCGGTGGTCTTCCGGCAATACGCCCTTGGCCTTGTAAGTGGTGAGGAGGGGAATGCCGTGGCGTTGGACGAAGTCCGCCACCGCCGCCTCCGCGCCGTGGTCGAGCACGTCCACCCCGGCGATCATCAGCGGGCGCCGGGATTCGCCCAGCCAATCCCTGGCGCGATCCCGATCGGCGCCCGCCGGCGGGCCGCCGCGGGTGGGGCGCACCCGGCGGGTGGCGGCGCTGTCCGGTTGCTCGGCGGTGGCCACGTTGATGGGCACGTCCACCAGCACCGGTCCGGGTGGGCCGTCCGTGGCAATGGCAATCGCCTTGTCGATGACCACGTCCACGGCACCGTCCACGGCCGTGAACGTCGCTTTGGTAACCGAGGAGAGCAGCTCGCGGTGGTCGAAGATCTGATGCGTGAAGGTGAGCGCGTCGCCGGCGTCGACGCAACCGGTGAGGAATATCAACGGCACCCGGTCCTGGTAAGCATTAGCCACCACGTTGATGGCATTGGCCACGCCCGGACCCAGGGTCGCCACCAGAATTCCGGGAGCCCGTTGGCGTGATAGGTGCCTTCGGCCATGAAGCCCGCGGCGTTCTCGTGCTTGGCGAGGCCGAACGAGATGCCGTTGTCGGTGAGGCCTTTCACCAGCCGCAGCACCTCGCCCCCGGGGATGCCGAAAGCGTGCCGGCAGCCGGCTTGGTGAAGCCGTCTCGCGATGACGTCCGCGCTGCTAGCCATGAGCAGCCTTTTTCTTGTCGTCCTCTAGCGCCTGTACATAGCCGTCACGGGTCTGGGGCAGTCTGCGCCCGAGGATCTTCGATGCGACCACGGTGCGCAGGATCTGCGCGGTGCCGCCGCCGATGGTGAACATGCGTGCATCCCTGACCATGCGCTCCAGGGGCAGGTTGCGCGAGTAACCGGCGGCGCCGAACACCTGCAGCGCGTCGTTGGTGACGCGGATGGCGGCATCGGCGGTGAAGATCTTGGCGCGCGCCGCCTCGGCCATATCGGGGAAGTCGCCGCTGCCGCCGACGGCGGCTTGGTGGATCAGGGCGCGGGCGGCTTCGAGCTGAATATTCATGTCCACCAGCATCCACTGCAGGCCCTGGAATTCGCAGATGGGCCGGCCGAACTGCTCGCGTTGCTGGCTGTAATCCAGTGCCAGATCATAAGCGCCTTGTGCGATCCCCAGTGCCACGGTGGCGGCGCCGACTCGCTGGGCGTTATAGGCGTTCATGAGCCCGGCGAAGCCGCGCGCCAGGCCCTGGGGTGGTTGCAGGAGTCTGTCCGCCGGCAGCTCCAGATCCTGGAACAGGATCTCGGTCTCGGGTATGCCGCGCAAACCCATGGCCGGCTCCCGGGTGCCGATGACCAGGCCGTCGGATTCGCCGCGCACGGCGATGAAGCCGCCGATACCCTGCTCGACGTCGTTCTCGAATACCCGCGCGAAGATCAAATGCAGCTTCGATACGCCGCCGCCGGTGATCCAATGCTTGCGGCCATTGAGCACGTAGCCGTCGCCCTTGCGATCGGCGCGGGTCATCATCTGGCTGGCGGCGCTGCCGGCCTCCGGCTCGGTAATGCAGATGGCGGGTTTGTCCCCTGCCAGCACCAACTCCGCGGCAAGACGCTTCTGTGTCTCGGAGCCGTACTTCATGATGGCGCCGATGGCGCCCATGTTGCCCTCGACCACGATGCGCCCGGTCACGCCGCAGGCCTTGGCCATTTCCTCCACCACCAGGGCGGCGTCCAGATAGCTGAGCCCCAGTCCGCCGTACTCTTCGGGGATGGTCATGCCCATGTAGCCGGCCTTGGTCAGAGTCTCGACGTTGTCCCAGGGATACTCTTCGCTGCGGTCCACTTCCGCCGCCCGGGGCGCGATCTTTTTCGTCGCCAGGGCGCGGGCATGCTCGCGCAGCTCCAGCTGTTGTTCAGTTAAATTGCTCATGGTTCTACTCGTGTCGTGCTTGTCGTCGATTGAAAAGTCGAAGCGCTAGATGATCGCATCCTCACGCAGCCTGGTCAGTTCCTCGCCTTCGATCCCCAGCAGTTCTCCCAGGACCTCGTCGGTATGCTCGCCCAGGGTCGGTGGTCCTCGCCGGTAACTCACGGGTGTCTCGGATAGCTTCAGTGGATTACCGATGAGTTGCACCTGGCCGTCGGCGGCCAGGGCGTGGGGCAACGACACCACCATATTCCTGTGCCGCACTTGCGGGTCGGCGAACACCTGCTCGAGATCGTTCACCGGGCCGCAGGGGACATTGACTTTCTCCAGGCCCGCGAGCCAGTGGCAGGTTGGATGCTTGGCTGTCAGCTTCCTGAGAGTCGGCACCAGCTTATCGCGATTGCGCACCCGTGCGTCGTTGCTTGCGTAGTCGGCATCATCGGCGATCCCGGGTGCGCCGGCGAAGGCGCAGAAGCGCTGAAACTGCGCGTCGTTACCCACCGCCAGGGCGATGTGACCGTCCGCGGTGGGGAACACGTCGTAAGGGACGATGTTCGGATGGCCGTTACCGAGCCGTTCCGGCGCTTGCCCGGACGTGAGGTAGTGGGTGCCGGCGTTGATGAGCCACGCGACCTGGGAGTCCAGCAGGGCCAGATCGATGTGCTGCCCCTTGCCGCTGCTGTCCCGGTGGCGCAACGCCGCCAGGATCGCCGTGGAGGCATACATGCCGCACATGACGTCGGCGATGCCCAGGCCCACCTTGCACGGGTCGCCATGGGGCTCGCCGGTAATGCTCATGATGCCGCCCATGGCCTGAATGAGGAAGTCGTAGCCGGAACGATGGGCGTAGGGGCCGTCCTGGCCGAAGCCGGTAATGGAGCAGTAGATCAAATGGGGGTGGCGCTCTTTGAGGTCGTCGTAACCCAGGCCGTAGCGGGCCAGCCCACCGGTGCGGAAGTTCTCCACCAGCACATCGCACTTGGCCGCCAGCCGTTCCACCAGGGCGCGCCCCCGGGGTTGTGCCATGTCCACGCTCAGGGAGCGCTTATTGCGGTTGGCGCAAAGATAGTAAGCGCTCTCGGTGGTGTCGCCGCCATCGGCGTCGCGCACGTAGGGCGGGCCCCACTTGCGGGTGTCGTCGCCGGCTCCCGGCCGTTCCACCTTGATGATGTCGGCGCCCAGATCCCCAAGCAGCTGGGTGCAGGTGGGGCCCGCCAGAATGCGGCTCAGATCCAGGACCCGGATACCCTCCAGGGGGCCGTGGCTCGCGGTCATGTGTTCCTCAGGATGGTTGTTTCGGCTTCCGGCGCCGCCTTTGGACGCCCGTTGAAACGTCATGATACGGTCGCCATTACCAAAACAAAAATGAAATCTTCACGAAAAGATCATGAGGATTTACAATGATATTTTCCCATAGGCAAAACAGCGAATCCGGTGGAACTGCGGCATCTGAGAACCCTGGTGGCCATCGCCGACTACGGCGGCTTCGGCGCCGCCGGGGCGGCCATCGGCCTGACCCAGTCGGCCGTGAGCCTGCACGTGAAAGCCTTGGAAGAGGGTTTGGGCGCGATACTGTTCGACCGCAGCAGGCGTCCGCCGCTGCTGAACGCCCGGGGCGCCGATCTGGTGGAGCGAGCCCGGGAAATAGTGCGCCTGTGCGCCGATCTCGAGCACTCCCTGAGCGGCGCCCACATCGCCGGGGTGCTGGAGCTGGGCGCCATCCCCACGGTGCTCACCGGCACCTTGCCGGCGGCGCTGGCATCCATGGGCGCGGCCCATCCCGATTTGCTGGTGCGGCTCGCCAGCGGCCTTTCCGCAGAGCTCGCCCGGCGCGTCTACAAGGGCGAGCTGGATGCCGGCATCGTCACCGAGCCCGTGGAGCTGGCGGCGGGATTGAGCTGGCACCCCATCGCCGCCGAGCCGCTGGTGGTCATCGCCCCGGAGGACGCGGCTGAGGACAGCGACCACGCGTTGCTGGAGTCACGGCCCTTCATTCGTTTCAAACGTTTTGCCTGGGCCGGCCAGCTCATCGACGCACGCCTGCGGGATCGCGGCATCAAGGTGCGCACCAGTATGGAGGTGGATTCCCTGGAGGCCATCTCGCTCATGGTGGCCCATGGGCTCGGCGTGTCGGTGGTGCCGTTGCGCAACATTCCGCAACCCTTCCGCCCCATGTGAAAGTCGTCGACTTCGGGCGCCCGCCGGTGCAGCGGGTCGTCGGCATCATCGAGCGCACCAGCAACCCCAAGGCACACTTCGTGCGCGCGTTGCACGGTATGTTGCTGGGGCAGTCCGTCAGCGAGAAGACGTAGTAAGCATCGCCCGGCGTTGCGCGAAACTGCGTGGGGTGTAATGTGTGCGGCCGGCTCTCTCGCAGCATCGAAAGTAACTCCATGAATCGTCCAGAAATTCTCAAGTTCCTCGGCATCGAGGCGAACCGTGTCAGCCACACGGAAAAGCTCATATCGGCGGCGGGCGGATTCGTCGGCATCCTGGTAACCGTCGTCCTATGCACCTCTACTCTGGGAATCCATGGGGCGATTTTGATCATCCCCTCCATGGGGGCCTCGGCGGTATTACTGTTCGCGGTGCCGCACAGCGCTTTGGCGCAGCCCTGGAGCCTGGTGGGTGGCCACCTGCTATCGGCTTTCATCGGTGTCAGCTGCGCGCTGCTGATTCCGCCACCGGCCCTGGCCGCCGCCGCCGCCGTCGGCCTCGCCATAGGGGCCATGTACTACGCGCGCTGTGTTCATCCACCGGGCGGCGCCACCGCCCTGGTGGCCGCCATCGGCGGTCCCGGGGTCAGCGCCCTGGGTTATCAATTCCTGCTGACGCCGGTGCTCATCAATGTCCTCGCCATTGCGCTGGTGGCGGTGCTGTTCAATGCATTATTTCCATGGCGTCGATATCCCGCCTGTTGGTCGCAAGAGGTTGATCGGCCGGCGCCGGCCAGGGACGACGGCTACCAACCCATCGAGCACGCCGATCTCGTCTACGCGCTCAGTCAGATCGACTCGTTCATCGACGTCTCCGAGGAGGATCTTCTGAGAATCTACGATCTGGCCACCGGTAGTCACACCCATGCTGCATTGCAGGCCGCAGAGGCTCGCGACGACACCGCCCGTTGACGGGGGCTGCGCGAACCGAAGAGATCGTTTCCGCTGGCTCAGGTGCCGTGATAGTAGGACAGAGTTTCCAGCTCCTTAATCGTCATGTCCTGCTCCTTGACGATCACCTTGACCAGGTCGCGGAGCGAAATCATGGCCACCAGGGTGTCGCCCTCCAGCACCGGCAGATGCCTGATGTGGTGCTCGTTCATGATCGCCATGCATTCATCCATGGGCTGCTGGGGCCGCGCATAGATGACTTCGAAGGTCATGATCTCCCGGACTTGCGTTTCCTTCGCCGACTTGCCGCCGCGCACGATATTCCGGGCACAGTCGCGCTCGGAAAGCATGCCCACCAGGCGTCCGTCCACCACCACGGTCAGCGCGCCCACGTCCTGGAGCACCATCAGCTTGACCGCCTCGTAAATGGATGCGTCGGGGCCGATGGACCAGATGTCGGTTCCCTTGTCGTCGAGCAGCTTTCGTATGGTATCCATGGTGCCTCCAAATTCCGGCTTGGGAATTTCCGTATGTATGGCGAGAATATCGGTCAGGGTCGGTGCGGATCAAACGCCATCGACGGGACGGCTGTCCCTGAGTGGAGAATCAGTATGCGCGGCCCCGCCAGGGAATCAGTGACGGCACCCGCCGGCGGTAGTCCCGGTAGCTTGCACCGTAGAGCGCCAGCAGGCGGTTTTCCTCCAGCCGGGCGCCGATTGCCAGGTATGCGCTTGCCCAGACGGCCGTCGCCAGCTGAAATTCGTTGTCCACGCCGCCCCACAGATAGAGATAGGCGCCGGCGTACAGGGGGTGGCGAACATAGCGGTGCATGCCGGTGACATGCAGTTCTTCGTCATCGGATGGCGCGTGTCCGCGAGCGGCGGCAAGCAATTGGCTCAGGCCTGAGAATCGGCCCAGATCGTACTGCAGCAACCCGGCAACGATGACAGCCAAGCCGGCCCATCTCACGCCGGCGAGCAGGGTTTGCAGGGCTTCGGGCAATCCCAGGTCCAGGTTGTCGCCGCCCACCAGTGCCCGGCCTCCAAGCCAGATCAGCGCCACATGGACTCCCGCGATGCCGTTGTAGGCGAGCCGGTAGCCGGCGCCGAGCCAGGGGCGCAGACGTCTCTTGGCCGTTTCACCTTCGATATCGGCGCCACCCACATCTGCATCGCCTGCAACGCGGCCAGCTCCGCTTACCGGGACAACGACAACGTCAACGGTATCATCCGCCACGGTGTCGATGCCTTGCGCCGCGGGCGATGGCCGAGGATCGGGTTGATTGCTGGTCGCAGGACCGTTGTTGGCCCGGGCCATCGAGCGTGGCCTCACCGCCGTCGACATGTTGCGCGTGCCCTACTACCACCCGGCCATAGAAGAGGCGTTGCAGGCGGCCATCCGTGTGCTCGTGGATGACATGGGCACGCATTCGCCGGACTCTCCGGAGTTGCAACCGCTGATATTCTGATCCCGCCGCGCCGGCCGGGCGGTGTCCACGATGTGGCTTATCCCATCGGAGATATATGATATCCGTAGGCATTGCCGCTTACTGGGTAGCATGAGGGGGAGGGATCGTAGAGCGTATCTGCATCCCCGTTCCATTTGCTTGGTTTCCAGGTGGCCATTTGCGATGTTCGATGAACCCGGGGATGATGATGAATCCCATGGGTATGGCGGGCTCCCATGCCCCACCCGGTGCCACCCAATCCGCGCCCCAGGGGCAGGACGTGAATCCCTATCACCTGTGGCTGGATGCCTGGCGGCAGATGCAGAATCAGCAGGCCGCCGCCGCTCAGTGACAGCAGCCGTAATTTCCGGGCAGGTGAACTACACTGGCGGTTGACCAGGCCGTCCATCTTCGCGCGCGCAGTTCAAAGAAATCACCGATGGAAGAGTTCACGAACGTCCACTACGTGGCCCTGTGGGGCTTTGGCATCGCGGCGGTCTTCGGCTTCGTCGCGAACAAGACGCACTTCTGCGCCATGGGCGCCATCAGTGACGTTATCCACATGGGTTCCAAGGGCCGGCTGGGCGCCTGGCTGCTGGCCACCGGCATCGCCGTGCTCGGCACCCAGGCTCTGCAGCTCGCCGGCATCATCGACGTGGGCGAGTCGCGCTACCTGGGCCCGAACTTCATGTGGCTGAGCTATGTTCTGGGCGGCCTGCTGTTCGGCATCGGAATGACTCTGGCCGCGGGCTGCGGGCAGCGCAATCTGGTGCGCTTCGGCGCCGGCAATTTGAAAGCTTTCGTCGTGCTGCTGGTGATGGGGGTGAGCGCTTACATGACCTTGCGCGGCCTGTTCGGGGTCGTGCGCATCAACCTCATCGATCCGGCGAGCATCGATCTCGCCAAGCTGGGCCTCGGCGATCAAAGCATGGTGTCTGGCGTTCAGTCCTTGACGGGTGCCGACAGCGGGCGTCTGGTACGCAGCCTGCTGACGGCGCTGATAGGAGGAGGGCTGCTCGCTTACGCGCTCAAACAGCGCGCCCTTAGAGAAAGCATGGACAACATCCTCGCCGGCGTCGTCATCGGCGCCTGCGTGATCGCCGGCTGGTACGTCACCGGTTTCCTGGGTGTGGACGACTTCGACCGGTGCCGGTGGAGAGCATGAGCTTCATCTCTTCCGCGGGTAATTCCATCAACTATCTGATGAGCTTCACCGGTGCCACCATCAACTTCGGCATCGCGGTGATCTTCGGCATGATCGCCGGTTCCTTCGTCTACGCGGTAATGACGCGCAACTTTCGCATCGAGACCTTCAGCAACCGCACCGAAATGGTGAGCCACCTGGTGGGCGGTGCGCTGATGGGCTTCGGCGGCATTCTTTCGGTGGGTTGCACCATCGGCCAGGGTGTCACCGGAATGTCGAGCCTGGCCATGGGCTCGCTGCTGGCCACCGTGGCAATCGTATTCGGTAGCGCATTGACCATGAAGGTGGAGTATTACTTGTTGGACGAGATGGGTTTCGCTCGGGCTCTCACCACGGCCCTGGCCGATCTGGTGGTTCCGGGCCGGGGTGAGCGCACATAGACGGCTCCCCCCAGACAACAAAAAAGGGTATGACGAAACCGCCATACCCTTTTTTTGGCTGGTGTGTTACCAGGTATTACTGGGTCTTCTCTTCGCCCTCGACCTGGCCCTCGATCTGGCCTTCGGCCGCAGCCTGGTCCTCGGTCTGAGGGGCCGCCGCCCAGGGGGACGGACCAAAAGGGCTGACGCCGCCCTGGCCCGGCGCGAAGGCCTGGCTCTGTTGCGCCCAGAAGTTCGGGTCGAACATGCTGCTGCCTGCCGGCATGGCGAAGCTGGCCGGGTTCATCCACTGCATGTAGGTGTTGGGGTTCATGAACATGCTATAGGCCGCCGGATTCATCCATGCTTGATAGGTGACCGGGTTCATGAGTCCCTGAAAGGCGGCCGGATTCATCATCTGCATGTAAGCGGACGGGTTCATGTAGGCCTGGTAGGCCGCCGGGTTCATCCAGTTGGCCATCATGTTCGGATCGGCCATCTGCATGAAAAACTGCGGATTCGTGAACTGGCCGTAGGTAGCCGGGTTCATGAACATCGGGTAGGCGGCGGGATTCATGAAAATCGCCCAGCCGTCCGGAGTCGTGGGGTTGAAGTGAAAGCCACCGGGAACGGCTTGGCCGGGCATGGTCTGACCGGGCATGGCTTGGCCGGGGACGGCTTGACCGGGCATGGTCTGACCGGGGGCGGCAGCGATTTGCATCGCATTCGCATTCATGGCGTTCCAATGATAGGCCGAGGCGGGGGCAGCCCACACGCTGGCGGCCAGGAGCAGCGAGGTGAAGGTCAATACGGATTTCTTGGACATGACAGTCTCCTGTTGGTTGGTGGTTGCCTCGAAGCCGTTGGGAGGCATTTCTGAGTTTTGTTCGAAGCCTTGAAATTTCGAGGTTCAGAGCCTAAAGCAATATATTCAAATATTCAATTATTAATACTTATGAATATGATAACCAGATTGATACGCTCCCTGCCCAGCTCGATGCTGGCTCTGTGCCTGCTGGGCGCCGGAGGCGCAAACGCCGCCGGCGGCCTGGAGGTCCTGCAAGCGCGGCCGGCGGCACCGAAGCTGGTGCTCGCCGATGTGTACGGCGTCACTCACCGGCTCGCGGACCTGCGCGGCTCGGTGGTTTTGATCAATTTCTGGGCTACCTGGTGCCCCCCCTGCCGGCAGGAGATGCCGGGTTTGCAACGCGCCTGGGAGCAGCTCGAGGGCAGCGACTTCCGCATCCTGGCAGTGGCCACCGGCCAGGACAGCGCCGCCATCGCCCAGTTTTATCGCTCGATGCCCGCACCCTTGACCTTCACCTTGTTGCCGGACCCGGAGAACACCGGTTGGCGAAGCTGGCCTTTCCACGGTCTGCCGGCCACCTTCATCGTCGACAAATCCGGCCACGTGGTCGACCTCGTGGAAGGTGCCCGGGAATGGGACAGCCCGGAAATGTTGGCGTTTCTGCGCCAACTGATCGCCGAGCCTTTCGACCCCGACCAGCCCCAGGTGCAGGTGGACGCCGGCCAGGCGAGGAGGGATTAAATTCCGTACCCACACCCATAAAAAGATCTGCTGCCGGGGATTTGAAAAATCTCCGCGCGACATATAAAGTCATTCGAATATTTAAATACTAAGAATGCCCGCGGATGCCCGTCAGGTGTCATCCGACAGGGTGAGTTGCCGATACAGGCGCCAAACAGAAAGATTGCGGTGCCGTCGGCGTGCGGATGATCCGTGGCCGCGGAACGTCGCAGCCATCATCCGTATTTGCATCAGCAAGTGGGGAGTTGGCAATGAAACAAAGTCTGCAGCAACGCTCGCCGGCGCGTCCGGTCGAGCCCACCGACAACAGCGCGACAGGGGTCGGTCGCGGTACCGGAGCAGGGATGGGGTTGCGCGTGGTGCTTTGTATCCGCACCGGCGCTTTTGCCGCGGGCATCGCCCTCGCGGGACCCGCCATGGCCACCAACGGCTATTTTCAAATTGGCTACGGCGCCAAATCCGTCGGCATGGCCGGCGCCTCCGTGGCCAACCCCCAGGATACCCTGGCGGGGGCCTCGAACCCTGCGGGAATGGGTAATGTAGGGGAGGGCTTCGATATCGGTTTCCGGCTCTTCAGCCCCGACCGCAACGCGAGCCTCGGCTGCCCCGGCCCCCTTTGCACGCAGTCGACGATCAGCGACGACAGCGACAATGATCTTTTCTTCATCCCGGATGGCGGCTACACCACGCGCATCAACGACAAGATGTTCGCCGGCGTTTCCATCTATGGCAACGGTGGTATGAATACCAGCTATCCCACCAACTTCTACGGCGAGGCCGGCGCTCAGAGCATGGGTGCGCCACCGGGGGCGGGCACCGCGGCATTCGGTAAGCTGGGCGTCGACCTGTCGCAGCTCATGGTCACGCCGACCGTCACCTATGAGGCCTTCGAGGGCCACACCTTTGGTATATCACCCGTCTTCGCCATCCAGCGTTTCAGTGCCCATGGCCTCGGCCCCTTCGCTGGGCTGTCCTCGGACCCCGCCAGTCTCACCAACAAAGGCGATGATTGGTCTTACGGTATCGGTGTTCGTATCGGCTGGCTCGGTGAGATCGGGAAGAGCTGGAGGCTGGGCGCCACCTACGCAAGCAAGACCTACATGACCAAGCTGGACAATTACTCCGGCCTGTTTGCCGACGGCGGCTCCTTCGACATTCCCGCCAACGCCGCCCTCGGCCTCGCCGTGGATCCGATCGAGAATCTGACGATCGCTTTCGACGTGCAGCGAATTTTCTACGGGGACGTCGACGCCATCGCCAATGCCGGTCCGACCGCAGCCGAGTTTGGCGGCGCCATCAGCCCCGACCGAAGGCTCGGTGCCAGCAACGGTATCGGCTTCGGCTGGCAGGACGTCTGGGTTTTCAAGCTGGGCGCGAGCTACAAAATCAACAACGCCTGGACCGTGCGCGCCGGATACAATCACGGCGAGAGTCCGATCCCCAACAACGAGGTGCTCATCAACATCATTTCGCTGGCAGTGCCCGAGGATCACGTGACCCTCGGCTTCAGCTTCAAGTCGAGCAAGAAGAGCGAGTGGAACTTCTCCTACATGCACGCCTTCGAGAACACGCAGACCGATCCGTCGACGTCGTTCGGCGGGGTGCCGGCGAGCATTACGATGTCTCAGAACGCCGTCAACTTCAGCTACACCAGAACCTTCGATTAAGGGGCGTGCAACGGCGGTAATAGTATCGGCGGCCAGGGACGGCCGCGCTCATTCGGTGCCTGCCGGTTCCGGCATGAGTGGCTTGAATGTGTCTGCATCCGAAAGCCACTGCATACGGGCCGTGTAGAAGCCGGGATCCATGAATCGGAACATGGGTGCGTGAAAACTCGGCGTAGCGATGGCTGCGGCCCACTGTGCCGCCTTGGCCGGGTTCATCATCCGCATCATGGATTGCTGCACCTCCGGGTTCATGGGCGCCGTCATCCAGCGGGCGAAGAATGCCGGATTCATGATCCGCGATGTCGCCTGGGACATGGTGTCCGGGTCGCTGAGCGAAGCAATCCAGGCGTCCCATACGGTTGGCCCCGGCGCACACGACATCATGGCCTGCATGCTATGGGGTTCGGATGCCGCCTCCAGGAGGCGCGCAAACTGCGCCGGATCCGTAACCATGTCGGTCATGATCGCGCCATTGGTAAATGCCAACAGGCGTGGACTGAGAGTGTGCAGTGATTCCGGGCCCATCTTTTCGCACTGTGCGCGTAGACGCTCATCGAGTCCCATGACCGGGTCTGGTGATTCGACAGCAGCAGGCGCAACGGCCGTCTCGGCGGCCTGTGCTTGCCCCAGCGCCAGCAGCGTGGTCAGAAGGGCGGCCACGGCGTTGTATCGGATCGCGGTTTTCATGCAGAATTTTCCTCCCTGCGTGAACCATCAAACATTGTCATATTAGAATATTTGCATATGAAGAATCCAGTCCCCGATTCTTCGACGGCGCGATGCTCTCTCCGGCGCGGGTGGCTGCTGGTGGCGCTGAGTCTGCTTCTCCCGGTTGCCGAAGCAGCTTCCGACGGCCAGCTCGCCGCCCGGGAGCCGGATTTCGACGACGCGCCGCGCGCCCGCCATGTGCAAGAGCCGGAGTGGTTCGAGACCAGCTTTCTGGACCTGCGTGAAGATCTGCGGGTGGCCACCGGGGCGCACCGCAAACATGGCCTGGTGGTGTACTTCCATCAGGAGGACTGCGCCTACTGCCAGGCGCTGATAGACGTCAACTTCGGCTCCGAGGACATCCGCCGCTATACCCAGCGCTACTTCGACGTTGTCAGCATCGATATCTGGGGCAGCCGCCAGGTGGTGGATCCCGGGGGGCTGGTGCTCACCGAGCGGGACTACGCGGTACGCGAGAAGACCAACTTCACCCCGTCGCTGATTTTCTACGACGCCGACGGCAAGCAGGCATTGCGATTGCGGGGCTACTATCCTCCCTATCGATTTCGCGCCGCCCTGGAGTACGTGGCCGATGGCCACTATCGCCGGGAGAGCTTTCCCGACTACCTGGCCCAGGCCGATCCACCGCCGAAATTCGAGCTGGGTGATTTGAACGAGCAGGACTTCTTTTCCGAGCCACCATATGTTCTCGATCGCTCCAGGCAACCGGCGCAGACTCCCCTGGTGGTATTTTTCGAGCAGCGTGATTGTCACGCCTGCGACATCCTCCACACCCGCACCGTGGACGATCCGCAGACCCTGGCGTTGCTCGATCAATTCGAAGCCGTGCAGCTGGACGTGAGGTCGAAAACCCCCGTCATTACGCCCTCGGGGAGGCGCACCTCCGCCGCCGACTGGGCCGCCGAACTGGGCTTCTTCTACGCGCCCACCCTGGTGTTCTTCAATGAGCGCGGCGACGAGGTCATGCGTATCGACTCGGTGGTGCGCCTCTACCGTTTGCGTCGGGTGCTGCGCTTCGTGCTCGAGAAAGGCTATCTCGAGGATCCCACCTACCAGCTCTGGCGGCGCCGGCAACTGAATCGGTAGTCATGGGTGTTTCGGGGCAAAAAAAAGGGCAGGGTGTTGAAACCCTGCCCACAATTTACGTGCCATTTGCAGGCACAGGAGGAGAGACTTCGCGGCCTGAGTCTTCGCTGCGGCTACCTTTGGGGGGTTGGAGGGGTCCTCCGCCGCAGCCGGACACTCCACCGCTTGGTCTTGGCGTGAGTATAGTTAACTCAAGATATATGAATATTCAGAATTTTTAATAGGCCCCTATAAGTAATTTTTCTGACGCCACCGTTACCGAGCGGGTTGACTCTGGCGGCAGGCGGCACCCCCGCACCCCCCCTTCTGGGGGATGCCTGTGGGGACGGTTTCATGCAATAGGATGACTGCAGATGCCGCCCGTTATGAGGGAGAGGCTTCCAATGAGCATGAATCGTCGCGAGTTTGCCCAGATGATCGGGCTTGCCGGAGCCGCCGGCATGTTTCCCAGCTCGGTGTTCGCAGCCAGAAAGGCGCCGAGCGAGCTCTACGAGGTTCCCGCATTCGGCGATGTCCGCGTATTGCACATGGCCGACTGCCACGCTCAGTTGTTGCCGATTTATTTCCGCGAGCCGAACGTCAACATCGGTGTCGGCGACCGCTTGGGCAAAGCGCCCCACCTGGTGGGCAAGGGACTGCTCAAGCAGTTCGATATTGCGCCCGGCAGTGTCGAGGCGCATGCCTTTACCTTTCTCGACTTCAACGAGGCTGCCGCCAAGTACGGCAAGGTCGGCGGCTTCGCGCACTTGAGCACGCTCATCAAAAGCCTGCGGGCCGATTACGGCGACCACAAGACCCTGCTGCTCGACAGCGGCGACACCTGGCAGGGATCCGCCACCGCTGTCTGGACCGGCGGTGGCGATATGGTGGGTGCCGCCAATCTGCTCGGTGTCGATGCCATGACCGGGCACTGGGAGTTCACCTACCAGGATGTGGAAATCCTCGCGAACATCGATGCTTTCAACGGCGAGTTTCTGGCGCAGAACGTCAAGGTCACGGAAGATGCCCTGTTCGACGGTGCACCGTCCTACGACGAGGACACCGGCCACGCCTTCAAGCCCTATACGATGAAAGAGGTCGGCGGTAAACGCATCGCCATCATCGGCCAGGCCTTCCCTTACACACCCATCGCGAATCCCCGGCGCTTCATACCCAACTGGACCTTCGGTATCCGCGACGACGAGATGCAGGTGATGGTGGACAAGGTGCGCGCCGACGAGCGGCCCGACGCCCTCATCGTTCTCTCCCACAACGGCATGGACGTGGATGTCAAGATGGCGTCGGTGGTGCGCGGCATCGACGCAATTCTCGGCGGTCACACCCACGATGGTGTGCCGGCACCCACCATCGTCGAGAACTCCGGCGGCAAGACCCTGGTGGGCAACGCCGGCTCCAACGGCAAATTTCTCGTGGTACTGGATCTGGACATCGGTGACAGCGGGGTACGCGACTATCGTTACCGGTTGCTGCCGATCTTTTCGAATCTGCTGGAAGCCGACGCCGAGATGGCGGCGTACATCGAAAAAGTGCGCGCCCCCTACAAAGACAAGCTCGCCGAGGAGCTTGCCGTGGCCGATACGCTGCTCTATCGCCGGGGCAACTTCAACGGCACCTTCGATCAGATCATCTGCGACGCGCAACGCACCATCGGTGACGCCCAGATCGCACTGTCGCCGGGTTTTCGCTGGGGCACCACCGTGCTTCCCGGCCAGACCATCACCATGGAGCACGTCATG
>PVMK01124852.1_pt1 | contig 15666 bp, 25 predicted proteins | sample 1853481 | NCBI WGS metagenome assembly PVMK01 (sample SAMN08533507, study PRJNA380276) | Marine sediment metagenome, whole genome shotgun sequencing project.
CGACAAGTTCAGTTAGCTTTTCAAACGTGCTTAATACAGTACTAAGAAATAGCCTCAAAAAATAGTTTTTTTAACAATATTTTTTGTAAGTAGACCTCAAGTTATTTTGTATCAATTAAGCTGAATAATCTGTGATATTTTCAGAAAGTAAAGCATTACAGATATCCCAAGGAGTTATTGTCCAATTCTTGTAAATCACGTAAGGATGCTCCATATCATACATCATTGCTGAGACTTCATGGATTTTTAGATCATCAAAGATAACTCTAGCTTCCTCTAATTCGATAATGTTTGCTGGTACATTTAAGAAGTAATCCATGTCCTTTAGATGATGCATCTTTTCGGTGATATTTTCAATAATTATTCGGTCATTGATGTACTTGTTTGAATTTTCAAGTAAGATTTTTCGAGTTTTGTTTTCAAACATTGATTTTATTATTGATCCCATAGTATCATCTATTTTGAAAGTTATGGATGGTTTTTTTGGCAAGTCACTAATTGAGAGATTTGTTTTACATTTCATTCCAATTTCTAGAATTTTTTTAGCAGATATTGCTGAATAATGACCCCATTCATTTGCAATCACAGCATATGCTCTTCCTCTTTGTTTCCATTGCATTACCAATTCCTTGTATTTTGTTTCTTCAGAAATTATCAAAGGGTTGGGCTCCATGATATCTTCCACTTTAGTACCATAAAATAGACTCGAGGTAGGATTTTTCAAAAGATTTTCCATGATTTCTTTTCCTCCAATTGTACCCACAGGTTTTCCTGCATCTAACACCAATACAGAATCGGTTAAAGATTCCAAATATTGGGCCAACATTCCTGCAACCACCCACACTTCTTTTCCTTTCTCAATATGGATGCAAAGAGAATAGGTAAGAGTTTCTGGCAGTAAATCTCTAATGGTGCGATCTGCCAGTGACATTTCTAGACAAGCCAACTAACGTCCCCTCCACAATGCGGACATGATTTCTTTGACTCTGCAGAACGTTGAGTGACATCATCAGATAATAAAGCCAAACAAATATCCCATGGACTAACTGAAATATCCTTATAGATTAGGTAGGGATGGTCCATTTTGTATAACATCAAACTGATTTGATTTAGATTCAAATCCTCTTTAAGAAGAGTTACCTTTTGCAAATCAATTTGACTGACTGGAATGTCCAAGAAATTTTCAATATCAGGATGAAACTTTAATTTTTTAGAAATTTCTTCAAGAATTATTCTATCGCTAATAAATTGGTTTGAATATTCTAACAAGAGTTTACGGGTGTTGTTTTCAAACATTAAATCAATTATCTTTCCCAAAGAATCGTCTAGTCCAAATGTGATTATTTTCTTTTTTGGTATGGAAGAAATTGAAGTGTTGGATTGACATTTTATTCCAACTTCCAACATTTTTCTAGCAGAAATTGGAGAATAACCCTGAAATGAATTTGGGGAGTAATTGCAAAAGCTCTTCTAGAGTTTTTCCATCGTTCCATCAAGTCTTTGAATCTAGTTTCCTTTTCAACGATTGGTAATTCTTCAAACATTATTTCTTTAACTTTATGTTCGTACTGAAAATCGCGTGTAGGATTTTTTCGTATATGATTTAGAAGATCATATCCACCCACTATACCAACTGGAGTCAGATCATCATTGCGAATTACAATTGAATCAACGGATGATTCAAGATATTGAACACACATTTCAGTTGCAACCCAAACTTCTCTTTCTTGATTAAGATAAACACATGGCGTATCTGTCAAACTATCAGACAGCATTTGATCTAGCGTTAATTCCGAAATGCTTTCAACATTTGATACTACCATGATTTACCCCTCACATATATACACGAAATATTGATATTTTAATAGATTCTTGATTATTATGATTAATAATAACCCAATTTAATAGAATATTTTCATTAATCTAGTAAAATTATTGTAAAATTATTTTATGTAGTTTTTCTCAAAACAATCACGACTGATGCAATAATTTTATTGAAAATAAGATACATTCCTAGGATAAAGAATTTTTAAATTCACGCCTAAATAAAAACAAAATGTTATATTCAAATTAAAAATCGCAGCGTTATGAATGATAATAAAGTGATTGCAACTGCTTTTGTTTTGATCACCTTAGCCATTAGTATTCAATTAATTTTATAGAAAAGATCTTTGAATAATTACCAATAATATTACTAATAGACTAAAATTTTAATTAAAAACAGTCCAAGAAACAGACTTTAAACATTAACAATCGTATTTTATTTAAAATAAGATAAAAATCTTAATAAAATATGGTTCTCCAAGATAAAAAATTAATCATTGTTGCAATTATTGCAGGAGTAATAGGATTAGGTGCCATAATTGGATTTATTGGACAAGGAAACGTACGATATGTAGAAATTTTCTGGAAAGAAAAAGTCGAACAAACAGTGGCTTTTGAAGACGTCAATGGAGAGGTACAACTTAAGGGAATTACAGGAATTTCAGGAGAATCAAACACTCATTTAATTAGTAGAACAAGTTTTGCCTATATTCTTACGGTGATTAATAATGGAGATAAACATCATCGACTATACATCGAAGGACTAGAGATTCAATCAAACCTCCTAGAACCAGGACAGCAAGATGTGATAACAATTTACCCAACAGAAGAAGGACTTTACAAATATTATGACAAACGTGAAACACTAGAACATCTAGGATTTCTTGAAAGTAAGACAGTTGTTCCAAGTGATGAATTTACAGGCTTCTTACGAGATATGATTTAACTTTTTAAAAAATTCCATATTTATCAATAGAGTTTGAAAAAAAAATAAAAAATAAGCTATTTTAAGAAAATAAGAAAAAGATCTTAATTTAATAAAAACTTCTTATCTATGCTGATTTTTTGACTTTTTGTGCAGCTGGTCCTTTTTGGCCTTCGCCTACCTCGAATTCGACTTTATCGCCTTCATTGATGAATCCTTCAACATCTGTTTTGTGAACAAACAGATCATCGCCAGATTCTCTTTCGATAAAACCAAAGCCTTTAGTGCGGTTGAACCACTTTACTGTGCCTTGTTCCATTTGCTTTTCTGACCAGATACTCCGTATATTAAGATAAGTCTAAAGAAGGATTACCTATTTTATCAGTCTATTTTAAGAAAAATCTCAGTTTTCAAGGCAAAGAGCGTAGATTTTAGAAATCCTTTGCTATGTGATTATTATCCTTAAGCCATTGAACTTGAGGCAAAGTGAATCTCCAAACTATATCACCCCTCTCATCCTCTTTGAAATCCCAAGGGGCAATAATTACAATATCATTATCACGAATCCAAACTCTTCTCTTTAACTTTCCACGAATTCTCCCTCGTCGGGTAAGACCATCAGTACACTTTATCATCACATTTTCTCCTCCCATCATTTTTAAAACTCTGCCAAAGAGTTCTCCTTCTTCAGGAATACGGATTTCTTTTAGTGCACTTTCATTTTTTACTTGGCGCTTACCCATACTGTGCATCACTGTTTTAACCATATAACTGTGGGGGTTTTGAAAAATTCAAAAAATTTCATTAAAAACAATATAATCTATTTTAAAGTGAGATAAAGTAAATCATGGAATTTAGATGCATTCAAGATTGCTCTCAATGTTGTATCGAACGAGAATACTATCCTAGAAAAGAATTTGGTAAAATTGGTGTTTTGATACTGCCGGAAGAAAAAGAGAAAATGGAACAATTGGCAAAAAATAATGAATTAAATATTTTGATTCTGCCAAGAATTGGAATATCTAAAGATAGAGATCCTGCATCAATAGAAATTTTAGCTTATCAAATGATGGGTATAGAAAAAAATGGAAATACTTGTCCTTTTTTAGACATAGAAACGGGTAAAAAATCACCTCATGGAGGATTTCCCTGTAAGATATACGAGAACAGACCTCTTGCATGTAAAACATATCCTTTGATTGAATCAGATCCTATAACACTTGATCAAAAATGTAAATTTTGTAAGGAGCATAAAACAGCAGATGAAAATCTAAATTCAGAAACTGAATCACTGTTAAAAATTAAAACCAAAATGAATACCAATGCACCTTTTGTATGGAGATATGCGACAGGTGTAGGTGAAGAAGAAGACCAACCACAAATTAAAACAGGTTGGATTTTAGAAGTTTAAAAGTAGTTTATGGATTGATAACTGCACGCCCAATAATTTTTCTTGCTTTAAGATCCTCCAAAGCAGTGTTTGCCTCATCAAGAGCATATCTTTTTGATATGACTGGTTTTATTACGCCTTTTTTTGCTAACTCGATTAATTCAACCATGTCATCATAGTTACCAGTATAAGCACCCTGAATAGTAATTGATTTGAGTGGAATTGTTACAAGAGACAATTCTATAGAGCCTCCAAAAAGCCAACAAGTACTCAGAGTTCCCTCTTTTTCGTAAAACTCCAATCCTGTTTTACAGTTTGAGGAGCGTTTACAAAGTCGATAACGCTGTCAGCTCCTTTGCCATTAGCAGATAGAAATTATTTTTTCTGTTGGAGTTCCAATCCTCCAGAGCTATAGACCCAGTTACATTAGTATTTACAACATAATCTGCACCCATCTTCTTTGCTGTTCAAATTTTTTGTCATCGTTATCAATGCAGATAATTTTGGCTTTCGATATTGCTTTTGCAATTTGAATTGCCATCAATCCTAACCCTCCAGCCCAATTATCAATAAATATTCAGGTGAATTTACAATAGCTTTTTTGACAGCATTATATGCAGTAAGTCCAGAACATGCAAGTGAAGTTGCAGAGTCTAGATCAACACCATCAAGTTTTGCCAAATATTTGGAATTAGGAACTAAAGCGTAATCAGAATATCCACCATCTTGAAAAACACCAGAGATTTGGAGTGTCACAAAGATTTTCATTTCTACTTTACATGCAGGACATTCTCCACACCTATCCAAGGATAAACTAAAACTTCATCGCCTTTTGAATAATCTTTAACATTACTTCCCATTTCCTCTACGTACCTAGCAATTTCATGTCCAGGAGTTACAGGATATTTTACACCTCTATCAGTTACTTTCATAAATTGACCATCACCTAAATCATATCCGCCTTCCCAAAGGTGCAAATCGCTATGACAAACACCTACAGATTTACCTTAACTAGAACTTGATTTCCTTGAGGTTTTGGGGTCTCAGATTCTGATACTTCAAGAGGTTCGTTAGGACTTATGATTCTTGCAGATTTCATAGCTTGGATTTTTGGTTTAACAATATAAGAGTTGACTGGAAATGAGAAAAAAATAGAGCGCCTAGATATTATGGAATAAAAAGACAATGCTTCTGTGAACGAGGAAGGTGCACCAAATAGTATTTCACAAGAGCCTGTAAACATTCTTTTTAACCCTAGTTCAGTTGTTAAAAAAGACGTTTGGGAAATAGACATTATTGAAATTCTAAATTTACTAATGAGAATTTTAGAAAAAACTGAGAAAAAGGACCTTAGAGTTGCAGGTATGGCAGCACTGTCATCGTCATTAATTTACAGAATGAAGGTTGAGAGTATTTTTGCGTTACAAAAAGCCGCTATGGAAAAGAAACCTATGCGTCAAAGAACAGACGTTGACATTGAATTAATCGACATACCATACAGACATGAATCCACCTATCCAGTATCTTTAGATGATCTTTTAGGGCTACTGCAAAACCTAATTGGTTCAATTGCAAATCCCCAATCAAGAAGAAATAAGCGCCTTGACATAGAACCAATAGATCCCCCTGATTTTCAAGAATATTTCATTTCACTTGAGAATATTATTGGAAAGTATGAGGACCTTATTATTAGAAAGATTTCTAATCAAGGATTTGGAATGCTTCAAAACATCATATCAGAATTAGACATGGTTGATTCTATTCGATGTTTCTTTGCAATTTTATTTTTGGCAAGAGATGAAAAAATTGACATTGAGCAGATAGAAGACGATATAAAAATCACCATTATAAAACAAGATTCAACAAAATGATCAAAAATGGATAATGAATTTCTTAAAGTAGATTTGATGAAGGAGAAACGTAATTGGTCAAAATAGAAGATGAAAACATAGCGACTGCACGAATTGAGGCTGCCCTATACTCTGCAGGTAGACCTTTGAAGATTGAAGAGTTGATTAGAGCGTCTGGAACCGAATCTCGAACAAAAACATACAATATCATCAACAATATCATGAAAAAATCAAAATCAGCCTTTAAGGCTATAGAGATAGTCATCCTTCCAGATGGATCCTACGTGTTTCAGTTAAAGCCAGAATACAGCTCTACTGTCAAAAAATATGCCTCAAAACCAGTTCTTCCAAAAGCCACACTAAAGACCCTATCATATATTGCATACATGCAACCCATTTCATCAAAGCAGTTAGTAGAAACTAGAGGATCTGGAGTTTATTCTCATCTAAAAGAATTGAGACAGTTAGATTTTATCAATCATCAAAATGTTGGAAGATTAAAGATTTACACAACAACTGAAAAGTTCCAAAAATATTTTGGAATACAAGGAGATGTTGAAAATCTCAAACAAAGATTGTTTTCAAAAATAAGAAAAACTGCTACCCAATCAAAATCAAATAATGAATCTCAAGTAATTCAAGAACTCGTCTAGGAGATTTTGATTTATGACCAAGATTTTGCGTTTTGTATAAATTAGAGTAATTTCAAGATTTTTCGTGAGAAAATCCGTAGAAAACCTTGCAACAAGTAAAATCACCGGTGGAAGAAGACATCCATTAAGAATTAGAAGAAAATATGAAATTGACAGATTTCCTAATGAGCCAATTAATGGTCCACAAATTACAGTAACAAGAAGTGTACGTGGTAAAAACACAAAGACTGCTTTGAAAGAAATTGATTTTGTCAATTTAGCAACTGGGGATGGAAAAGTAAAGAAAACAAAAATTATCAAAGTATTAGAAAATGCAACAAATAATGATTACAAAAGAAGAGGTATTATTACAAAAGGTGCAATAATAGAGATACAAGAAGGAAAGTGTAGAGTTGTATCAAGACCTGGACAATCCGGAACAGTTAATGCAATTTTAGTAAAGTGATTAAATGAAAGATTACGAACATGTCGTAATCTGGTTGGATTATTTTAACAAGACATTACCACGAGCTAAAGGAAGAAGATTAGAAAAAGAAAAATGTGTTTTTGATCCTTCGTTAAAAGAATTAACTGATGCTGCACAAGCTGCTGGTTTTGAAATTACAGAAACTGAAGAAAAAGTAAGGTACCCAAAAAGACCATATGTAAGATCAGGGTACATTGTTTTGCCAAAAGGATCCTCTAAGACAAATATTCTTAACAAGATTTCACAAAAATTACTTTTGAAAAGGACCAAACAATCCAAATAAGATCTAATCTAGCTCTTAGCTAAAGTATTGTTGACAGAAGTCTATGAAAAGAATATGAACATTATTTGTTTTAATTGCAGGAGGTAGGCGAAATAATGCACCTTGCCGGTAGTGGCAGAGTGATCATTCAACTATCAGATGAATTGTCTGAAGGAGTGATTCTTTGTGACGAAAAAGGAACAAAGGTTGCAAAAGTAATGGAACTGATTGGTCCCGTAAAAAGACCTATTGCATCAGCTACACCATTAACAAACAACATCAAAAAATATATCGGTAAAGCTGTTTTCGCCGTTGATATTTCTCCCGCTAAAAAAGAAAAATTTAGGAGAAGAAAAAAATGAACATACTTGAACCACAAAGCTGTCCTGAATGTAAATCATCATTAGTAGATGATATTCAGAATGGTGAGATAATCTGTTCTGGGTGCGGCGTAGTTGTCGCAGATCAAATAGCAGATTCTGGTCCAGAAACTAAAAGTTCGAATCTCGAAGACAAAATGAAGCTTGCAAGAGCAACAGGACAAACATCTTATTCTCAACATGATTTGGGAATAGCAACTGAGATTTCAATCAGTTCAAAAGACTTTAGTGGAAAATCAATTAACCACGAAGTTGCAAATCAAATGCACAATCTCAGAAAATGGCAACAAAGAGTTCGTGTTTCCTCACCAAGAGAAAGAAGATTAGCTAATGTTTTGGCCAAGATGGGTGAAACATGCAATTGTTTGTCTCTCTCAAAAAACGTTTTGGAAACCGCCTCTATAATATACAGAAACTTGGATGGACATATTGATGTGAAAGGAAAATCTGTAGCAAGCATTACTGCAGCTACAATCTACATGGCATGCAAACAATGTCATGTCGTAAGATCACTTGATGAAATTGTTCGAGGTATATGTATACCAAAAGATGTTAAATCAAAAACAAAGCTTGCAGCAAGATACTACAGGACCATGGTAATGGAAATGGGTCAAATTACAGCCCCAATAGTTACCATGGACAAATACATCTCAAAGATTGCAAATATGACCGAAACCGAGGTTAGAGTGGAAAGATTAGCCTTGGAAATTGCCGAAAAAACCAAAGATAGTAACATTACTGATGGAAAAGCACCAAATGGGATAGCCGCAGCATATCTGTATGTGGCCTCAGTTTTACTTGGTCAAAGCATCTTGCAAAGAGATGTTTCAAGTATTGCAGGTGTCACTGAAGTAACTATCAGAAATAGATGTAAAGAGATTCTAACCTGTTACCAACTCAAAATTACTTTGAGACCATCTCTGGCCAGAAATTAATTCCCCCCTCTTTTCATTTTATTAAAAAACTCGTTAGGATTAGCTAAATTTCGTCGGTATTATATATAGAAACAAAACCAATCGCCTCATGGCAGTACTTGAAATCAAAGACCTTCACGTAAAAAGAGATGGAAAAGAAATTCTAAAGGGAGTTAATTTGAAAACAGGTCCTGGAGAAGTACATGCCATCATGGGACCAAATGGTTCTGGAAAAAGTACTTTAGCTTTTACTTTACTAGCACATCCAAAATATGAAGTTACTCAAGGAGACATTCTTTTGGATGGTGAAAGTATATTGGGGTTATCTGCAGATGAACGTGCAAAAAAAGGATTGTTCCTTGGATTTCAATACCCTACAGAAGTATCAGGTGTAGGATTTTCCCACTTTCTTAGAACAGCTTACAATTCACTTAGTAAAGCACTACAGGGAGATGACAGGGAAGTGTTCATAACAGTTAGAGAATTTCAAAAATATCTCAAAGAAAACTTGAAAAAAGTTGGGTTGAAAGAAGAATTTCTCTCAAGGTATCTTAATGAAGGGATTTTCAGGGGGGGAGAAAAAACGAGCAGAGGTTTTACAAATGGCGGTTCTAAAACCAAAAATTTCAATTTTAGATGAGCCAGATTCTGGTTTAGATATAGATGCAGTTCAATCAGTTGCAAAAGCAATTAGCGAGGTTGCAGGAAAAGATGCAACAATCATTATCATTACTCACTATGCAAGAATCTTAAAATTCTTAAACAAACTTGATTTTGTTCACGTCTTTGCAAATGGACAAGTCATTAAAACAGGTGATGCATCCCTTGCAGATAAATTAGAAGCCGAAGGTTATGAGTGGGCCCTCGAGCAACACGCATAATCAAAAAATCTCAATTTTTCCAACAAGTTTAAGCAGAATAATTTTCCATATTTTTTATGTTATACGAAATAACAGTAAAATTTCACAAAGACATTTTGGAAATATCAGAAAATCAAATTATAATTGGCATAGAATCAAAACCCGTGAAAGGAGAGGCAAATAAAGAAATCATAAAAAAACTATCAAAACATTTTCAAGTTCCAGCATCTAGTATTCAAATAAAATCTGGACACAAGTCTAAACAAAAAATTGTGAAATTCAACATTAGAGAATCTAGTTTTCTGTTTAAATAGGGTTCCAAGATTGGAAACATGTCTGAAGATAATGATCAATACTTTTTCAATTTCTCATTTTTCAAAGTTGATCCTAAATGGAGATGGATGGCAGACTTGGCAAAAGAAGAGTCAGCAAAAGAAGTTGAAAATGTAATTAAAAATTCTGGAATATTGTTTAGATCATATTCAAATTTAGGGTTAAGAGATGATGCAGATTTCTTATTTTGGTTTGCAGCAAAAACAATTGACGAGATTCAATCAGTTATTGAGAAATTATACCTAACAGTATTTGGAAAATACATCATACCTTCAAGGACATATCTTTCATGTACTAGGCCATCAATATACGTAAAAGAAGGAAAATCACACGGGTTTGTTACAGGAATTGAGCAAAAAAAACACGTAATTGTTTATCCATTTACAAAGACAAGAGAATGGTATCTATTGCCAAAAGAAAAACGCCAAGAAATAAGGGATGAACATATAGAAGTTAGTAAGAAATATCCACAAGTTCTATTGAACACAACATACTCTTTTGGAATTCACGATGAGGATTTCATGTTAGCATTTGAGGTAGATGATATTCGAGATTTCCAAGATCTCATCATGGATTTGAGAGAAACCCAGGTATCTACCTACGTCAAAAATGACATTCCGATGATTGTATGTGTCAAAAAAGACATTGTGCCTTTAATATCGAGTCTAGGTTAACAATTTCTCAAAAAAAATACTATTTTGTTAAAATCAAGTTATCATATTGATAAATCTTGGATAAACATAAATGAACAAATTTTAGAGATTATGTTAGTTTTGAGATAGTCAAAACTAGATTCAAAGAGATAACAAAATGAAATACAAAACTTTAGGAAAAAGCGGAATCAAAGTATCCGAGATCGGATTTGGTGCCTGGACCATAGGTCTTGATTGGTGGGGTAAAAAAATTGAAGATGAGGAAGCCAAAAGAATGCTCAAAAAAGCATACGATGTCGGAATCAATTTCTTTGAGACTGCCGATATGTATGGTAAAGGAAAAAGTGAGAAATTGATTGGAGAAGTATTCAAGGGAATGAGAGATGAAATTGTTATTTCCTCAAAATATGGATATGATTTTTCTAATGTAAAACAAATTGGTCATACAGAGCTGCCACAACATTTTGATCAAAAATTTACAGAAAAAGCACTAGATGCTAGCTTGGAGAGATTGCAGACGGATTACATAGATTCTTTTGGAATGCATAATCCTAAGATAGATCAAATCAGAAACAACGAACCTTTTGAAACGTTTGATAAATTAATTCAGGAAGGAAAAATGAAAACAGCTCAGATAGCTCTGGGGCCTGCAATAGGATGGACACAAGAAGGATTGGCAGCTATGGATAAAGATAACGTATCATCTGTACAAACAGTGTACAATATTTTAGAACAAACACCAGGAAACGAACTAATCAAAAAGGCATCTCAACAAAATGTCGGAATATTAGTTAGAGTTCCAGACGCCTCAGGAATTCTTACAGGTAAGGTAAAAGCTGAGACGGTGATTCCAAGTAATGATCACAGAAAAGACAGAAAAATGGAATGGAGGCAAGAGGCATTGAAGAAAGTGGAACAATTCAGACCAATTGCAGAAAGAAATGGTTTGACTATCATAGAATTTGCAATCAAGTTTATCTTATCAAAAAATTCAATTGCATCTGTTTTGCCTACTGTTGTTAGCGAAGAAGAGATAGAATCATTTGCAGCTATTTCAGATGGAAATTATATCAATTCTTCAGACATGAAAGAAATTGAAGAGTTGTACAATACTTGGCCAGCATACGAATTAAAGGCCACACCACAAGCAAACTAATTTTTATGAAATATTCAATTGATAATAAAAAAACCCTTGACGTCATAGAGCGGATGAAACTCGCTCAAATTGGAGAATATAAAAAGTGGGAGAGAATAATCAAGAAAATCAAAGGAAAACGAAGACCTTTCGACCTTGGAATTAGAATATTTTTCCAAGTTTACCAGGATTTACAAAAATTCATCTATCACAAATACAAGTAAGAATTACCACACAAGACTGTCCGAACATGATGAAAAACCACCGTGTAGAACATGTAGAGAGAAATCAGAGTTTTATTGTAACATGAATGATGAATATTTTTGCACAGTTCATGTGGTGGGGCATGATGAAAACGAGTTTTAGGAAGCAGGTATAGTCTCTTCAAAACTAAAGGAATTCTCTGCAAAATATTCAACTCGTGTTTTTTTGAATTCGCGAGAACTAAAGAGAATTCGGTAATCAGGTACATTGATTTGATCTTGAATGGTTTTTGCCATCTCATTTGCCTCATCCTGAGTTTTGCAGTGAATCATTGAAAATACATTGTATGGCCAGTCAGAATAGGTAGGCCTCTCATAACAATGACTAATCTGAGGGAATGCCCCTAACTTTTCTCCAACTTCAGATATCCGATCTTCAGGAACTTTCCAAACTATCATTCCATTTGCAGTAAATCCAACTTGTCTGTGCCGTAAGATGGCTGCAAATCTCCTCATTACTCCATTGTCTTCATATTGTTTCATTTTTTCAAACAACTCATTTTCAGTAATTCCAAGATTATTTGCAGCTTTTACAAATGGCTCATCAATAATTTCCATATCTTTTTGTAATTCACGGATAAAGTCTTTGTCTTGCTCTGTAGGTTCAAATTTAATATTTTTAATCTCTTTTTTTTCCTCAGTTGGAGCAACATCATGCTTTTTTCCATCTACCATGTCAAGCTTTACACCAATCTTGAATAGTTGTAGAGTAGGAAGCATTCTAACCTTTTTGATTCCTTTTAACACATTGAATTTGTCAACCTCTATTTTCAGGTCTGACCCAGGTGGAACAGCCAAAGTGAACCAAAGATTAAACTGATGTTCACGTTCATAATTATGGCTAACACCAGGATGACGGTTAATTTGACTTGCAACATATTCTAGCTTATCATGTTCAATCTCCATTGCAACTAGAGAACTGGTATAACCAAGCTTTCTGGTGTCAAAAATGGCACTTAGTTGTCTTAGAACTCCTGCTTTTTTTAAATTATTTAGATGTTCTTTTACAATTTCTGGAGTAGTATCAAATTTTTTGGCAATAGCATCAAAGGGTCTTGTTACAAGTGGAAACGTCCATTGAATTTCATTGAGGAGTTCTTTATCCAATTCATCCATCAAAGCCATTAAGTCAATAACTTGTCTATTCAATTAAAAATGTAGCTAGAATTTTACGCGTTGATTTTTAATACATAAATAGAAACTGAAGTCTTTTTGATCGATGATAGTTGACCTAAATCTTCGTGCTAAAACAGTTATTGTGATTGGAGGTGGAAGTGAAGCACAAAAAAGAATCAATTCCCTTCTAAAACAAGGTTGTGAGATTATAGTAATCAGTGATTCTGTTAACTTACAAATTAACAAATTATCAAAAGCAAAAAAAATTAAATTGATAAAACAAAAGATTCATGATACAAAATTTATTTCTAAATTTAAACCAAATTTAATCATAGCAGCCACTAATGATAAAAATCTTAATCAAAGAATTATCAATGCTGCAAAAAAAAATAAAATTATGGCATACAGTTCTGATAATCCGGAAGACAGTGATTTTTCGAATCCTGCAATCATTGATTTTGAAAGTATAATTCAGATTGCGATTTTTACAGGTGGTCGCAGTCCAGCAATGTCAAAGAAGATCAGAATTCAATCAGAGAAAATTTTCAAGAATATAATCACAAAAGAAGATATTGTTCAAATTAAGATTCAACAGATCGCTAGAACACTAGCAAAAAGTAAAATTGATACTCAAATTAGAAGAAAGGCATTCTTGAAAAATATCATGGATGATAACAAGATTAAACAGTTAATAAAAGACGGGAAACCCAAACAAGCTGAAAACCGTGTCATTACAATATTGAGGGATTGGAAATGAATCAAAATATCATTAACGCACGTATTACTTTTCGTAATTCTCCAATTCACATTTTAGAAAAATTTACCATCAAAGATATTGAGGGAGCATATATGCAATTCAAAGAACATTCTGGACTTGATGAATGTGTAATTATTCAAACTTGTAATAGAATAGAATTATTTGGAAAATCAAGAAATTTTGATCAAGAGAAAATCAAAAAAACATGGGCATCATTGACAGGGTTAGATAAAGAAATATTTGATGAAAATTTGGAAATTGATGAAAACAACAAAGCTTTTCACCATTTGTTAAAACTTACTTCAGGATTAGATTCAATGGTAATAGGAGAAGAACAAATCCTCGGTCAAATAAAAAATTCTATTACATCTGCAAGGAACATCAAAGCATCAGGTCAACATCTCAATACTCTATTTGATAAAGCAATTCGTATTGGAACCAGAATAAGAAATTCTAGTGGAATTGGTCAAGGAGGAATATCAGTAGGATCAATGGCAGTAAAATTAGCTGAAGAAAATATTGATGAATTAAAATTTAAGAAGATTTTGTTAATTGGAACCGGGAAGTATCAACATTAGTTGCAAAATCTCTCCAAAGAAGAAGGTATAACTTTGCAGTTACTAGTAGAACTCTGGAAAGATCACAAGCATTTTGTGAAACAATGGGAGGAAAGCCAGTGAAATTTGAAAATGTTTTATCTGGATTTGGAAATTATGATGTGTTATTTGTGGCAACTACTGCGCCTTATTTCTTAGTAACCTTTGACAGGATTACAAATGCTGTTGAAAAAAGAAAAAATGGAATGATGATCTTAGATTTGTCAAATCCAAGAACTGTTGATGAAAGAGTTGCAACGATTGGAGGAATAAAATTGATGAATCTAGACCAGATAGCAGAGATGGTTGAAAAGAACATGAATGCACGGTTAAACAAGGTAAAAACAGTTGAAAATATAATTAATGAGGAAGTAACTGTACTAGAGGCTTCAATGAAAAGATTAGATGCAGAACCACTTGTAAAAGACGTTTTCAAAAACATAGATTCACTGCGCCAGAAGGAATTAGAAAAAGCACTCTCAATGTTAGATGAAAAAGATGAGAAAAAAATCAAGATCATCGAAGAGTTGACCAAAGCAGTGGTTGAAAGTATTGTATCTACTCCTATGAACAACATTAGAAAAGCCTCAGAGCAAGGAAAACCGGATTTATTGCAAGTGGCTAGCGAGCTGTTTGACTATAACAAAACAGAGCAAGAATAGACTAGGATTATATTTTACTCGAATGAAAATTTGATATGTCGTTTCCTGCAAGACGTCTTCGTAGATTAAGAACTTCTGCCAAAATGAGAGAACTCGTTCAAGAAATTACTCTCAACCCTAATGATTTGATATGTCCTGTATTTGTTCAAGAGGATCTAAAATCTAGAATTAAAGTAGAATCAATGTCCGAAATTGAAAGGTTGCCGTTAGATGACATTAATGATGAAGTTGGAACAATTTCTGATTTGAATATACCAGCGATTATGTTATTTGGAATTCCTACAAAAAAAGATGATGCAGGAACTGCAGCATTTGACGAGAATGGAATTGTTCAAAAAGCAATTTCTCAAATCAGAACAAATTTCGGCGATAAAATAGTGATTATGGCAGACGTTTGTTTGTGTCAATACACATCATCAGGTCATTGCGGAATTATACAAGGTGATAAAATTGATAATGATTCAAGCATTGATACATTAGCAAAAATTGCAGTGAGTCAGGCAAAGGCTGGGGTGGATACAGTTTCCCCATCTGCAATGATGGATGGACAAGTAGCAGCAATAAGAAAAGCTTTGGATGAGGAGGGATTTACTGATGTATCAATAATGTCCCATTCTGCAAAACATC
>PVMK01139001.1_pt1 | contig 15666 bp, 13 predicted proteins | sample 1853481 | NCBI WGS metagenome assembly PVMK01 (sample SAMN08533507, study PRJNA380276) | Marine sediment metagenome, whole genome shotgun sequencing project.
TTCTCAGCTATTCTTGGAATACTCGACAAAATATCAGACAATTTTTGTTTCGTCCCGAAATGATCCATGTTGATTGATCTGCCCCCACAATATGTACCAGTCATAATGTTAGATTAACTTCCCTAACTTGGGAAGGTTGAACCACGACAGTCGCTGGAGCTGGGGGTTTGTAACCCAGAGAACTATGAGGTCTGACCGTGTTGTAGTGCTTACTCCACATTTCAATTAGAACTTGAGCCTCCTTTAGCGAATTGAATATCTCTCCCGAAAGTGATACCCACTAATGATTCAAACGGTAGAGTTTGGCGGAGTTGGAATTGATTTGATTCTACTTCTCAGTCCGCGGATGGCCTTACCGCTGTGAACTTCACGCTGGCTATCTTGCCTTCCACAAGGAGGCGGTCTTCCTTGCTAGGAGGTGGAGTAAATTCTTCACCTGGACAGCAAGCCATTGCTTCTAGTTCTTCAGATGTAAGAGTATGACGCGCCACAATCTGAATTTCCACAAAGCCTGCTTTTCTCACCGTCTGCCAGTATTCATCTTCAGGAATAGCCCCGCCCAAACATCCTGCCCAAGTTGATTGGAAGCGCTCGCGTAGCTCAGGAGCGATGTTCTCACTGAGAACAATGTCTGAGATGGCGATTCGTCCATTGGATCGCAGAATACGAAAGGCTTCTTCATATACCGCCCCTTTATCAGGGCACAGGTTTATGACGCAGTTGGAAGTCACCACATCCGTAGAGTTGTCTGGAAGCTGTGTTTTGTCCAAGTATGCGGTGCGGAACTCGATGTTCCTATCTTGCAAACCTGCTTCAGCCACCGACTGCTTGGCCCGCTCGATCATCTGGGGCGCGCCATCGATTCCGATTACTTTTCCTTGCGCTCCGACTTTGCGAGAAGCTAGAATAACATCTATCCCGCCGCCGCAACCAAAGTCCACGACCACCTCACCGGGCTGAAAGTTCGCAAAGCCAGTAGGATTGCCACAACCCCGTGAGAGATTGAGAGCAATCTCCGGCACTACGTCAAGCTCTTTTTGGCTATAGAGTTCCGAGTCAATTGCATAGCCCGAACCGGGCTGTCTCTTGCTGGGTCAACAGGACTCTTGCTTACCGCCTGTTTCGGCGAATTTACCATAGCGGGTCGTAACAGTTTGTTTGATTTCGTCGGTTATCATCTTTTTCACTCCATTTCATAACGACCAAACAAATTCGTGTAACTTGTTTGACCGATACACCATGTACAGATTACCTGCGCTAGGCAACCACTTTCATTTTACTACGATAGGTGTGTGTTGGTGAACCTATTTCAATGGGACGTGCGGCCTAACTGGTCGATAAGCCAATATCTTAATGCTCTATTTCAACGAACCCCATATTATACGAATCAAATTCACCACTTACTATGGATATTGTCATTCCAAAGAACATTATCACCCCCTTTCAAATAATCGAAATAAAGGTCTATGGCTTCGGCCACAAGTTGTGTAATCGCTTTACCGGTTTGCTTCTTACAAAACCAAAGTCGGCGTAGTGAACTGCCCCCACAATATGTACCAGTCATAATGTTAGACTAACATGTTGAATTTGAGAAGGTTGAACCACGACAGTTGCCGTAGCTGGGGGTCTGTAACCTATACAACTATGTGACCTGACCATAATTGAGTGGTTATTCCATATTTCAATTAGGACTTGATACTCCTTTTTGCTCTACTCTTAACTTATATTTTGGATCAGTTTTTGGGGGGCAGGTCAATAGGCAGTGGCGTACTCAAGAATAAGATTGGGCACGAATAACATGGCACAAAGGAGCACCAACCCCAATACGGTCAGCTTACCTCGTTTGCGATACTCCCAGCGCGCATAGAGCAGTGCCACAGTGGTCACTGGAACTGTTAAAGCAAGTAGTAATACCAGCATAATCGGCCTATTAACTTCCATTATATAGTTGAAGTTGTCATTTATTGATGTGCCGCCTAACGGAAGAGCTCGCCCGCCTAAGAAAACTTGATTATAATTGCGCCGCTGACTCACCAGGGTCGGGTGGAGCGGGGGTTAGGCTGAGAACTTAAATTGGCTCATCATGTTCCTTTTTTGTCAAGGGAGTTTGCTGTATTCAGTAATCAGTAAGTAGAATTGATTTTTACACGAGCGCTATTATGTCACTGGTGGCTGGTCTGCTTACTGATTATCTGCTGCCGCAGGCGCGGTTAGGCGGTTCGCAAGGCAGGTCTACTTTCTGATGAGGGCGGATAAAGAAACTTTCAATTTTCCACTTCGTTTTTATTCTTTGGTCTATGCCGCTTTTGCAAACAGGCATTTGAGATAGGCTCCTTCCGGTACGAAATGGGGTGGTCTAAAGCATGGCCAGTCCGGGCAAGTTCCACGAGCGGGCGCTCAGCCTCGGCGGCCGCAAGATGGATCTGTTTGAAAAATTCTTCGGCAGTTACCCGGCTTGAGCAAGAGCCTGTACCAGAATCCCTCTTTTTTGAGAACGCTCAACCCTAAAATGGTTAAGCGCCGGTACGCGGCAAGCGCACGATCGACATGCTTATGTTTCTGGGCAAATGCGGGCGGATCGAGGATTACCATATTAAAATGGTGACCCTGTGCCGCCAGACGAGCCAGGACCTCGAAAGCATCTTCCGCGAGGGTAGTATGTACGGAATCCCCACGGGAGGAACATGCCGATTGTGGTCCAGTTGCGTTTGGCGGCGGCCAGCGCCGCGGCACTTGCATCGACACTTACCACGCGCCGCGCCCCTCCTCTGGCGGCATAGACCGAAAACCACCCGTGTAGGCAAACATGTTCAGGACCTCTTTTCCGGATGCCAGGCGCTCAACCTTGCTCCGATTGTCGCGTTGGTCGAAGAAGAACCCTGTTTTTTGCCCCCGGATAGGGTCGGCTTCGAACCGGAGGCCGTTTTCCCAGAACATAACTTGACCCTCCAAGGGGGCACCGGAAAGGACCATACCTTCTTCGAGTCCGAAAAGATCTTGAGGTCTAGTTGCCAGCAGCCGACTGAAGCGGAGGATGATCCGGTCTGCGGCAGGAAGCGCGGGTAAAATATCGCGGAGGTGGGGGAGCCAGACGGACGTGTAAAGTTTTATGACGAGGGTGTTTTCGTACCGATCGAGAACGAGACCGGGCAAACCATCATTTTCCCCGTGGATGAGCCGACAGCCGGTCGTTTGTTGAGGGGCAGGGTGAGCGAGGAGCGAGTGCGCAGGGTACAGGCAGAGGTGATTTTATCCTGGAACCATTCTCGCCCGATGGAGACTGGTTTACCGCCTGCAAGATCCGCACGCGGATGGGAGAATGGGGATCGAATAAGCCGATTGCCAAAAAGCGACGTTTTTTGTCAAATATTACGGCAAGGTCACCAGGTTGACCTGCGAAACTTTGTTGGGTAATTGCGCTTTCAAACAGCCAAGGATGACCCTGCTTAATCGCCCGTGCCGCCTCCGGCGTGACGCGCATGGCGATCCGTTTCTCAGCTATTCTTGGAATGCTCGAAAAAATATCAGACAATTTTTGTTTCGTCCCGAATTGGTTCCTTGTTAATATGCTTGGAAAATGGAGCGTTAGCCTAACGGATGAGCTTCGCGAAGCATCCTGTAAGGGCACCTGCAGCCGGGTCTTGTTTTTCCGTCTTCCGTCCTCGGTCCCCGGTCTGCCCTTGGCTGTCGGGTGCAACCGCTTGTTAGGCGCTCACGCCCTCTTGCTCGCCATACTTTGCCTGAATTGCTTGCACAAGTTCCTCTGCTCGCTGCGAACCTATCAACACTCGGTTGCCATTTAATAATTCTATCTGCACGCCGCGATCACCACTCACATTGTATGCCTTCCCATTGCTGCTGTATCGGATGCCATGACCGCCATATTCTCTGAAAGAGCGATAAGTCCGCATTTCAAATTGTTTCATTTCTGTGAAGGCTATTCTGCGGAATGTCCGATGGAACGGGGAAAAGCGAATGTAGATTCCATCATCGCGTACTTCGGTGACAAGTTGGCTGAAAAAGAAAAGCGCGGGCAAGCCAATGCCAAAGATGAACCAGAAAAAGGCCATTGGAATATCTGGCATAGGTCTATTGCCGAATGGTCTATGTGCTAAAAGCTGTTTCACTGTCGCATACCACACCAACCCAGCAAGGACGAATACAACAACCCAAATCCAAACTTGGCGAAACTGCTGAATTTCTCGGTAAATCGGACTTGTTTCCTCCCCTTGATTCATATTCCTTTTGTCTCCTCTGGCCGCCTAACGGATGAGCTTCGCGAAGCATCCTGTAAGGGCACCCGCAGCCAGATTGTTTTTCCCGGTCTTCCGTCTTCGGTCTCCGGTCTGCCCAGGCAGTCGGGTGGAGCGGGTGTTAGCTGACATTCTACTTTCTACTTTAGCAATGTAGTCAAAACCCGGGTCAGGGGGTGAGTATTAACAGGGATTCATTCTGATCTTGGGTTTGTCCGGATGTCCAGAGCATGGGGTGATAATAGATCTTGCGCCATAAATCTGCCATGTCGATATAGTGAGGGTGATAGGCATGCCCGGATTGTCCGGTGGTGTGAATTGAAACCGAATTGGATAGATCATTCAGGTCAACGATCATCCGTTGAGATGGCAGCCAGTTAATTACATAGGGATTAGCTGGATCCCATCCGGTTGCATTAATGATCGAACTCCCTCCTGAAGCAGGAAACGGACCCTGGTTGAAAACATTTTTAATGAAAGGAAAGCTGTTCATGACCTGGTTTTCAAAGGTTATCGTATGCAGATCTCCCCACTGCCAAACAGAAATGTCCTTGCCAAATTCTTTCTGTAATTCCTGGACGGACTGCTTGAATGTGAGCTGGAAAATATCTTCCAGCTCCTCTTTATCAGGAGTGGACGGGTCATCCCACCAGGCATTGTCTGGCTGGATGGAAAGGAGACGGATGATTTCCTTTGCAGTGCCCCCGACGCCGACATGATAATAATCCGGCAGATCATCCTGGATTGCATTATCAATCAGATTTTGCCAGAAGACCATATATAGGGCTGCTGCCGCTGAGTCCAGATCCGTCTGATAGTCCCAATCACCTAATAGCTGTTGTGCTTCTATTAAGTCAGCATCAGCAAAGTTGATTTCCAGCAGGATTGGTACCAGGGTATCTGCCAGTAAATCATGATTGTCTCCCTGCATTCTTTTGATATATTCCAGTGAAATTTGACCTGGGGCTGTTTTGATCAGATCGACAATGGCCTGCGCCCTGTAACCTCTTGCCCATCCTTCTGAGATCAGGTAGGGGTAATCTGTCCCGACCACAGCGTTATTAGCGGTTACGATATAACCTTCTGGCGGATTAAGGCTGAATGGCAGTTCTTCAAATGGGATATATCCCTGCCACTCATAGTTTCCGGTCCAACCCGGGACTGGAAGCATTCCGTCATGTCCTTCCATCCGGATCGGGATATTGCCAGGCATTTGATAAGCAATATTGCCATCTACGTCTGCGTAGAGCAGGTTTTGAGCTGGCACCGCAAAATATTCTGCTGCCTTCCGGAATTCCTGCCAATTTTGAGCCAGGTTAAAATCCCAAAAGGCACAGAAGACACAACTTGGTTCCAGGGCGGTCCAGCGCAGGGACACGGCATAATTTTCAGGGAATCGTATTCCGGTATCCTGGTTAAAATCTTCCAGGCCATAGACTGATCCAATGATCGGACCATGCTTGGTAAGGTAAACCACATGCTCTACTGGATCCTTCCCGGCAACCTGGATCGTTTCGATAATGGTTTCCATCTCTACCCATTCCCCGTTTATCTCGTACTGCGCGGGATTGTCTGGATTGATCTTTTCGATGTAGAGATCCATGACATCAGGTCCAACATTGGTAACACCCCAGGCGATGCGGTCATTATGGCCGATGACTACTCCGGGAACACCTGCAAATGAGAACCCAGCAACATTCAAGCGGCAATCATCGGTTTTTTCCTGACAGTGTAAACCAACCTCATACCAGATCGAGGGCATTTGGGATCCCAGGTGTGTGTCATTCGCTAGAATAGGTTTCCCGGTAACTGTCAGGTCGCCGCTGATTGCCCAGCTGTTTGATCCAATTGCCTCAAATCCTCCCCCGCTGATCGCATCCAGATTCTCTGCCTTGGATTGGATGGATTGCAAAAGATCTGAATAAGCAGATAATGAAATATTGTTGTAATCTTGAGATGAAGCATATCCTTGGCCAGTAATTTGATCCGGAACAGAGCCAGATAATGTAAAGCCAGGCACGATTACAGGGTGGTCCTGTGGATATGACGGGAAGAGAAATTCTAACTGTGAGGAAGAAATATCTTTTAATAACATTGCCCGATCAATTTCAGTGCTTAAGTTACCCCGTAAATCCCAGGCCATGGCTTTTCCCCAGGTGAGGGTGTTAAGAGGTGTCCAGGGTTTTGGTTCATAACCGCGATTAAGGATCGGTAAAAAAGCATATTCAAGACTAAGCTCTATTCCAGGATTTTCTTGAATATATGCATTTACACCATCTGAATAGGCTTCGAGGATCAAGAGTTCTTCGGGGCTTAACAAAGTGAGTTCCTGGATTGCTACTCTCTCCCATCCCAGAGTCCGAATGAATTTATCTGTCTCTACCATGGGTTTCCCGAGCAACTCTGATAACCTTCCTGCACCTTGATGGCGCCAGAAATCCATCTGCCAGAATCGGTCCTGGGCATGCACGTATCCCTGGGCGAAAAACAGGTCATGATGAGTTGATCCATAAACATGGGGAACACCAAAAGCGTCCCGGTAAATCTCTACCGGACCGTCAAGACCGGCGATCTGGAGCTCGCCATCAACGATAGGAAAGGATTTTGTCGCTGTCCGGCGAACCAGAGGAGGCCCAATAACTGCGGTTAGTGCTGCCAGGAGAACTAAAACAAGGATAACTCCGATTAGAATCCGACCAATCCTCTTTGCCATTTAATACCTCCTTGGTGGACAGGGATGCTTGATAACACCTGATCTATTACAAGAACTGTAGAGATATCTTTTTGACACCTAGAATCCATGCAGCATAAAGATGGTTAGGATTTCTCTTTTGTTCCCAGTGTATTTCTCAGGTAGCTTTCAATGAAAGGGTCCAGGTCACCATCCAGAACAGCTTCAGTATTGCCGACTTCAAAATCAGTCCTGTGGTCTTTAACCATGTGGTAGGGATGCAGGACATATGATCGGATCTGGCTGCCCCATTCTGCTTTCTGATATTCACCCCTTAATTCATCGATTTTTTCTTTGTGCTCCCTCTGCTTTAATTCCAGCAGTCGACCTTTTAAGACTTTCATCGCCATTTCGCGATTCTGTGTTTGAGATCTTTCATTTTGGCAGCTGGCCACAATCCCGGTAGGCAGATGGGTTATTCGGACGGCGGTGTCATTCTTTTGCACGCTCTGACCGCCAGCACCAGCAGATCTATAGGTATCAACCCGCAGATCCTTGGGATTGATTTTAATGCTGCTGTCATCCTCAACCTGGGGCAAAATTTCTACCAGGACAAAAGAAGTATGACGTCTGTTTGATGAGTCAAATGGAGAGATCCGCACTAATCGGTGCACACCTTTTTCTGAGCGAAGGTAACCGTATGCATATTGACCATCTATGGATATGGTTGTACTTTTTATTCCAGCCTCTTCACCAGGAGTTATATCAAGGGTCTCTGTATCAAATCCCCGTTTTTCCGCCCATCTGAGATACATGCGCTGGAGCATTTCAGCCCAATCCTGGGCATCATTACCGCCTGCGCCGGCATGGATGGCAAGTAATGCTCCTCCCTTGTCAAACTCGCCGGAAAGCATAGCATCAAATTCTCTTTTTTCGATTTCTTCCTGGATGGCAGTTACCTCGGTTTTGAGATCCCCAAAAAGGGTCTCGTCCCCCAGTTCAACCAATTCCAGGGCATCGGAAAGGCGACCTTCCAATTTTTTCCAGGCCTTAAGTTCATTTTCCAATGCCGCCAGGGTTTTCATAACCCGACGGGCGCGGTTCTGGTTGTCCCATAGATCTGTGGCCTGAGATTCCACCTGTAATTTTTCCAGTTTGATCTCTTTTTGAGTTACGTCAAAGACGCTCCAATAGGTTCTGGAACTTTTGCTGGCTGTCTTTCAGGATGGAATTAAGTGTGTCCATTTTTATACTCCAAATCTTGCTGCCTTTCAGGCAGTATTTAGATATTTTTATCAGTATCACTCACATAACTGTGAAACATGGTGATCCCTACGGATAATGCCAAATTGATGGAATCGACCTGGTTATTGAATGGAATCTTGATGCTTGTGCCAAAATCAAGATATTCATCTGCCAGCCCGCTAGCTTCTGAGCCAAATACCAAACCATGAGGTGATTGGAAACTTGCTTCTGGAAGGGATATTTTACCATTGGTCATCAGGGTGTAGAGTTGATGATCTCCATATGATCCCCAATAATCAGGAAATGATTGATATCTCTTGATATTGATCTGAAAGATGGCACCCATAGATGCCCGGATCACTTTGGGATTGTAATGATCAGCTCCTGGTTCAATGATCGCCAGGTTAGAATATCCAAAACCCAGCATGGCTCGCAAAATCGTTCCCAGATTACCCATACTGGATGGGTTTACCAGGACCAGGTGATTGTGTTGATGGCTGAGTTGGGAGCTGTATTTCTTAAAAACTCCGATCGCGTAAGTATTTCCGCGATCAGCCAGTTTTTCAACCAGGTAATCATTTTCTATCACTTCGATTTGAAAATTGCTGCAAGCCTGCCGTATTTTTATGATTCCCTTGTTATTTGTGCCTTTTGAGTGCAGCAGCACAGCCAGGATATTTCCAGGCTGGAAATCGATCAGCTCGAGTGTTGGGTAAACCCCATAACAATAGGAAAAGTCAAAATCCTTGACATAGCGTTTGAGTTTGTGAGGTATGGTCATTTTAGTTTTGAGTTAAGATCCCGGATACGAATTGGTCAGGGTTAAAGGGAACCAGATCTTGAACGTCTTCTCCTATGCCTGCATAAAGAATTGGCAAGTTAAGTTTTTCCTGTATGGCAAATGTCATGCCACCTTTGGCTGAAGAATCTAGTTTTGCAAGGATAATGCCGTCCAGGGGGATAACATCCAAGAAGGATTTGGCCTGGTGCAATGCATTCTGTCCAGTTGTGGCATCCATTACCAACCAGCTGGCATGGGGAGCTCCTGGGAGAGCTTTTCCTGCAACCCGGTGAACTTTTTTGATTTCTTCCATCAGGTTATGGCGTGTATGAAGCCGGCCAGCTGTGTCAATCAATACTACCTCATATTTTTTTGCCAGGGCGGATTGGATGCCATCATAAACTACAGCCCCTGGATCTCCATCTTTCTGCCCGGCTATAACAGGAATATTGAGTCTCTCTCCCCAAATTTGTAGTTGTTCTATTGCCGCTGCTCTGAAAGTATCAGCCGCGATAAAGAGGACTTTTTTTCCTTGATCCTGAAAGTGATTGCCCAATTTTGCGATTGTGGTTGTTTTCCCAGAGCCATTCACGCCAGTGATCAGGATAATTGTGGGGCCATTTTGCCAGGATATCGCCGGAGGTTGAATTAATCTCTCCCGAAGTTCTTCGCTCAGGATGTTAAATAAATCCTCCAGGGTGATTATCCCCCCCTCAGCTGCCTGGGTTTTCACCTGATCGATGATATCAAGACTGGTCTGAACACCGATATCAGCCTGAATGAATAGACCTTCTAATTCTTCCCAGGTGTCCTCATTAATTTCACTGGCTCCGAGAAAGGCAGCTATTTTTCCGAAGGCAGATTTTCTGGTTTTTGAGAGGCCATTCTTCCATTTTTGGATATTATTTTCCATCGTTTGCATTATAACATGGGCGGGTTCAGGGTAGTTTCCCGGGGGGTCTTCCGAAAGGTTTATATCACATCAAGGTTGTGACACTATAGAATCAGGAACAAAAGTAAAAATTCCGATCCAGAAAAGGTCTAAGGTATAATGGCACCAAGACATATTTATTGGTAGTGAGTAAGAGGGATATTTAGTCATGATTAAAATTAATGTCTTTTTGTTTTCTACAATTCGGGCGATCATCGGGCAGAAGGAAATTGCCCTTGAACTGCCCGACGATTCAACTGTCCTGGATTTAAAAGTTGAAATTGGCCGCTTGTTTCCACATTCTGAAGGTGCTGTCAAGACGATGCTCACTTCTGTGAATAGAGTGTTTTCGAATGATGAGGAAATCCTTAGTGATCAAGCTGAAGTCGCGTTTTTTCCTTTTGTCAGCGGGGGTTGATTCTCATTCAGAATTGTATCTGATTTATATAATGGATGGCATTTACTTATGAGCATAACCTGCCGTGGCTGCAGCACAGCCTTTCCCCTGGATATGTTTCCTCACCGCTGCCCGGATTGCGGTGAATTATTCGGATTCCCGGATGGGTTGGATTATTCTCCTGATCTCCTTGAAAAAAACTTGCCTGGTATATGGTGTTACAGGAAGAGTTTTTCCTTACCAGCGAATGCGCCAGTAGTTACTCTGGGGGAGGGTAATACCCCGTTGGTGTGGAGTGAGATTTCAGGAAAAAAAGTGGGCTTTAAGTTAGAAAGCCTTAATCCTACCGGATCATTTAAGGATCGTGGAACAGCAGTGCTGGTTAGTTGGCTGCTGGCAGCTAATATAAAAAATATCGTGGAAGACTCATCCGGAAACGCTGGAGGGTCCTTTGCCGCATACGCTTCGAAGGTAGGAATCTCGGCGAAAGTTTTTGTGCCAGCCTATGCATCTGGTCCTAAACGGACCCAGATTGAATGTTATGGCGCTGAGGTAATCTCCGTGCCAGGTCCCAGGTCAAATGCAGCTGATGCTGTCCTCAAAGACGTTGAAAACGGTGGGGTCTATGCCAGTCACGCATTCCTGCCCCAGGGAACAGCTGGAATAGCCACAATTGCCTATGAGCTTTACCAGCAACTAGGGCAAATCCCCGGTACAATTCTGATCCCGGTTGGCCATGGCAGTCTTCTGATGGGGATAGCCCTGGGTTTTGAGGCCTTATTAAAGAGTGGAGAGATCACACGCACCCCCAGATTGATCGGAATACAAGCAGCTTCCTGTGCTCCACTGTGGAAAGCCTTTTCGGCGGGTGCAGCGGCACCAATTGCTGTTGAACCACGGCAGACAAAAGCTGAAGGCGTGGCTATCTCAGATCCCTACCATGGCCGGGAAGTCCTCGCGGCGGTCAATCGGAGCGAGGGGATATTCCTTAAGGTCGAGGAAGAGAACATTATTTCTGGTCAAAAACACCTGGCACAAGAAGGCATCTATGTAGAACCTACATCAGCCCTGATCTGGGATGGGCTGGAACAAATAGGGGCAAAAACGCCTGAACCGATTATCGGAATTATGACCGGGCATGGCTTAAAAAGTATTTGAGCTGTTGCTTATCTTTCCCCATTAGGTATAATATAGTTTTGTCAATCAAGTTCAAGGCATAAATGGAATTGATGGACAGTGAAATTCAAGTAAATCGATAAGAATTTCGCTGACCCTGAGTTCCTGGGAGTTTCTTTTATGGGTCAGACCCCGGGATCGGAAAGCATTGAATCCCCGACTGATTTTAATCATCGTATAGGTTTGGATTTTAATAATCTTGCCCTGTTAACCAGGGCATTGACACATCGTTCTTATATCAATGAAAATCCAGACTCCCTGGAAGATAATGAGCGATTGGAATATTTAGGTGATGCCATCCTGGATTTTATTGTGGCCGCCTGGCTTTACCACAGCTATCCTGAGATGGCGGAAGGCGACTTGACATTGGTGCGGACAGCCCTGGTTCGAACTGAACAGCTGGCTGATTTTGCCAGCATGATCGATCTGGGTAGTGCTCTTCGCCTGGGACAGGGGGAGATTGTCTCCGGAGGCAGATCACGTAAAGCACTGCTGTGTGCTGGATTTGAAGCTTTAATTGGTAGTATTTATCTTGACCGGGGTATTGAGGCAGTTGAAAAGTTCTTTGAACCTTATCTTGTGCAGGCTGTCAGCATCATATTGGAGAATGGGCAACCCCGTGATCCAAAAAGCCTTCTTCAGGAATGGTCCCAGGCGAGGGGTTATGAATCCCCGGTTTATGAAACCATGAAAGAAAGTGGACCCGACCATGAAAAAATATTCGAGGTTCAGGTCAGTGTTCCGGGAATCATCATTGGAGTTGGCAAGGGTAATAGCAAACGCGAAGCTTCCAAACTGGCTGCAAAACAGGCCCTTGATAAATTGGCAGTTAATAATCATAAAGAGAATCACTGAGGTTTCATGCGCTTAAAGTCTATCGAGTTAAACGGGTTTAAAACCTTTGCGACTAAAACAAATTTCGAGTTCGCTAATGAAATCACTGTAATTGTCGGCCCGAATGGATCCGGAAAGAGTAATATAGCGGATGCTGTTCGCTGGGTATTGGGAGAACAATCCTATAAGCTCCTGCGTGGAAAAAAGACCCTGGACATGATCTTTTCAGGATCAGATCAACGCCCCAGGGCAGGCATGGCTGCTGTAACAATAACCTTTGATAACACCGATGGCTGGCTACCGATTGATTTTTCCGAAGTTTCCATTACCAGACGCGCATTTCGCGACGGCAAGAATGAATACATGCTTAATGGTCAGCAGGTATTGCTCAGAGATGTCTATGAATTATTAGGTCAGTCGGGTTTGGCTGAACGAACTTATACGATTATTGGCCAGGGATTGGTGGATGCAGCTCTTTCATTAAAGGCTGAAGAAAGGCGAGCATTATTTGAAGAGGCTGCTGGCATCGGGTTGTACCGCACTAGAAAAGCTGAGGCAGAACGACGTTTGGAAAAAACCCACCGTAATTTGGATCGCGTCGAGGACATATTATCAGAACTAAAACCCAGACTGAAGAGTTTGCAGCGCCAGGCTGTCCGGGCAGAACAATATGACCAGGTAAAAGCGGACCTGAAGGTATTGCTTCAGGAATGGTATGGATATCATTGGGCCAGAGTACAGACTGATCTAAACAAAGCCAAGAAACTTGAATCCAAACATCGTGTCGATCTTGATCATGCCAGGAAAACTCAAGCTGCCTTTGACCGGGAGCTATCTGAAAATCAGGCCAGGGTTGGAAGTCAGCGCTCCAGATTGAATACCTGGCACCGGGAACTGGCCGAACATCACAATCAAAAAGAGAACATCACTCGCGAACGAGCAGTTGCGTAGAACGTGTCCGGTCCTGGAAAGGAGAATTCAAGATCTAGCACAGAACGGATCCGCCTGGAAGAGAATGCCAATTGGCGGGAGAGACTTGATAAGTCTCAAGAGGATAAGATCCGGTCAAACCCGTTTTGAAGAAACCAGCAAAAATCTGATCAGGCCAGACAGACGTTGGAAGATAAAAGCAAACAGATGACTGTCCTGGAGAGAAGAAGCGGCGCAAGCTCAGGATAGCCTGAGTCGTTATCATGAAGAACAAATCCGATTGCGGTCCCAGACGGTTGATAGAAACGAACAAATAGGCAAGAAAAGAAATCGGCTGAAATCCTCCCAGGAACAGATAAAAACTGCCCAGGAAAAGCACCAAAAATTTCATTCCAAATTTGAGGAAATTAAACAAGAGCTCAAAAAAGCTGCCAGTGCCAGGGAAAAGATTGAAATCGAAATCGAAGATATCCATCAGGAAAAGATCGCTGGTGATAAGTACCGCCAGGAAGTAATTGATCAATTATCCCAGGCGAAAACCGTAAGCAGCCAACTAACCGCGGAATTAACTGTTCTTCAGGGTGCGGAAAAGAAATTGGCTGGTTATGCAGATGGCGCCAAACTGCTGCTGACCCGCTCAGGATCGGGAAAACTTCAAGGAGTCTTGGGCACTCTTAGCAAATTTATTGATGTTCCTGAAACGTATGAAACGCCAATTGCTGCCGCATTGGGTGAATATATTGATGCTGTTATCCTTGAATCTGCGAGTGCAACTGATCGGGCATTGGATCTCCTCCTCACTGAAACTACGAAAGGTGTGCTTCTTCCCTTGAACCGGCTGGTAACCCTGGACAAGCTAAAGGTTGATCGGAATATTCCAGGGTATATTGGCTTGGCTTCCGAATTGATCAAGACTCCTCCAAAATATCGTCCTGTGATCGATTTATTATTAGGCCGGGTTTTTGTCCTCAAAGATAAAAAGGATGTTAATCGGGTACTTCGGGATCAACCACCTGGCACCAAAGCAGTAACTCTCAAGGGTGAAGTGTTTTTCACAACCGGAGAAATTGTGACCGGAACTGCAAGTCAATCCGGTTTGCTCAGCCGAGCAAGAGAATTAAAAACCTGGCAGGAAAAAATATCTTCCAATGCCAAACAAATCACAAAACTGAAAAAGGACGTTGAAAGGATTGACGGAAAAATATCTGATTTTGATAAATCTGAACAAAATCAGAAAGCTCTTCTAATCAAAGCCAGGACCAAAGAAACGGAGATCAATGAAAGATTTACCCGGGTATCGCTGGAACAGAACAGCGCTGAGAGACAGGTAGAATGGGAAACAACTCAGCTCCAAAACCTGGGTACCGATATATCGGACGAAGAGGGTGTGTTACAAAAGTTATCAGTAGAACTTGAAAAAATCCAACAGGATATTTCTGGATCTCAGGAGCTTGTTACCAAAACAGCCAGTGATTTAAAGACGATAACCCTGGACGAGGAAAGAGAGCAGCTAAACTTTTGGGAAACCCAGTTCGCAGTCTCAGAACGCGCATTGTCTGATCTTAATCAGCGGGTTGAGGAACGGGAAAACTCCTGGAACGCGGCTTCAGATCAGGTGCTGCAAAACACTACCTTGAAGGACCAAAACCTCAAACAAATCTCAGTTCTACAGGAAGAGACCCAATTCCTGATGGATGGTGAAAAAACCATCCAACGGGAGATAACTGAGCTGAGGATGTTGATTGATGAAACAGATGGAAAACTTTCTAAGGATGAAGAGGAACAGCGAGATTTACAAACCAAGGAAGCTGGTGCCCGGAAGATTCTTAATCAGGCTGAACGATCATTTGCCCAGGCTGATATTAATTTGACCCGCAACAGGGAAAAATTAGACTCTATACAAGAACGAATTAAGGAAGATATTGGTCTGGTAGAGCTGGAATATAACAAAGATATTTCAGGTCCTACACCTCTTCCGCTGGAAGGGTATGTTCAGAAACTCCCTGTCGTAAAAGAGATAACCAAGAATCTGGGAGGCACGATCCGGGAACAGCGGGCTCAATTAAGGCGTTTGGGAGCCATTAACCCGGAAGCTCAGCATGAGTACCGGGAAGTAAACGAACGGGATGAATTCCTGACTGAACAGTTAGCAGATCTCCGAAAAGCGGAAGCTAATCTAAAAGAGGTTATTGCTGAACTTGATGTGTTGATGGAACGCGAGTTTCGAAAAACTTTTAATGCAGTCGCAGGAGAATTCAGGGAAATATTCACCCAGTTATTTGGCGGGGGAAAAGGTCAATTGATATTGTCAGAGCCTGATGACATGACGGGATCTGGAGTGGATATACAGGTACGGTTACCCGGTAGACGAACCCAGGGGCTTTCTCTGTTGTCAGGTGGGGAGAGAAGTCTAATTGCGGCAGCATTAATCTTCTCGTTATTGAAGAT
>PVMK01179036.1_pt1 | contig 15666 bp, 12 predicted proteins | sample 1853481 | NCBI WGS metagenome assembly PVMK01 (sample SAMN08533507, study PRJNA380276) | Marine sediment metagenome, whole genome shotgun sequencing project.
ACAAAATATATTCCAGGGTCATAAAATATTACCGCCGGAATCTATCCCACGGACATTACTGTCATTTTCATAGGCAGTAGCAATGAACGATGTATTGATCACCTTTCCGGGACTCATTTTAATAGCAGTTTTATTATCTATTGCCCCGGTCAGACCAGTAGGTGAAAAACTGGAACAGAACTCAAGAGCCATACAGGATACACGTCCCCACCATGGTGCAGTTTTGAATCCCTTTCCATAGACTCTCCATATCCATAAGTAGGGGAAAATACTTTTATCCCAGCTCATCCCGATACCTACTTTACTTTTAGTATTAGTAACTGCATACCAGCCGGATTTGAGTAATTGCATGTTAATCTCATCAATACTCTGACCCTCATCCTCTATTGTAGGGGATTTGCTAAAATCAATAGTCTTTCCAGTATATCCTTTTAATCTTGGCCATTTTATTCCGGGATCATTTATTTCAGAGTACTTTCCGACATTGTCAGGATACATAATATAGTTGACTTTATTTTCCGGTAAGTCGATCACCACACTATCATCTAGAAACTTACCTCCAAATGTTGGATGATGTGCCCACATAAGATCAATTTCTGCATAACCTTCATTTGTCAAACTTTCAGAGATATACAATTTTGGATCGTCAGACTTAAGAGTCAGGGTCTTTTCAATATAGAAAGGAGTCCTATAAGACCTTACCATGAATTTTATCGAAACCTCAGATGGGGAATTTTCAAGTATCAGGTATTCCCAGGGGATCAAGGATATCTCACCATGAAGTCCCTGTTCGGTACCCTGTGATTGGACATTTACACCAAAATTTGGGATTATCTCCTGCCATCCGCCTTCATAATAATCCATGAAATTACCTTCTTTTGATGGTATTGTGGTTACAAAGTTGGAAGGAGATCTTATTCCCCAGGGTGACAGCCACATAAAATCTGTATCTTTGGGTTTATACAGAAATTCAAAAATATCGGTCCCCTTATCAATCAGGATCGAGATCTTTAAATATTCATTTTCCAGGATTGCAACTCGCAAATCTTTATAAAAATAATCAGTATTTATCCTGCATCCATAATTTCTAAAATGAGTATAAAGCATTTCTTTTCCTTTATTCAAATTAACTCTGGTAATAAATAATTTCTTTATTTTTTTCTAGTAGATTATTGATTTTTTTATTTATGTCAATAAGATTAAACGACCTGAAATATTTATCCATTGCTGCTTCAATTTTTTGAAGAACCCAGTTTTTTGAGTCTATCCCATTTAATAGTAGATTATTATGCAAAGTAGTTTTGGCGCAGTTTACTTCCGGATTAGCCCATATATAGCGGCTGCAGGTCCCCAGGATCCAATCCTTTCTTTCATCGATAAGTGATTTAAAATCTTTTTCACCATCAAGAAGCCATTTTTTCCACCTGCCTGATCTGATAACTGCATTTATTAGTTTTTCCTTAAGATCAGATACACAGGCAATTTTATTTTCTTCAAATAATCTAAGCTCGAGATCTATCAGCTCATTGAATGCTTCAAATTCCACTATTGTGAATTCCGGTCCGACATTAGCTCCACCCATCCCACTTCTGGGATAATCTTCAGGATTGGATACTGAATCTGTGTAATGTCCCTTGATATAAGAGCCATAGTCCCGTGCTATTTCTACTACTTTTTGAGCCACTTCCGGGTCAAATAGGGAAGTATGGAGGTCGGTGCCTACTTTTGCCACTATAAAAATGGGCCAGGCATATTCAAGTTTTTTCTTCTTCAGACCCTCCTTTAATAGGTTTAAAAATTTCTTAAACATTTTTAAATCTACCAGTCCTCCATGGACCTCCTCGGTTCCGACTTCATAAGATATTCCCGGAAGATTATTTTCCTTCCTGTATTTTTCTGTTTCTTCTATCAGTTCGACTGTTCTTTCAACGACAGTCTCAATCTTTAGATTTTTCTCAAAGATATCAATAGTCGGGTCGACATGAATAAGATCATAACCGGCAGACAGGGAATCCTTGAAGGATTTCTTGACCCAGTCCAAAGATCTCTTTAGGTCCCACTTTTCTATAGTCTGGATATCTTTTGCCCACGGGCCGCCATGGTCGATTGCTACTATAATCGGACCGGTATATCCGATTCTGTATGACTCTTCTTTAATCTTTCTCACTAGATCCATTTGTGTCCAGGTAGTGTAGCCACCATCCATGTCCACCTGGTTTAAAGTTGCTGCAAATTTGATAGGAGCATTTGCCCGTTTTGCACTACGCAATGCAGCCACCATTACATTGTATGAATTAGGACATACTGCAAGCAAAGTATATTTTTTACTTTCTATCTTTGACAGAGTATCAAGTTTATTAAGCAGCAGGTTCACAATAGGGATTCCCATCTTTTCAGAATAATCCCTTAGTTTACTTTGGTCGGTTTTTTCTTGTATTATCATATATTGTGTCAACTTTATTTAAATATTATATAAATTGTTAAACTAAAGAAAAGAATCTGTTATACAATAGGTCATCCATATAGTTAAGTCCAAATTTGATCTCACCAAGGATAGAAGCATCCTTTTTTAGATCTGAGATCACAATCCTTGGTTTAAATGGTGTGATATCGTATATCCCATCTCTAAACTTATCAATAAAATTGTTTCCCAATTCTATTATACTGCCATTTACTATAATTACTTCTGTATCGATGACAGCGATTAGGGAAGCAATTCCAATTGCCAGCATTTTAATGATATCTCCGTCAATGATCCTTTTTACCATATTGTCGCCAGGGCTATTATAGTACTTGCATATATCATCAAAGTCTATTTTGTCAATGTCTTTATTAAAATTTATCCCAGAGGGATTCTTTTGTTTTTTTAATTCCCGTCTGACAGTATTTGTTATACCGACAATATCTACTTGAGATTCGAAAAGACCCATTTCACGCTTATTCTCTTTTATTTTTTTAATGTCATATTCTTTTAAAAGGGGTAAATAGGCAATTTCTCCCATAGATCCATTGGTCCCTGCAGCAAGTTTATTATCTATTATTATTCCTGTTGCAATTCCATAATGAATAAATAAATATATCAGATTATTAATACCGCTTTGATTTTTCCAGTGCTCGCCAAGTGCTCCAAGATTTACCGCATTATCTAAAATGACTTCTTTCTTGTATTTTTTCTTTATAATCTCAACCAGGTTTATGCCCTTTAATTTTGGTATGTAGGGAGCAAATAATATTTTATTTGTCTTTGGATTGACGATCCCGTGGGTGCCTATACTGAAAAGATAGATTTTTTTGAGACTTATTCCAGAGTTGTCCAGAGCTTCTTCAATTATAGTAAATATATTATCTAGTATCTTTTCTTCAGTGTTTATTGGGAAGTTTTTCTTCTTGATTTTGTAAATTATATCACCATAAAGGTTGGTTATGGCAACAGTAATAAATTCAATCCCAATATTTATAGCCATTATATAACAATAGTTTCTTTTAAATTGTAAAATGGTAGGTTTCTTACCCCGGCTTGAATCTATTTTTGCACCTTCAGTAATTATCTTTTTATTGATCAAGATGTCCACAAGACCGGATATGGTTGATTTAGAGAGCCCTGTTTTAGCGCTGAGTCTTGCACGGGAAAAATTCTTATTCTCCTTTATGAGCCTAAGTATCAATCCCAGGTTATGCTCCTGTATCGACTCCTGCGTTGCTTTTTTTCTTTCCATGATTATCAGTCATTTAATAAGTTTCTTGATAGAACTAATCCTTAAATAAATTTAACATAAATAATATATTTGGTAAAGATTATTATTATTTTGACAATAGAGATTTAAGTTGTATAATGTTTAGTACGATGATAGAACTATAGATATTTATCAACTTATTATACGAGGAGGGAATTATGAGGGCACCTAAGGTTGGGTTTCTTGCTATCACCTGTCCTACACACAAAGAAGCAAAAAATGAGACTGGAGATGACTGGGTAGACAAAAAGAACCTGGAGAAAGTTAAAAATGCTCTTGCTAAAAGCAGCCTGGATCTTATAGTAGTGGATGATGTCCTAGGGTCTTTTTATGAATTTGATGACATCGAAAAAAGATTTAATGATGAGAATGTGGATGTGATATTTCTATATATATCTACATGGAACTGGGCAGACCAGGTGACTCAATTTGCAAGAAATATGAACAAACCCTTAATCGTTTATGCCATAGATGACTCCAAGGCATGGTCAATCGGTGGCCTTGCTGCTACCAGGGGAGGGTTTGATGAGATAGGTATTGAAAATCTGGTAGCTTATGGAGATATAGATGACAAATCAGTAATAGACAGTATTTTCAAATACTCAAGGGCCTGCATGGTAAAAAATATTCTAAGCAGATCCCGATATGGTTCAATAGGCGGACAGGGTATGGGTATTCTAACAGGGATAGTAGATCCCAATCAGTGGCTGAAGGATTTCGGAATACTTACAGGATTTACAGATCAGTATACCCTGGTATTGGAAGCAGAAAGATTCCCTATCTCAGAAGTCAAAGAATATTATGAGTTATTGAAAAGTGAATATAAGAGTGTCCCGGAATTTAATAAGGTATTCGAAAATTCCATAAGGACTTATCTGGCAATGGAGAAGTTAATAGAGAAAGAAAGATATAATTTTACCGGTGTAAAATGTACATTCGATCTTAGTGACAACTACTGCTCTGCATGTCTTGCTCAAAGTAGATTGGCTAATAAGGGATTTATTTCATCATGTTTAAATGATGCTAATGGAGCATTATCGGCATATATACTGGGTATTCTAAGGATAGGCGATGAACCGGTATTTACTGCAGATGTAAACCTGGCCATAAAGAAGGAAAATATGATTAAACTAATCGATGATGGTGCCGGTTCACCTAAGCTGACAGCAAATCCTAAAGAGGAAGTAGAGCTGCTTACACAACCAACTCTTGAAGCAAAAGCAAGCGGGATCTGCACTAAACTATTTGCCAAACCTGGAGATGTGACCCTGATCAGACTGGCACGCATAAATTCCAAATATGTAATGCACCTTACTACGGGTAAGGCAATCTCTGTCAGTGAAAGTGATAAGGAATCTATTATGGCCGAATGTGGGTATCCGATATGGCCACATGCATGATCAAGATCGATGGCAATACAGATAATTTTGTCCAGAATCTCAGAAGTGAATACATACATATGACTTATGGAGATCTAAGTGGAGAGATAAGGCACTTCTGTAATCTATTTGATATTAAATTATTGGAGAATTAAGTTAATTTGTACCGGTTGGAACTTAAACAATCTTAACACGATAGGAGAGGAAAAATAATGAGACCGAAAATGACTTCAAAAGAGAGGATACTTGGCGCTATTAATTATAGTGATCTGGATTATATCCCCTGTGCATTTATGATGTTTTTCAATCTGACCAATAAGTTTAAAAAGCAGGATAAAGCAGTTGAAGAAGAACTGAGGATGGGTCTAGATTCTGTTGTCAATGTAGGTACCCTGGAACATTCTTTCCATCCGGATACAAAATATACTGAATGGATTGAAAAAGCCGATGGTAGTAAATACTTTTACAGGAAACTGGAAACTCCTATAGGACCTTTGACTCAGAAAGTGATCCAGAGGAATGATTGGCCCCCGGAAGATTTTTTTCCTATATTTGATGATTATATTATCCCGAGAGCCAAAAAGGTTTTTTTAAATGTAGAAAAAGACCTTGATAAATTAAAATATTTATTAGGTCCGTTCAGTAAGGAAAATATTGAAAAACTAAAAAACCTGGCGATAGATGCAAAAAAAATTGCAGATAAACACGGCCTTCTCCAGATTGCCGGAGAAATGAACAGAAATTTATTTAATGAAGGAAAATATTCCCTGATTTCCGGAGCTGATATGATGTCCTGGCTGTCCGGTTTTGAGAATATTATGACACTTTCTTTGACAAAACCTGAGATCATTAAAGAGTATGTAAATATTATAAGTGAATGGAACATGCGGCAGATCGAGATCTATCTGGATATTACCGATGTCGACCTGATAGTCAGAAGGGCCTGGTATGAGACAACTGAATTTTGGACTCCTGATGCTTATAAAAATATAATTGTTCCTACTATTAGAAATGAAGTGAAACTGGTCCACCAGGCTGGTAAAAAATATGGTTATATTTTGACCTCTGCATTCCTCCCAATAATAGACGATATACTGGATACAGGAATAGATGTATTGATAGGGCTTGACCCGAAAGAGGGGAAAGGCACAAAAATGGATATTGTAAAAGAAAAGTTTTCAAGCAGGAAAAAAGCTTTATGGGGTGGAGTAAGCGGCCCGGTCACTCTTGAAGAAGGGACTGCCAGAGAAACTGAGGAAGCAGTAGTAGAAGCAATAAAGACACTTGGTAGTGGCGGGGGATTTATTCTCTCCCCGGTAGATAATGTCCGTGAGGAAACTGAAAATGTCTGGGCAAATACATATAAGTTTATAGATACCTGGAAGAAATATAGGAATATGTTTTAGTAATAGGAGAATAATATGAATGATAATTGTACGTACAGAGAAATAGGCAGTCAGATCAGGAGCTGGAAAGAGAACTACGATGTAATCACTGGTGAAGGTACAAAGATCAGTTCTGGTCTATTTTCTAAAGATTTCGACAGAATAGTATTTTTTGGATGCGGGACATCATATAATCTTGCAATGGCCGCTTCTTTTTTTACGAATACTGTATCGGATTTTGATTCGATAGCTCTCCCGAGTTCTGAATTACTTTTTAACTCAGAGACATATATTGACAAGAACAAAAACTATCTACTGGTTGGTTATTCGAGATCAGGAGAAACGACTGAGAGTATAGAAGTAATAAACAAATTCAAAGATTGGAAGACGATAAGATCCTTTTCGTTCACCTGCCGGGAGAAAAACAGCTTAGTAGATATCTCAGATAATCACTATTTATGCAGGAGCGCTGAAGAGAAAAGTATTGCAATGACAAAATCTTTCTCCACCATGTTGTTTTCATATTGTATTATGTTGACAAAATATCTTGACAATGAAGATAGACTAAAAGAATTTTCCGATTTATGTGATTATCTTGAAATTAAAATGTCCTTACTATTCGATGAGATAAAAGAATATATTGATTCAAATGATTTTAATTCATATGTTACTTTAGGCAGCGGTTTTAATTATCCATTAGCAGTTGAGGCAGACCTGAAGATGAAAGAGATGTCTCAGATCCAGAATTACTCATACCATATATTTGAATTTAATCATGGACCCAAGGCATTGCTTTCAGAGGATTTTCTGGTTTTGTTTTTAACGATCAGTAAAAAGTTAACCAATATTGATATTATAGTAAACGAAATAGTCAAGGCTAGATCAAGGATCGCTATCATAGGAAAAGGTGTAGATGAAATAAAAAAAATAGGTAATATAAAATATTTTCTTGACGATGCCAGTTTCAAGGATGAACTTGTAGAATCATTTATTAATATACCTGTTTCTCAAATATTTGCTTATGCAAAGACTATCAAACAGAACTTTGATCCTGATAAACCCAGAGGCCTTGACTATACCACCAAATTAAAAGTTTGAGATTTACTGCCCGGATTGAATTAAAAGAAATGAAAAATAGGAAAAGAATATTAAATGCTATTAATAGGAATAATCAGAATATACTCCCGACAAAGATAGATTATTCACCCGAGATGAAAGAGGAGATAAAGGATATCCTGGGAATTGAAGATCGATTGATCGATGAACAGCTGGGTAATCATATCAAATACCTCTAACTTGATGACAAAGTCAGAAGGGATGAAAAAGAAGGAATCCAGTATGATGTCTGGGGAGTAGGATGGGATTTAGTGCTTACTGAGGGATTTCACATAAGACATCATCCTCTTATTGAATCCAGGGATCTTAGTGAATATGCATTTCCACAACCGGATGAAAAATTACTTTCTTCTATATTGAAAGTAGATCCTGAAGAGAAAAACAATTATTTTATGCTATTTGACCAAGGATGGACCCTTTTTGAAAGAAGCTGGCTTCTTAGAGGTTATGAAAATACTTTAACCGATCTATATTACAGGGAAAAGGAGATAAATTATTTGCTGGATGGTATAACAGAATTTCATATTGAAATAGCAAAAAAGTCATAAAAACCGGAAACATAGATGGTGTGTATACTGATGATTATTTTGGAACACAGCGGGGTCTGGTAATGTCACCAGAGATCTGGAGGAGGTTTTTTAAGAAGAGGTATAAGAGAATATGGGGAATTTATAAAGAAAAAAACCTTTCTGTTTTTCACCACTCTTGCGGGAATTTAGAGGGTATAATCCCGGATCTTATTGAGATCGGATTGGATGTACTTTCTCCAATACAACCCGAAGCAATGGATACTCAAGCATTATCTGAAAAATTTGGTAGGCATTTAACTTTTTTTGGTGGAATAAGCACACAAAAAACTCTTCCCTTTGGGACTCCGGAGGATGTCCGTCCGGAGATCATAGACAGGATAAGAGTGCTGGGAAGACATCATGGATACATAATTTCCCCTTCCCATGAGGTTACTTCAGATTGTACGGATAAAAATTTTTTAATGCTTTTATCAACATTAGATGATTGTAGGAATGGATTGAAAGAGAAAGAAGAGTAACATATCTTAATAATATCATACTGTTTCAGAATGTCTGCCAGCGGATTGAAATACAGTGACAAATATATTATATTCTTTTAGATATAATATATATTCAATAAGGCAAGGGCTCTAAATGGATAAAATACTGGCAATCAATCCGGGAAATACTTCTACAATCATGAGCCCACACAGGCTTTGGGATCTACAGCGGAAAGAAGATAAATCCAAAAGATAAAAGATCTACTGAGAATCTGGCAAGGTATATCATAAGGGCATCGTTTTCACAGGAACGGATGAAATATTTTTCGGACAAGGTAAAGAAATAACTGAAGATGAGTTGGAAGAGATGGTATCAAAACCCAATTACTATGCCTCCATTATGCTAAAAGTGGGGGATGCCCATGGTGAAGTGAGCGGATCACTAATTGGCAGGGTCATTCTATTACGGCTCTATAATCCAGGGATCTCCGGTGCCGTTCAATGACCTATCCAGGGGATGTGCACCGGTTGAGGTTCCTAGCATGTCTGTAATAACACTTATGCAGGTAAAAGAGATGGAAAAAGTAAAGTAAAAACGGATTTAAAATATTTGTTGAAAGAAATTTTATAATAAATTCTAAATTTACCCTTAATTGTTTCTACTATTAAAACAAACTTAGTAAAGAAGCTGGCTATATTACTGGTTAGGGCATAAGTTTAAATGGAGGTTTTTTAACCTGATGGACAAATTAATATCAGCAAAGGAAGCGATTGGCAAAATAAAAGATGGTGATTGTATTGGTATAGGTGGATTTGTTGGTATAGTTAATCCCGAAACACTCACTAAGACACTTGGAGAAAGATATCTAAATTTAGGTTCACCAAAAAACCTTACTATTATATATGCTGCAGGGCAAGGAGATGGTAAAGATAAAGGCATTAATCATCTTGCTCATGAAGGATTGGTTAAAAGAGTAATAGGTGGGCACTGGGGATTAGCTCCAAAAATGGGAAAATTAGCCCTGGAGGGAAAAATAGAAGCATATAATATACCTCAAGGTGTTATATCACAGCTATACAGGGAAATTGCAGCAAAAAGACCGGGAATAATAACTCATGTAGGTTTGAAAACATTTGTCGATCCAAGAGTATCAGGGGGGAAGATAAATTCAATTACAACTGAAGATATTGTAGAATTAATCAAAATAGATGGTAAAGAAAAACTTTTTTATAGAAGTTTTCCTATTAATATTGCGTTTATCAGAGGTACATCCAGCGATAAGGGCGGCAATATCTCAATGGAGAAGGAAGCTGCTTCCATTGAGATGTTATCAATTGCACAAGCCGTCACTAATTCTGGAGGAATAGTAATAGTTCAAGTTGAGAAAATAGTAGAGAGTGGTATTCAGAATCCTTGGATGATAAAAATCCCATCTATTTTTGTCGACTATGTGGTAGTTGCTGACAGTTCAGATCATTGGCAGACTTATATTGAAAAATATAATCCTGCATTTAGCGGTGAAAAGAGGATGCCTCTTAAAAATATACCGATTCTAAAGCTTGATGAAAGGAAGATAATATCAAGGAGAGCATTTAATGAGATAAACGAAAAAGCTATTGTAAATATCGGTCTAGGCATGCCTGAAGGAGTTTCGATCATTGCAAATGAGGAAGGAAAAACAGAATTAATAAAGATAACAGTCGAAGCAGGAGCTATAGGAGGTATTCCTGCAGGCGGTTTGTCGTTTGGAGCTTCATATAATCCTGAAGCAATAATAGATCAGCCGTATCAGTTTGATTTTTATGATGGAGGCGGAATCGACATAGCTTTTTTAGGTCTTGCCCAAGTTGATATAAAAGGAAATGTGAATGTATCAAAATTTGGTGACAAACTTGCTGGCTGCGGAGGATTTATTAATATAAGTCAGAATGCAAAGAAAGTCGTTTTCTGCGGAACAATGACTTCTAGAGGACTAAAAATAGAAATAGATGATGGTGAGATCAAAATATTAAATGAAGGAAAATTTAAAAAATTTATAAATGAAGTTGAACAGATTACTTTCAGTGGTGATTACGCTTCTGATATTTCACAAGAAATATTATATGTCACTGAAAGGGCAGTTTTTAAATTGGTAGACTCCAATATAGAACTTATAGAAATAGCCCCTGGTTTAGATATAGAAAGAGATATTATTAAACAAATGGAGTTTAAACCTTTAATAAGCAATAATGTCAAAAAAATGGATACATCTATCTTTAAAAAAGGTGTAATGAGAATAAAGGATTAATGTTACTTTATAAGTCAATATTATCCAAAATTTCTTCGATTTTCTTCATTTGCTCTAGACTAAGTGGACCATATTTAATAGCTCCTTCATTGTACTCTACCTGTCTGATATTTTTAAAACCAGGAATAGGGACAAGAATATCACTACTTCCCCAGATCCAAGCTAATGCTCCCTGGGCAATTGTCCTTCCGTTACTTTTTAAAATCTCTGTAATAGTTTCTAAAACTTCTAGATATTTTGGATTTGGTTTACCTTCTTTAAAATATTTCATCCAGCCAGGGGCATTCTTTCCCCTGACATCACTTGAAGGCAGCTTTGAGTTCTGTTTGTATTTACCAGTAAGAGCACCCATTGCTAATGGTCCGCGGATTACTCCTGCTATATTATTTTTTTCACAAAATTCAACCATTGGTAAGGCATTTTTATACTCAAAAACATTGTAATTAAACTGTACAGCAGTACAATGCTTACCTTGAGCAAAAAACTCTGCACGTTTAATATCATCAGTACTCCATCCGTAAAACTTTATTTTGCCCTCTTTAACTAATTCTTCAAGAGCATCTCGCACTATTTCAGCATCTTCTATGGGATACTCACCTAAATGGAAAAAATATAGATCTATATAATCTGTATTTAATCTTTTTAAGGATGATTCACATGCCTTTCTGATATAATCAGGAGTAGCATTTTCACCAGTCAGCCTTCTTGTTTTCTCATCATATGTATAACCAAACTTTGTAGAGATTATTATCTTCTCCCTTATTCCTTTAAACGCTTTCCCAAGAAGATACTCGCTATGTCCAGTCCCATAAACATCAGCTGTATCAAAATAATTCATCCCTAAATCAACTGCTCTTTTTAAGGACTCTAATGATACTTTATCGTCTGATCCTTCCCAGCCTACAGATTTGTCATCCATCCATAATAATCCTCCAATAGCCCAGCAACCCAATCCCAGAGGGCTTACCTTAATTCCCGATCTTCCTAATTTCTTTGTAAACATTAAATACTCTCTTTCTCCTATATGTCTTAAATTAATCTCGTTTTTTCAGCAAATGTTTTCAATCTATTGCCTACTCTTTATAGAATAATCTTTTCCCTCCTATATGATGTTAATTGTTTCAGTCCTTATTCATCAAAGTTGATAATTCTATTCTTAGCTGCAGATTTTTCTGCTGTTATGGAAAACTAATTTATCATAGTATTGTATTTAGTTTTTATAGTGTCAAGTTTTTTACTTTTATTTTACCATTATGTGCTCATCCTGATTTTATTAGCTAGCAAAGAAAAGTTTATTCAATTGTCTGTGGCAGGGGACAAAGTTAGAACCAAATTATTAAGCTTAAATTAAGATATTTTTATACCTGAAATGAGTATTAAACATAGATTTATATTGCAAACAAATGCAAGCGTCCTTTGCAAAAGGCCTACCCATTTAATTAGAAAGAATGATCTGAATTTATTAAATTAATTATATAATCTTTAGATTTAAAATGGGATGAACCCCTACAGCTAGACACGATATTAACTAAAAGTAGAATAGCTGATGTATTGGGTACGTCCACACATATGCAGAGGTGGCAAAAGAGTACAAGATATCACCGGTACTGATAAACAAGTGGAAAAAGGACTACAAGACCGGTAAGTTCTTTGAAAATGTAGACTCACAGGATATGGCAAAGCTTGAGCAAAGTTTCTAAATTTAATTAATTAATGTCATTTACAGAATAAATTAATTACATTATGCTTTGTTCTGAAATAATATAACAAATGTTAGATAAGATGAAAAAATATGGCCCTTCATGCTTTGATTAAAGGAGGTTAATCATAATGGTTAAAATAAATAATAAGATCGATTTTGATGTGGATTTTGGTGAAGTAGAAAAACGCAAAGATAGAATAAGAAAGATATGGAATTATGAGAGAGTAGACCATATACCGATAGTAGGTTGGGTGATGGATAATCCAGAAGATTTTACTCTTACTGAAATCTATACAGAAAAAGAAAAAAATTTAAGATTCGATCTTAATTCCTTAAAAAAATCATGGGAATTGATTCCAGATGACTATATTCCCTTCTTAAAGCCTGAAGTAGGATGCATAACTGTACCAACAATACTGGGAAGTAAAGCATCCTACAATGAAGGATTTGATAAGGAAGCAACAGTAGTAGAACCAATAATTACAAAAATTGAAGATTTGGAAAAAATCCATATACCATTAGATGAAAATGAAATTATTAAAAAAGGTCTTATGCCAGTTTGTTTAGAAAAAATCGATTATTATTTACAACAAACCAAAGGTGCATTTTCATTTACAGGGTTTGATTTAGCGAATGTTATGAATGGTTGTATTGACATGATGGATTCCAATTTGTTTTACATGTCTTTGGTATCAGAAAAGGACAGGATGTTAAGATTTATTACAAAACTATCAGAATTATATTTGAAAGTTTATTCAATTTTGATAAGAGAAGTCGGCGATATAAACAATATGACAACTACTGATTTTGATTGGGCATGGTTTCCTGAAGGGTATAAAGGTTACACAAGTGATGACCCATGTGCAAATTTCGGGCCTGATATTTTTGAAACATTTAGCAAACCTTTTAATAAAAAAATATACGATAAATTTGGATATGGAGGCCTGCATAATTGTGGACCGCATCCTAGTGTAGAAGCTTATATGGATTATGATGGCAAAAAGCTAAAAGCTATAAACTGTGCAGCTAAATATACCTATGGAGAAATAGATAAGTTTTTTTCAGCATTAAAGGGATCTGAGACCCTAATTTATTTCTTATATCAAGAGGAATTTTATAACCCTCAGGAGATTATTGAATTACACAAAAAGATTGTAGAAAAGGGTGTTGAGTACAATCTTATTTGTATAGCATCTTACTATCTAAGTTCTAGTGATTATAGTGATAACGAAATCACTGATACTTTTGCCCAGCTTATAAAAATTAATGAAGAGTACGCAGATTCAATGAAGTTGAAATAGAGTTATATGCCTTGGTAATAGCCAATATCAATGAAGTAGAATTAATGAAAGGAAATATCAATGTCTTTTTTAAATAATGCTACTGGATATTGGAATGGCGACTATGGTAGTACCCCAAATTACAGTGCAGGCACCAAAGGAAACATTGAGATCCTTCCTGAAGAGAAAAAAATACTTCGAGGGCTGGCTAAAAAGGTAGCAGAAATAGCCGACAGCCCTGTAGAAAAAGAAAAAATAAAACTCTGGAAAAATCATAATTTGCTAAAACCCACAAGTCCCCTTATATTCTGTGATCCTGAAAACGGATGGAATGAGATCATATTTGAAGATGACTTAAAATGCCAGAGCACACTGGCAAAAAACTGGGAGATGGTACTCTTAAAAGAGATCTTCTGGGGAGAGAAAATGCAGGATGATAAACCAGTTGAACCAAAGTTTGACATTGCCTATACCTATACCGAAAGCAACTGGGGGATAGAGGAAAAATTTCATGGAGGTACAGATGGAGGCTCTTATGTCTGGGAGCCCTGCTTAAAAAGATATAGCGATATAGATAAATTAAGATTTCCTAAAATAGAGGTTGACCATGAGACAACCAGGCTTACCATAGAACTGGCAAATGATGTTTTTGGAGACATATTGAATGTAAGATTGATAGGAAAATGGTGGTGGAGCACAGGCATGACATATCAGCTGGTACTTTTAAGGGGAATGCAGCAGATAATGGGAGATATGATAAATGAACCAAAATTTGTACACGAATTAATGCAGTTTATAATGGATGGAACACTGTCAAAGTTAGAATTTCTTGAAAATAATGATCTACTATCTCTAAATAATGACCTCTATGGCGGGCCCGGTGGATTTAATCATACAGATGAACTGCCCAAAAAAGACTTTAAAGGCCATGTAAGACTTGAGGATATCTGGGGATATGCAGAAAGCCAGGAGACGGTAGGGGTATCTCCTGGTATGTTTGAAGAATTTGTCTTTAAATACCAGATGTCTATCATGGAAAGATTTGGCCTAAACAGTTACGGATGCTGCGAGCCTTTGGACGGACGATGGGAAGTAATTAAAAATATACCAAAATTACGCAAAGTAGTAGTATCACCATGGGCAGATAGAAAGATTATGGCAGATAACCTTACTGACAAGTATTGTTATGTCCTAAAACCTCATCCAGCTGACATTGCAATCCCAAATATTGATAAAAAAAAGATAAGGGATGACTTAAGAGAGACATTTGCAATAACAAAGGACTGCAGGGTACAGGTGTTTATGTCTGATAATCATACTATAGGAAAAAACCCACAAAATGTAATCGACTGGGTAAGGATTGCTAAAGAGGAAGCTGGAAGAATTACTGAGTAATTATTATTAACACAACCTAAGAGTATGAATGCTGGTTCATAAAAAATATCTGGTTGGGTTTCTATTAATAGTAACCTAGTCCGACCAAGTCTTCAAATATAAAAATAAGCTAAGTAGGTATCTTCTTCTTATGTTAAAAAGGCATGAAAGCTCTAAAAATAATTATTTAACTTATTACTAAAAATATTGGATGAAAGGATTAATAATGAGAAATGAAAGCAAAATCGCAAAAAATTGGTGGATTATACTACTTTAGATGAAGAAATTTTAAATGACGCAGCAAAACTGTCAGAAAAGGACATAGTACAACTTTCAAGACCGGGTTTTAAAATTAAATTTTATGAAACTCTCGAATCTTTATATGTGGCAGAAGCTTTA
>PVMK01138089.1_pt1 | contig 15665 bp, 14 predicted proteins | sample 1853481 | NCBI WGS metagenome assembly PVMK01 (sample SAMN08533507, study PRJNA380276) | Marine sediment metagenome, whole genome shotgun sequencing project.
ATCGAAGTCGTGAAGTGGGGTTACTGGCTGGACCGCGTTTTCAAGCAGAAAGATTTCGAGCTGTCCATGATCGGCCATGCCGAGGCTTGGGACATCGGCATCTACGCTAATCCGAATTACTACTTCCAGTACGACTCCCAGGAGTTCCGGGACGCGTATGACAAAGCGCTTAAAGCTCCCAACAATACGGAAAAGGCCAAGTGGTTCGGCCGCTGCCAGGAAATCGTCGCCGAGGACGCCGTCAACGGCTTTCTCTTCCTTACGCCGGCACTTTCGGCTATGAAAGTCGAACTGATGGGATGGTGGCAGGATTACCCCACCATCGCGATGGATTGCACCGCCGTGTGGTGGAAAAAGTAAAGATCCGGGTCCAGCTTCCGGCCCGTAGGGCCTACAGCCCGGAGGGAGGACCCGGCTTTGTCGAGCCCTCTGAAAGGGGGCCAAGTACCGTGTATTTTTGAGACAGGTTAGCCCGTTGAACCGGTTTTGCCGGTTGGCCGGTTATTGGAGGACATAAAAGGCTAATTCACCTAATACTAGACTTAATAATTATTTCACACATGGTTTTCCTTTAGCTTGGATGTGACAGTTTTACGCTTCAGCGTGGCCTACGGAAACAGGCGAACAGGCAAAACCGGACAACCGGCAAAACCGGCTCAACCTCTCTCGATTAATCTCTTATGCTGCGTTATTTTGCAAAAAAGCTGATCACCCTGGTTCTGCTCCTGTTTCTGGTCTCCATCACGGTGTTCTCGGTTCTATTCGTCCTGCCCGGCGACCCGGCCCAGATCATACTCGGGATCAACGCCACCCCCGAGTCGCTGGCGAATCTGCGCGCCGAACTGGGTCTGGACAAGTCTTTCATGGGCCAATACACGGATTGGATCGGAAACCTCCTGCTGGGCCGCAGCCATCAGTCCATCCATTACAAGATGCCGGTGTTCGATTTGATCCTGGGCAGCCTGGCGGTGACCGGCCCGATGGCGCTTCTCGCCATGCTATTCGCCCTCGCTATTGCGCTGCCCTCCGGCATCTACGCCGCCCGGCATCAGAACCAGGCCGGCGATGTGACGGTCATGTTCTGCACTCAGCTCGGGCTCGCCACACCGGAGTTCTGGCTCGGCATCCTTCTGACCCTGCTGTTCTCGGTTCAGTTGGGCTGGTTTTCAGCCGGCGGCTTCCCGGGTTGGAGCACCGATTTCTGGGGCTCACTCAAAGCGCTGCTGCTACCGGCCTTCGCCCTGGGCGTCATCCGGGCCTCCATCCTGACACGGCTGACCCGTTCCTCCATGCTGGAAGTCCTGCGCGAAGATTATGTTCGCACGGCGCGAGCCAAAGGCCTCAAGGAACGGACTGTCGTTTACGTGCACGCCCTGCGCAACGCGCTCATTCCGGTCCTGACCATAATGGGTCTCCAACTGGGACAGCTCCTGGCAGGGACGATCATCATTGAAAACGTCTATTTTCTGCCCGGTCTGGGTCGGCTGGTGTTCAATGCCATCGGCCAGCGGGACTTACCGGTGGTCAGAGATATCGTGTTGTTTATGGCGGCGGCTGTGGTCGTGGTGAATTTCATTGTGGATCTGACCTATGCATTTCTGGATCCACGCATACGGCTGCAGTAACTAAAAGGTTTCAGGTTTCGGGTGTCAGGTTTCAGGAACAAAAATATTGAGGAATTAAGGAATTGAGGGATTTAGGAATTAAAATGACAGAATACCTTCAATTCCTAAATTCCTGAATTCGCAATTCCTAAATTTGTCTGCTGACACCTGAAACAAAAAAAATGCCACAAAAAAAGAGATCGATAATTAAGTCTTTTAAAACTGGACACGGATTTTCACAGATTTACACGGATTTTTTAAATAATCTTTTATCTGTGTTCATCCGTGTTTATCCGTGTCCCAAATAAATCTAGATGAAAAGATTTTTCAGCAATAAGAATTTTACATTCGGGTTTATCCTGACATCGATCGTGGTCATTGCTGCGCTCATCAGCCTGTTCTGGACGCCTATGACGGCAACAGAATGAACGCGCGTGCGCGCCTTCAAGGTCCGTCCATCCAACATCCGCTGGGCACGGACCAGTACGGCCGAGATACACTTTCGAGGGTGATGGTGGGAGCGGTGAATTCTATCATCGTCGGGTTGGTGACGGTGGCCATGGGATTGGGTGTCGGTGTGTTTCTGGGGTTGGCGTCGGCGTACTATGGCCGGTGGGTGGATGAGTCCATTATGCGTTTTTCCGATCTTTTATTCGGGTTTCCGGCCGTTCTGAGCGCTATTTTAATTACTTCTATTCTGGGGCCATCCATGATCAACGCCATGCTGGCCATTGGAATTTTTTATATACCGATATTTGCACGCCTGACCCGGGCGGTGTCCATAACCATCTGGGAGCGGGAGTTTATTGCTGCCGCCCGTGCCAGCGGCGTCAGCGAGTGGGCCATCACCTGGCGGCATGTGCTGCCCAATATTCTCTCCCCTTTGCTGATCCAGGGAACCATCCAGTTTGCGGTGGCAATCCTGGCCGAAGCCGGACTCAGCTATCTGGGTCTGGGCACCCAACCGCCCCATGCGTCCTGGGGCCGGATGTTGAACGAAGCCCAGACCTATATGTCTCTGGCGCCCTGGATGGCAATCTTTCCGGGTTTGGCCATCGCCTGGGCGGTGCTGGGAATTAATTTGCTGGGAGATGGGCTGAGGGATACGCTGGATCCCAAAATGGTCCGAGCCAGGTAGTTTTCATCTGGAAATGGCCCTTTTTCCGATGGGCGGCGTTCTCCGCAGGTTTTAGGCCTCGACGTACTAAAAGTACGCCTCGGCCTAAAACCTTTGTGCGGCCTTGCCCATCGGAAAAATTGCTCATTTCCAAATTGAAAACTCGGATAAAAATGTTGCGAGGTGCGAGGTGCGGGTTGCGGGTATATATAGTTGATTAAGTTGATTGAGTTGATTGAGTTGATTGCAGGGGGTCGGTTAGCCAAATAGGCTGAAATCCTTTATCCTAATCAACTATTTAACTTATCAACTATTCAACTAATCTTGGTTGCGGAGCGGAGCGACATCATTATTCGATGCTTACAGTCCGCCTCTGGTGGATTCGACGTTGGACGTTCGATGTTCAAAATGAAAAATAAGACCATGATACCTTCAAAAGTCATCACCAAAGTGTTAAACGAAGTCGATGCCAATGAACTCATCGCACTGACTTCTGATTTGGTAAAAATCAACTCGGTTTGGGATCCGGCGGCGGGGACCAGCGAGCAGGCAGCGGCGGATTATGTTGCCCGCTGGGCCCAGGAGCAGGGATTCGACATGCAGTGCGATGAGGTTTCGCCGGGTCGGCCGAACGTTATTGTCACCTGGGTGGCAGGCCCGGGTGAACGGACATTGATGTTCGAGGGACACACCGACGTGGTAACCCCGGGAGATCTCTCCGCCTGGCACTACGACCCCTTCGGCGCTGAAATCGTGGATCGACGCATGTTTGGCCGTGGAACCAACGACACCAAGGGCAACCTGGCGGCCATGCTGATCGCCATGGCAGCGCTGAAGCGTTCCGGGATCAAACTGGCGGGGACCATCATCGGCGGGGTGCTGTGCGATGAAGAAGATCAGATGCTGGGCGTCCGTAACTTTATTGAACGGGGCCATGCCGACAGGGTTACCGGAGCTATCATCTGCGAGCCCCAGGATGGTCTGATCTGTACCACCCAGAAAGGTGCGCTAAGGGCGCAATTTACGATCTCCGGTCGTATGAGTCATGGGGCTATGCCGCTGACCGGTTTGAATACGGCGCCTGCGGTCGCCAAGATTATAAACCGTTTACATGACCTGGAAGTAAATGCTGTTAAAAATCCGGGACAGGATGAGTACCTGGGATGGCCCAGTTTCACGCCGACGGTTATCCAGGCCCCGGCCTCCGGAGCTCCCCAGCTAAATGTCATGCCGGGGGAAGCCAGGGTGCTGGTGGATATTCGAACTATTCCGGGCCAATCCCATCCGCACATCATCGATGACCTGAGCGCCCTGGCAGCTGAAACCGAACAGAAGGTTCGTAAAGATTACCGCGAATACGACAAATCGCTCGGGCTGGAGCGAAATCATGACCTCAAAATCGAGATGGAAATTTTAACCGACCGGCCCTGTACCCTGACCGATCGAAATGATCCGGTGGTTCAGGCGGCTGACTGGGCGACCCGACATATTAGTAATCAGGAGCCAACGTATGCCGGTGTTCCCGGGGCCACCGACGGCACATTTTTGTGGGCCTTGAAAAACATCCCCATTGTGACCATGGGCGCCGGTGACCGTCAGGTGCCCCATCAGGTGGATGAGTGGGTCGATCTGGATCAACTTGTCGAGACGGCGAAAATATATGCGTTAACGGCGCTTCATTATTTAGACCCTGACCCGGTTAAACCGGAAATCAGTAAAATTTAATGGAATGGATTCGATTATAAAAAAGCTTTTAAATAAGATAAGAATCCAATTCCTAACATAGAACCGGAAACGTAAGAATGCAATTTACCCTAATATGAACGACAAACTGTTGGAAATAGAAGATCTCTCCGTCCACTTCCACATCCCGGAAGGTATTGCCCGGGCGGTGGATGGTGTCGGCTTTCATCTGGCTGCGGGGGAAACCATCGGTCTGGTGGGTGAGTCGGGCTGCGGCAAAAGTGTCACCGCGCTGAGCATTCTGGGATTGATTCCTTCCCCTCCCGGCAAAATTAAGTCCGGAAAAATCATGTTCGACGGCCAAAACTTGCTGGATCTCGATCGTGAAAGTCTTCGCAAAATTCGCGGTCGGCAAATCTCAATGATATTTCAGGAACCAATGACTTCCCTCAACCCGGTGCTGCCCATCGGCCGTCAGGTGGCCGAACCATTGATGGTCCACCAGGGTTTGAATCGGGCCGAGGCTTTTGAAAAAGCCGCCGATTGGCTGAACCACGTCAAAATACCGGCAGCTGCCAAACGGCTGAATGATTACCCGCACCAGCTTTCCGGCGGGATGCGCCAACGGGTCATGATTGCCATGGCCATGGTCTGCGGCCCCAAACTGCTGATCGCCGACGAACCCACCACCGCCTTGGGATGTTACCATCCAGGCCCAGATTCTGTCGCTGATGGTAAGGCTGAAAGATGAGCTGGAGATGTCGCTGCTGTTAATTACCCACGACCTGGGAGTAGTTGCCCAGATGGCCGCAAGAGTGGTGGTCATGTATGCCGGTCAGATCGTCGAAGAAGCCGGCGTTACCGACATATTTGACCGGCCCTTCCATCCTTACACCCGGGGCCTGCTCAAATCAATGCCGGGGACCGGTCATTCCGGGGAGCGGGATCAAAAGACTGAAAGAAATACCGGGAACCGTGCCGCCGTTGACCCAAATGATTGCCGGCTGTAAATTTGCCGATCGCTGCCCACACAGTTTTGAGCTTTGTCGGGAAAACCCACCAACCCTTTTCCGGATAGCAGATGGCCACAGGGCCAGATGCTGGCTCAAGGAACACCCTGAACGCAGGAGGGATAATGTTTGACGGACCGTTGCTGAATATTGTCGATCTGGTCAAGCACTTTCCTCTGGGCGGCGGCGTCCTGGCCAAACCTGAAGGCTGGATAAAGGCGGTTGACGGCGTTTCATTCTCTGTCTCGCGGGGAGAAAGTTTCGGCCTGGTGGGAGAATCCGGTTGCGGCAAGACAACTTTGGGCAGATTAATCCTTCGTTTGATAGAACCCACCGACGGTCGCATCGAATTTGCGGGGCAGGATATTTTTTCTTTAAGCCCCGCCGAACTTATGCCCCTGAGGCGACGGATGCAAATCATTTTCCAGGACCCTTATTCCAGTCTCGATCCGCGCATGAAAGTGGATGCAATCATCACCGAACCCTTGCGGGCCATTCAGCGTCTGACGCGCAATCAACAGCAGAATGCGGCAGCTGAGCTTTTGGAAAAAGTCGGACTTCAGAAAGCCGACCTGGATAAATATCCCCACGAATTTTCCGGCGGTCAGCGGCAACGGATCGGTATTGCCCGTTCTTTATGTGTGCGTCCCGAATTGATCGTTGCCGATGAACCGGTCAGCGCTCTGGACGTCTCCATTCAGGCCCAGGTTATTAATCTGATGCAGGATCTGAAGGAAGAATTCAATCTTTCCTACGTTTTTATATCTCACGATTTAAGCGTCGTCCAACATATCTGCGAACGCATCGCGGTCATGTATCTGGGATCGATTGTCGAGCTGGCCACGACTGAAGATTTCAGCCGCACTCCCAGACATCCGTATACCCGTGCCTTGCTGCAGGCGGTTCCTTTGCCGGATCCGCACCACAAAACGGCATCTTTTTCAATGGAAGGAGATGTTCCCAACCCCATAGATCCGCCGGGGGGTTGCGTGTTTCATCCCAGGTGCCCGTACAAATTTGACCGCTGTTCGCTAGAAAAACCACCGCTGATGGAGGCGACTGCCAATCATTTTGTCGCCTGCTGGCTCAATCAAGGCCATGGAATGACGAATGTCGAACGACAAATGACGAATTAAGGAATACTATCTATTTTATATTGGATCGGTTTCGACTGAATTATTTAAAAACCCATCCCATCAAGGGCTTCAGGATCGAGCGATCTATTTTAAAAACCATTAATCGACGGAGCGAAGCGACTTCCATCATTCGTCATTATTCATTCGTCAATCGTCATTCCGAAGTCATTCGTCATTCATAGGGGGGGATAAAATGAAAATCGCTGTGGTTGGTGCAGGCGCCATGGGCAGCCTCTTTGGCGCCATGCTGGCTGAAGCCGGTAACGAGGTATGGCTGTATGACGTGTGGGTCGAGCACGTAAAAATCATCAACAAAGATGGGTTGCGCATTGAGCGAGAGGGCCAAACCCGCACGCTGAGTATCGAGGCCACCACCGATCCGGAGCAGATCGGACAGGCGGAACTGGTCATCATTTTTGTAAAATCAACCCATACCGCCTCGGCGGCTGAAACGGCCCGGAAGTTGGCCGGCTCCGACGGAGCGGTGATGACATTGCAAAACGGCATGGGCAACGCCGATATTCTATCTGAATTCATAGACCCGGAAAGGGTGCTGGCGGGAACGACATCCCATGGGGCCACCCTGCTCGGACCGGGCAGCATCCGTCATGCGGGCATCGGTACGACGACCATCGGCGCATGGGCTGAGACGGAACAGGGAAGAGAGCGGGCACGCAAATTATCCGATTTCTTCACAAAGATCGGCAGCGAAACGGAGGCTGTTGATGACGTGCGCAGTCTGCTCTGGAATAAACTGCTGATCAACATCGGCATTAATGCCATTACGGCCTTAACCACAATAAAGAACGGTCAGATCCTCGATTTAGAAATAACCCGGCAACTCAGTCGCAATGCCGTTGAAGAAGCGATGAAAATCGCCGGCCAGATGAATATAAAGGTTCGCGAGGATGCGGTAGATCATGTATACGCTGTGGCTGAAGCAACCGCCCTCAATCGGTCATCCATGGGGCAGGATGTGGACAACAAACGACAGACGGAAATAGGAACAATCAACGGATTTATTGTGCGCCAAGCCAAACGACTGGGCATGCAGGCACCGGTCAACCAAACTTTAACGGCACTGATACAGACATTGGAATACCATTACCAATAGCGATTTGTAGTACCTGGTAGTATCAAGGACAATAAATTACAAATTTCAAATAACAAATTTCAAACAAATTCCAAGTACCAAAATTCAAAATCACAAACGTAAAAAAATGGAGCTCGAGACGCCTCTGTTTGGATCATTGAATATTGTTATTTGAGATTTATTTGTAATTTGGTGCTTGAGATTTGGGATTTTGAATTGAATAAGATGCTTTTTAACTTGCAAAATTTGAAGGGATTCTAAAATGAGTACTCAAAAAGTGACAATATTGGCTGTTCAGCAGGCAAAAGAGGAAAACCGCAAATTGACCATGGTGACGGCTTATGACTATCCGTTTGGATTACTGGCGGATGAGGCCGGTATCGATATTGTTCTGGTCGGTGATTCACTGGGAATGGTTGTTATGGGACTGGAAGGAACCGTCGCGGTCAATATGGAACATATGATCCACCACATCCGTGCAGTCACCCGCGGGTGCAAAAATCCATTTATCGTCGGGGATATGCCGTTTATGAGTTACAATACCTCGATCCGGGAAGCTATTATTAATGCCGGCCGCCTCCTTAAAGAAGGGGGCTGTGAATCCATCAAACTGGAAGGCGGTGTTGATTTTGCTCCGACCATTGAAGCCATCGTCAAGGCCGGAATACCGGTACAGGGGCATATCGGGACTGACGCCCCAGACGGCCGGTGCGCTGGGCGGCTTTAAAATGCAGGGTCGTGATGCTGCTGCCGCCAAACAGATCATCGATGATGCCAAAGCCCTGGAAGATGCCGGAGTTTTCTCGATGATTTTGGAAGCCGTGCCGGCTCCCCTGGGGAAACTGGTGGCTGAAGTGGTTAAAGTACCGGTCATCGGAATCGGTGCCGGCCCGGACGTTGACGGGCAGGTACTGGTAACCCATGACATGATCGGACTGTTTGACAAATTCGTACCGAAGTTTGTCAAACAGTACACCAATATCAGAAAAGTTATCCTGGGCGCCTTAAACGAATACAAACAGGAAGTCGAAGACGTGAAATTTCCGGCACCCGAACATTCTTTTAAAATGCCGGATGAGGCCCTGGGAGCGCTTAAAAAAATGATTGAGAAATAGGCCTATGAGTACGTTTTTCTGACAACATGTGGTAAGAAATGGCAAAAAATCAAAACACAAGCACCACCTGATCTTAAAATTGGGTCAAATAAATTCGAAATTTCAATGACCGAAACTAAGAATGTGTGTATTCAATATCTCATCCTTTGTTTGATATTTGGATTTTTGGTCATTGGATATTATTTGTGATTTGTGATTTGTGATTTGTTTTTTCCGGTTTATCCGGGTTAGGAATACATGAGTTATATCTAAATACGATATAGCTTCAAGGGGTGATCAGGCATTGTAGCGTTGGCGGCTTTCAATTTCTCTTCTCCTGAGATGACTGCAACCGCCTTCTTTTCTTGGTCTCCATCAAAATATTTTTCGGCCGCCTGAATCACCTGCTTGCGCGTAAGGCTCAAAAGCCGGGTTTTAAATTGCATCCGCATATCATCGGACAGGGAAATAATTTTCCGGTAAAAGGCTTTTCTGGCAGCCGGACCCGGGGGATCGGGTTTGTCAATTTCAGAACATACCTGCAGGATAGCTTCATTCACATCTTCGTCGTCGAAACTTCCCGAGCGAATAAAAGCCGCCGCATTGTCAAAGGCCTTCAGGGTGGCTACGATATGGGGGTCACGATAGGAAGCCAAACAGAACAAACCGTCTTCAGGGCTGTACAGGGCAAATCCGCCATAAGCGCCGCCTTTTTCTCGAATCTCACGATGCAGATACATGGAGCGTAAAATTTTGCTGATTATAGACAACGCCGCGGCATCTTCATGTTCCATGCGCACTGTTTCAAAGGCCAGGGCCACAAAAGAAACGGCTGACGATGTGCTCCACCCTTCTCTGATCCTTCCATCTTCCATAGTGACGGCCGGAGCTTTAAAACCAGCATTATCGCCGTCTTTAAAACCACTAAATAGTGTTTGTGCACAATCGCGGGCATCAGATAATACTGAATTTTCTCCAATCAGGGCCATCTGAAAATTTTTCTGTGTAAAAAGTGTCTCTCCGATGGTGGCCAGTTTAAGAGATAAAGATTTGAGTCGGTCATCGTCAAGCTCATCAACCAGCCGTTTGATGGTCTGCAACTGGTGGACCCCATTCCAGGTTTCACTCAGCTTGCGGGTCGATGATAAATTCCTGGATGCCAGCGAAATGGCTAAACGATGGCCGTTGTGGACGACCATTGATTCGAGCCCGGCCCGATACTCGAGCAAAAGGTTCTTCAATCGGGTTAAATCGGAAAAATCAGAATGATGCAGCAACTCCTGGATGATATCAAACATTTGATCCCGATTTCTGAATAGGCATTTGCCATTAAAGGAGATAAACGGTATACAATCCCCCGGCCCGTCAAACCGGGTGCGAGCGTGAGTCGACAAACCGATACCCCCGGTATACGCATCAATGCGCTGCGCCATCTCGGCATAATCGCGGATGGGTGGTACCCATCCGGGAAGCCGCATAACAGAAAAATGGTGCCAGCGGCAAAAGTTCGCCGGGCAGGGTACCGCTTCCGGCCGCCGCCGCAAAGTAAAAAATACCGGAAGTGGGCCTGGTTATATAGGGTGGCCTGCAAAGCGTCTTCCCTGGCGGTTTCTCTAATAATTGGGACAGACGGCGGAATGTCTTGGCGGTTAAGCGTGGGAAGGCAGCCAATATCCTCTTCAGTTTCCTGCAAACGCAGCAGCGCTTCGGCATCCTGTTTTAGCCTGTCACCCTCTGATCGGGACAAATCCTTTTTGATGCGGTCAAGTTCGGCACGCAGACGCAGGTTTTCGCTTTGCGCCATTTTCTTTGATCCGGCAACAGCGCCATTAGAATCCGGTGGGGGTTATCCAAAAAGTATTTTTTGATCCGATTTTCGAAGAAATTTCCCCCTGGCCCAGCTCACTTTGCAGCCTTGCAAGATCGGCATCTAAATTTAAAATCTTTTACCGGGTCACCACCATGGAACCAGCTCCCGGAAAAAGTCAGCAGTAATTTAATTCCGTACGGATAAGGCGTATTGGTTATCTCTTTGCGATGAAATTCAATCTGATGAATGGCGGCGTCAATCAACTCTTTATCAATACCGTTTTCAGCAAGATCACTCAAAAACGCCGACAATAATTTCCTTCAATTTGGGGCGGCCGCTGATTGCGCTACATCTTTCAGCCCGCTGACAAACAAAGTATCCCGGTTATCAGCGTCAAAGCCGGTACCATCACACAGAGCGCTCCCAAGCCCTGACTCGATCAAGGCTTTGCGCAGAGAGAGAGGCTGAATTGCCGAGCAGGATCTGTTCCAGCAATGTCAGCACCAAAACTTCAAAGGTATCTTTAATGTCTGCTGTCAGCCATGCCATACATACCTGACATTTCTTGCCGGCATCTTCGTTTTTGTCGAAGGGGTAAGGATAAGAGACGGGATTGCGGCTGCTTCCAGCGGGGTTGAGATGCAACATCCGTATCCGGATTGATCCGCTTGAAAGCATTTAAAACGTTGGCTTCGATAAAAGCCAGGTGATCTTTCAGCGGCAGGTTGCCGTAAGTATAGAAAAAGGCATTGCTGGGATGATAGTGCCTGCGATGGAACTCTTTTAGCTGTTCGTAAGAAAGCGACGGGATCTCGGCTGGATCCCCTCCGGAATTGAAACAATACGTCGTCGATGGATACAGAGCCTTTAAAATAGATCGAACCATCACCTGGTCCGGGGAGGACATGGCACCTTTCATTTCATTGTAGACCACGCCTTTATAGGCCAGCTGAAAGGCTTCGGTTTCGTTACCCTCCGGATCTTCTTCAATCTCCAGGCGATGGCCTTCCTGCTTAAAACTAAGTTCTTCCAGGCGAGGAAAAAAGGCAGCATCCAGATAAATGCCCATCAGGTTGTAGAAATCCTTTTTGTTCTGAGTCGAAAAGGGATACATGGTCCAATCAGAAGCCGTAAAAGCATTCATAAAGGTGCTCAAACTTCTTTTTAGCATGGAAAAAAACGGGTCGCGCACCGGATATAGTTTTGAACCGCAGAGAACCGTGTGCTCAAGGATGTGGGCGACACCGGTAGAGTCTTTCGGTACGGTCTTGAAAGCGACGCTGAATGTATTCTCGGCATCGCCGTTGCTGATGTGAATGTGTTTCGCACCGGTCTCCGAATGCTCAAGTTCGTATAAAACGGAAGAAATTTCTTTTAACGCTTCTATGCGCTCAATGCGGTAACCATTGATCCGCCCACCGGCTTTGAGTCCTGGATTGTTTGCATCTTTGATAGCTTTCATGAATTCCCCAATTTTTCAGTAAGTATTGCATCGTGTTCATTAGTATATAAGAAGGTTTTATTGAATGTCGATAATCTTTTGGACTAATTAAATCCGAATATCGCCTGATCTAATAAAATTGGCCGAAATCCGAAACAAACTCGAATTACCAAAATTCAAATGACCAAAACGTCAGACTACTCAATATTATAAGGGTAACACTTTTGTTTTTGTCATTGGGACATTAGGATTTCGGATTTGTTTCGGCCAATTTTATAAGATTCGGCGTGCTTCGTTTTTCGAATTTCTTCCTCAAGCTGATGCTAAAAAAAATTATAGGTGATAAGTTTGGAAATGCTTAGCTTAAGATGCAGTATAGATCCCTCTTCGCCGGCGTTTTATTTTGCCGGTTTTATTCAAACGAAAAATGATATTGCGTATTTTCTTTTCATCAAACCCGGTTGAGGCCTGAATTTCCGCAAAGCCCAAACCCTGCCTGGATTGTTTAATGGTATCCAGAACAGTATCAACAGCGGTCAGGGCTGTTTTGCGACGGGAATATTGTGCTCTGCCATTGTGGGCGCCTAATGCTGAACGCTGAACCAGAGTTTCCAAACGATCCAGTTTGGCCATCAGTTTGTCCACATCCTTTTTGGTTGGGATATCATAATTCTGCATAAAAAATTTAACCATGGCATCAAAGCTGATTGTTTTCCCTTTTTTTCTTGACATGGGGTCCTCCTTGGAACGAGGTTCAAGGTTCTGGGTTCAAAGGTTCTGCGGTTCTGCGGTTCTGCGGTTCGCTGTTAACCTAGAACCCTGAACGGTGAACCCTGAACCTTTTTATATCGATATCCGTATAAAAGTCAAGATATTGAAAAAATCTAACAACTTGCCAAAAATCGCATTGAAATTGAAATGATTTCCTGATAGGTATCGTGCCAAAAATAACTGACGGTCAATCGGTATTTTCCTGGCCATTGGCGACTGGCTCCTGGTCACTGGCCGCTGGCAACGTTTGATACTCGATACTCGATGCTGGATACTCGATATTCGGTCATCTGTATTTTCGGACCAGTCAGAATGTCATCGAGTATCGAGAATCAAGTATCGAGTATCAATGGGCAATAGCAACCAAACCTCCGATGACGAGCGACCAGTGGCCAGTGACCAGGAGCCAGTGACACATTTGAGATTTTGAACAATGACCTCACCCCGAACCCTCCTAAAAGCCTGGAATCTGAAGCCCAAGAAGCGCATGGGTCAAAATTTCCTATCTGATCCATCAACAGCCGCAACTATTATAAGCCGCGCCAATGTATCGGCAGATGATGTTGTTTTAGAAATCGGCGCCGGGCTGGGCGCTTTGACTATTCCTTTGGCACGGGTTGTCAAGAAAGTTTATGCGGTTGAAAAAGACAACCGGCTTATCGAACTGCTCAAAGCTGAGTTGCTCGCCAACCGGATATCCAACTGCGACATTATTGCCCAAAACATTCTTCAAATGGATTTGCATACCCTCGCAGATACAACCGCAACTAAATTAACGGTCGTTGGCAATTTGCCCTACGGCATATCTTCTCAGATTCTTATTAAACTCATCCATTCGAGAGACACCACAAAACGAGCGGTTCTCATGTTTCAAAAAGAATTGGCGCAACGTATTGCCGCCCAACCGGGCGGCAAACAATATGGACGAATAACCGCCATGCTCGGATACTGCGCCGACATTCGGCTCCTTACCGATGTTAAAGCATCTGTTTTCTATCCAACACCCAAAGTCGATTCCGCGGTAATCGAAATTAAGTTCAAATCCACATCGGAGTATGGACCCCACGATGAAGCCATGTTGTTTGCGGTTATTAAAGCAGCCTTTGGCAACAGACGCAAAACGCTGAAAAACGCACTCGCCGCGGCCGGACTTCAGATCGATTCTCAAATCGCCCTGCAGGCACTGAATTCAGCGGGCATTGATCCAACCCGCCGGGCCGAAACCCTGAACCCATCTGAATTCGTAGCTCTTGAAGTCAGCCTGAGAAAAGCCATGGAGGGGAAATAAGGGTTCAGAGGTTCTGGGTTCAACGTTCAGGGTTCAGAGGTTCTGTGTAAAAGCGAATATCGAATAATGAATGTCGAATGTCGAAGGAATGTATTCTGTCTATTTTATAAAAAGATTGAGCAAAGCGAATCCACCCTTCGACATTCTGCGGTTCATTATTCTGCGGTTCAGCGGTTCGCTGTTCAACCCTTGAACCTCTGAACCCTGAACCTTTGAACCTATCTTTAGGCCTTGACCGCGCGCGCAACGGGCATTATTATTATACTACTTCAACTATTTAAAAGGAGGCCAAAATGGCAGTAAAAATTCTAATCAAGCGCAACGTCCCCCTGGATAAGGCCAAGGCAATGATTCCGTTGTTCAGACAAATGAGGGCTTCTGCGGCAACACAACCCGGTTATATTACCGGCGAAACCCTGAAAAGCCTGGAAAAGTCCGATGAATTTCTGGTGATCAGCACCTGGCAGTCATCCGATGACTGGGAAAAATGGCTGCAAAGTAAAGAAAAAAAAGAGGTCCAGGGAAAAATTGATGATTTGCTGGGTGGAGAAACAAAATACGAAATTTATCATTACGGATTCTCGGAATAGTCCCAACCTATTGGTTTCAGGTGTCAGGTGTCAGGCTCAAGTAGGTTTCAGGTGTCGGGTGTCAGGTGTCAGCTCGCTCGCTGACTGCCGAAGTTGCCGGTTTGATCGAAAAAGAGACTCCAAAAAAGCGAATAATGAATATTGAATGTCGAATGTCGAAGTATGGAATTCTACCCGTCGAGAGCCTCAGGGTCGAACAATCGATTTTAGCTAAAAAGATAGAGCATAGCGATACCACCCTTCGAAATTCTGCGGTTCTCCGCTTCGCAGTGAAAAACCTGAAACCTGACACCTGACCACTGAAACCTTTTAGCACCTGACACCTGAACACTGACACCTGACACCCAATATGCAGGCGGATTAAACCATCCCGGTAAAACCGTTAACGCCTGTTAAGTTTCAAGGATGCCCCGACAACGAATGCCTGCTACATAAGTTCAGCAATAGATGCCGTCCGATCGCCGAGCATATTGACGTAACTTCCCATTTCATTATCGTACCATCCGTATATGACGGCCTGGGTGACCGGTATCCTGATCACAGTTCCGCCTCCCGGCTTGAAGGATAGATCTTTTTCAAGTCCCGGCACTTTGGCAAGATCTATGGTGGCCTCTGCTGTCCGGCTGTGAGTTTCGTGCCCTTCAATGGTGGCCGCCACTTTGGGAATACCGATAATATCGCCGGAAACATTTTGTTTTTCGGTGTAGTACAGATACCCTTCGGGGCTGTCCGCTGCAGCCTGTCGGTAGATATCGTTAATCATTTCTCTTGTGACGTATCCACCGGTTAGTTCTTCCTGTAAGTTGATCACCAGAATAATCAACGACCCGGTGGCAGTCGGGATCCTCACCGATTCAGCAATAAATGCATCTCTTCCATTTCGGGTATAACCAATCTGAGCGCTTCGGCAGCCCCGGTTGTGGTCAGAATAATATTATTCATAATACTTCTGTTTTTCCGCAAATCGGTCTTGCCGGCTTTGGGCAGGCGATCCAATACTTCCTGGGAGCCGGTGGCTGCATGAACCG
>PVMK01124781.1_pt1 | contig 15663 bp, 18 predicted proteins | sample 1853481 | NCBI WGS metagenome assembly PVMK01 (sample SAMN08533507, study PRJNA380276) | Marine sediment metagenome, whole genome shotgun sequencing project.
ACTCCATGATCAGAACAAGGTCGGCGTTATCGATGAGTTCTGTAGTTATAGGGCGCGCTTTGTGCTCTTCCAGCGAGATGGAGTTCTCTCTTGCCACACGCACGGCATTGAAAGATGCTGAGTTACCGGGGAGAGCAATGAGTCCTGCAGAGCCTACCTGCATGCCGGTGATGGCATTTTCCCATAGCAGGGCTTTAAGTTGCCATTCTGCCATAGGGCTGCGGCAGATGTTGCCGGCACAGATAAAAAGGATGTTGAGGATGCTGGCAGGAGAAACTGTCATAGAGTGGCCCACACCAACTAACCAGCTTTTACTTCAATTTTCTTTGGTTTGGCTTTCTCCGCTTTGGGTAGGACGAGCCGGAGAACACCGTCTTTGACAGTAGCTGTTATCGCGCTCTGATCAATACGATCCGACAGTGTGAATTGACGGTGAAAGGTCCCGGTCTCAAACTCTTGGAGCAGGTATCCCTCTTTTTCGGAGGTCAGTGGTTCGACCTCACCTGAGACGGTTAGCTGGTTTTCATGTAAATCGATACTGACATTCTCACTGGACACCCCGGGCATATCGGCCAACAGGGTGATTTCCGCCTCGGACTCAAAAATATCCACCGCCGGAACGAAAACAGGGCCGGGTTTAGTTCGTTCACCGTCACTCTCCAACTCCCGTTTACCTCGAACCTGAAGTTCCTTGTCGCTCATTATATTTACCTCCTCTGGAATCCAATCATCCTTGATTCAAACGGGCTTGACTTCTATTTGCCGTGCTTTGACTTCTGGAGCCTTGGGCAAAGTAATGGTGAGTAGCCCATTCTTGCAGACTGCGGCAACTTTACTACTATCAATGTGAGTGGGCAGCGAGGTGATACGTCTGAAGCTGCTCGCCTTCCGCTCTCTGCGATGATATGAGACGTTTTCGCCCTCAACCGGAATTTTTCTCTCGCCGTTGATAATCAGATCATTCTCCTGCGTGGTGATTTCAATGTCCTCAGGGTCCACTCCCGGCAGTTCCGCCCTTACATAGTAATTATCCTCGTCTTCCGTAATGTTGAGATGTGGATAAACTCCTGCTGGCCTCACTGCCTCCCAGGTACCGGTGAGGGTATTATAGATCCTGTGCATCTCATGCTGTAGACGCTGCATTTCGGAAAAAGGATCGAAACGGTAGCCAGCCCGGCCGGGCCTCCATTTAATAATGGTCATTGTTTTCTCCTCCTCTCTCCCTGATTTCTGAACAAAAAGACCGTCCCCTAAGAAAAAATAAGCAGGGGGACTCCAGCTGTCAATTCTTTAAGAGCCTAAATGAAGTCCGTCAGAATGAGAAATGATAAATGCCAAAGGCGAAATGTTCCGCTGCTTACTATCTCTTCTTCGCTTGAGCAACACTGATAACCTGTGCCTTGGAGAGACTGAGCAACTCCTCGAAGGTGGTGGCAAACATGTTGCTGGTAGTACCACCGGCAGGGTAGATTTTGGCAAAGCGGTTGAGGCTCTCATCCAGGTAAGTGTCCATTGCTTGCCGGTGCGCCACAGGGGGGACAGCCCCAACTGGATATCCAGTTACCTTTGAAACTGTTTCTGCGTCGGGCATCCTGACCTTTCTGACCCCGAGAAGCTTCTTGAGTTTCTTGGTGTCGACGTTCATGTCCCCGGACATCAAAACCAATACCGGCTCGCCATCAGCCAAGAATATTACTGACTTGACAATTTGCCCCAGTTCTACTCCTAGGGCTTGGGCCGCAAGATAAGCGTTTTCAGTGCTCTCAGCAAAAGTGTGTATTCGTGCTTCTAAACCGTGGGCAGTCAAAAATTGGCGGACTTCCGCTACTCCAAATTGATCCATCTCCTGCTCCATCATCATGATTTGACTTATTCACCAATTATTTTGACGAGAGCGCGCTTGCGTCTCCGTCCGTCAAATTCACCATAAAATATCCGTTCCCAGGTACCGAAGTCCAGCTTGCCATCTGTCACGGCCACAACCACCTCCCGTCCCATTATTTGTCTCTTCATGTGGGCGTCGGCATTGTCTTCTCCAACGTTGTGGCGATATTGGGAGACGGGCTCATGAGGAGCCAGCTTTTCCAGCCAGACGTCGTAGTCATGATGCAAACCTGCTTCATCGTCGTTGATAAATACGGAGGCAGTGATGTGCATGGCATTGCAGAGTACAAAACCTTCTTTGATCCCACTTTCTCTCAAGCATTCTTCGACTTGGGGAGTGATGTTGATCAAAGCTCTCCGCGTAGGTACCTCAAACCAGAGTTCTTTACGATAACTTTTCATGTTGATCCTTTCTTAACGAACCATTTTAAAGAACTATCTCGTATTTTTCTCAGACCGCAGCACCACAGTCGGGACAAATATCATATCCTCATCCCCAATCGTCAAGCTTTTCTTTTTCAAGGGGTCCCCTGTTTCTTAGCTAGCAGGTTGCCTCGTAGATAATGACGTTATACGCTTAACCGCTTTTAGTCGTTATGTATCACGAACGTTTATTGGGACAGGGCAAGGGAGAGTTCTAGAGGTTGAGTAATTTTCAGACAAAGAAGGTAGAATTACAAATTATTGGCGCATTTTGTGCAATCTGACGTGACATCTGAAGAGAAGCTGATTAACATTCTAGCCACTTCAACGCGTATCTAACCGGACTGGAGAGGAATTGCATGGCTATTATTAGGTTGACAACGATCATGGAAAAATGGATGAGAATTTGCGCTACTGCTATTTTGTTCTTGATTCTGCTTTCTCCTCTTGCCGTTTGTGCTTCAGAGCCCCATTTCGCTCAGTTACAAGAGCGGCTCATTGCTGATGGCCTAGATGCCAATCTGGTTCAGTCAATCTATAGTAATCCCCAGGTCAGATTAGAGCTGGAAACGGTGGCAGGAAACCTGGTGCGCAGTGAAGCAACCCTTAATTACGATCAGTTTCTTTCTACCTACTCGGTGCGCAAGGCTGAGCGCTATCTCGACCGTCACCAAAGTACTTTGAAGGACGTGGAGCAACGTTTCGGAGTACCACAGGAAGTGGTCGTGGCAGTCATGATGGTGGAGACGGCTCTGGGCACCTATCCTGGAAAGTACATGACCATCAATATGCTTTCCACCATGGCAGCATCAAAAGAACCGCAAGTCCGGGAACAAATTCTGGCCAGCCTTACTGAAGAACAGCGGGAAATGCAGTCACCGAGAGTTATATCCAAGAGACTCACAAAACGGGCTGGCCGCGGTTACAGGGAGCTGAAGGCTCTGATTAACTACGTCCAAAAAAATGACATAGATCCCTTCACAGTCGTCGGCTCCAGCGAGGGCGCCATCGGCATTCCACAATTCCTTCCCTCCAATATTGAATACTATGGTCGAGATGGTGATGGTGACGGTCGTATAGATCTTTTCAACCACAACGATGCCATTGCCAGCGTGGCCAATTTCCTCCGGGCGCATCATTGGGGACGGGCCGAGAATGCCAAGCAGAGGAAGAAAGTCCTTCTCTACTATAACCGAAGTAATTACTATGCCGACACGATCTACACTCTTGCCCAAAAGCTGAATGGGAACAAACCACTCTAAAGGGCGGTAAACGGTAAGCGGTAAACGGTAAGCGGGATGAGATGTTATCAGTTAATCGTTAACCGTTATTAGTTCTTTTTTGACTTTGCCTTTAACTCCATGCCCCATGCTCCATGCTATGCCTATGCCTTCCTCAATCTCAAATCCCTCCTAATTGCTCTCGACTCTGGCAAAAGTATCTGCTATCTTTGCGGCGATCAAATTGCAGCATTCCCAATTCTTGCTCTGATTTCACTAGGTTTTCTTTGTTCTTACCAGGGGTAGCTGATGATTGTCGGACTCGATGTCGGCGGAACTCACACGGACGTTGTGGTTCTTCAAGGCAGGGAGATTGTCAGCAAGATCAAACTTCCTACAGACCACGTGAATCTTCTCGACACCGTCTGCTCAGGCATTTCTGAGGCAACCAAGGACCTGGATCCTCAATCTATTGAGCGCATGGTGGTGAGCACAACTCTGGCTACGAATGCCATCGTTCAAGAAAAAACAGAGCCGGTGGGAATTTTGGTGGCCAGCGGCCCTGGGGTGAATCCCAATGCGTTTACCATTGGTGATCACTACTATGTCGTCAGTGGTGCTATTGATCATCGGGGTCAGGAAATCGCTCCAATCAGTGACGAGGAAGTACTGGAGATTGGGAGGAAGCTCAGGTCTGAAGACATCCGCAATCTTGCGCTGGTGGGTAAATTCAGCATTCGCAATCCCAGTCACGAATTGAAGATGCGTGACTTGTTGGCGGACAACTTCGAGACTGTAACATTGGGCCATCAGGTATCAGGCCATCTGAACTTTGCCCGCCGCATTGCCACCGCCTACTTGATGGTGCTGTGGCCCGGATCAGCGGCGAATTCTATAAAGCTGTCCGGGGGTGCATGGAACAGGAGGGAATCCAGATACCGCTTGAGATACTCAAGGCAGATGGCGGTACTATGGCACAGGAAAGCTCCATACAGTATGCGGTGGAGACCATCCTCTCCGGGCCGGCTGCGAGCGTTATGGGTACGCTCGCTTTTACCGACCCGGACAAGGAGGAGGTGGTACTGGACATTGGTGGTACTACCACGGACATAGCTATACTTGTAAATGGTGCGCCCCTGCTCAAACCGCTGGGAATCAGAATGGGGGGTTATAATACCCTAGTGAGAGCCCTTCGCACCGTATCCATCGGGGTGGGGGGTGACAGCTGGGTGCGGTTGGAAAACGGAGATCTCAAAATTGGGCCAGAGAGAAAAGGTCGGGCCCTTGCTTACGGAGGACCAGAGCCAACTCCCACTGATGCTTTGGTAACTCTTGACACGGTGCAGGGAGGACAAAAGCAACGTGCCATTGATGGAATTCATCGGCTGGCAGAGCAACTGGGAAAAGGAGTTGAGGAAACTGCGAAGGCAATTGTAGAGAAGTCCTGCTCGCTCATTATGGAAGCAGTCAACGCTCTGGTGGACAGAGTAAACCAACAGCCGGTTTACACTATTCACGAACTGTTAGAAGGCAGGACAATACAACCGTCTGGCCTTATCGTTATTGGAGGTCCTGCGAAAGAGATAGCCCCTTGGTTGCACGCTGTCAGTGGATGGCAGACCCGAGTTCCCTCTGAATATGAAGTGGCCAACGCTATCGGCGCCGCAGTTGCTAGAACCACCTGTGAAGTGACGGTACTTGCAGATACAAGTCGTGGGTATGTTTGCGCTCCGGAAGAAGGCTATCTAGATAAAATTGGCAAAGAGGCCTCAAAGCAGAAGGTGGTTCAGATTGCTTTCGATCTCCTCCGAAAAAAGGCACATCGGCTTGGAGCCGACAAGGACAATCTGGAAATGGAGCTGCTTGAAGATTCCGAGTTCAATATGGTGCAAGGATTTTACACTGTGGGGCGGAACATCCGGGTGAGGGCCCAGATCAAACCGGGTCTCATCAGTCCGTATAGAGAGGCTGCCGTATGAAAGCCAGGAGAAAAACTGGGCTGGTTTTTTTTCCAGCCTTCGATTGGGCAATAAGTGAGACCCATCCTGAGAGAGAGGAACGTCTGCTCTATACCCAGGACCAGGTTTTCGAAGAGGGTATCCTGGACATCGAAGGCTTGGTGGAACTCAATCCCGATCTGGCTACGACAAAAGATGTTGAGCGTGTCCATTTTTGTGTGCCGGGAGTGGAGGCTGTTCTCACTGAAAGCCATTATATTGCCGCAGGTGGATGCAAAACAGTCGCCGAGGCGGTGCTGGAGGGCAAGGTGGACTGTGGCTTTGCCCTGGTACGTCCTCCAGGACATCACGCCATGCGCTCTGTACACGGTGCCCGGGGTTTCTGTAACATCAATATTGAGGCTGTCATGGTGGAGCACATCCGCCATACCTATGGGGTGGACCGGGTGGCTATTGTGGACACTGATTGCCACCACGGAGACGGCACCCAGAACATTTATTGGCATGACCCTGACACCCTATTTATCAGTCTACATCAAGATGGCCGCACCCTCTATCCCGGTTCCGGCTTTGCTAGTGAAATCGGAGGGCCAAATGCACTGGGGACCACGGTGAACATCCCCCTACCGCCAATGACCTCTGAGGAGGGCTTCCTCTATGTGCTGGATAGAGTGGTCTTGCCAATTCTGGAGGAGTTCAAGCCCGAGCTTATTATCAATTCAGCTGGCCAGGACAATCATTACAGTGACCCAATCACTGCAATGAACTTCTGCGCCCAAGGGTATGCGAAACTCACCGAGAAGCTACAGCCACATATAGCTGTCCTGGAAGGAGGTTATTCCATCGAGGGGGCGTTGCCTTATGTAAATGTAGGTATAATATTGGCGCTTGCTGGTATTGACTACTCATGGGTACAGGAACCGGATTACGACCCGGAGGAGATTCGTCAAAGTGATGAAGTGACGAGCGCCATAGCAAGCACCTGTGAGCACTTGCTTGAGCAGAGGCAACAATGCGGGCTCAAACGGGAAAAGTATCTGGCGGGCAACGAATTTGTCCAGCGCAGCAAGACCGTTTTCTACGACACCGACAACATTATCGAGGAACAGAAAGAAATGGTCAGGGTCTGCAAGGAGTGTGCTGGAGTGATAAAGATCGACTCCTATGCTGACACCGGAAATCACCTTCTCGGCATCTGTGTGCCCAGGAAAGCTTGCAGTGACTGTCAGAAACTCGGCAGCCAGTGGTTCGACGAAGGAAGTGTCAAACGCTATGATCTGGTTTGCCTGCAGGACCGGGTATTAGACGAGTATCAGGTTAAGCGGAAATGAACGACCTTGTTCCTCAATGCATATAACTCACTGTTTTTAATGAAGAACTGCATCGGCAGACTCTCCAGGGTGCAGGGGGGGTGCGGTCAGGTGCAGGGTGTCTAGCTCGTCCACCTGTTGCACATACTCCGCAGATGGTACCCAGTGAGTGTAGACATCCAGCGTGATCTTGATGTTCTTGTGACCCAACTGCTTACTCACATCAACGATATTATCACCCTTGGCAATTCTCAACGTTGCATAAGTGTGGCGCAGATCGTGGGGACTCATGGGTTTCGGTGCAATCCGCTCTAGGGCCAGTTGAATTTTCTTATACGTCAGATACTTTCCACCCTCACCAGCGAATACCAAACCCACACCATCACCTGACTCATATAACTCCTTCAACAACTCCGTGGCCTGGGGTGTGAGCCTGACAACCCGTTCACTGCCCTTCTTTGGTGGTCGTGTCTCTTTACGCTTAAGGTCCCGCTGCTTGTTAATGTCTATGGTACGGTCCTCAAGGTTCACATCTGACCATTCAAGTGCTGCGATCTCACCAATTCTCAGTCCGGTGCGTACCTTCACCAAAAAGAACGTGTTGAGCACCAATGGAAGATGAGAGGCACCTTCTACAAGTTGCTGGACCTCTTCCACATCTAACGGATTCACCTTCCTGGACCTCTGCCCACAGTATTTACTCATCTTGTCACAGGGGCTTGCTGGTACGTGTTCATCCTCCACTGCATGATTGAAGATGGCACGAAGCACCCCAAGCACAGTCTCGACCCTGGATGCAGAGAGTCCCTTACTTCTAAGTTGTGTGAGCAATTCTTTAACGTGACGTTTCTTTATCGTGTCCAGAGTCCTGTGACCAAGTGTGGGTTTCAGGTGTATCCTGAATGCTCCCTTGTACTCGGCAAGTGTGCTTGTGGTCCAACTGTTTAGAGGCGAATTTAGAATCTTATTGCCGTACTCCAACAGGGCAGGGGCTTTGTCCTTCGCTATTCCCATATCACCGCTGGCAAGCCTCTCTCTTATCTCCTTTGCCACATTGTTGGCTGTACGTTTGTCACCAATCCTTTTACTTCTGCGCTTGCCGTTGTGGTTGATGAATATCCACCACATACCTGAACCTTTCTTCTTTTCTCTTACAATGACTGCCATCTAGATCACTCTCCTTTCTGTTTGGATTTCTGCGTGATTGTTTATAGTAGGATGCGCACCCCCCTACTCCTCGCCCGATTTAAAGATAACATCGCCACCGCCAGGATTAAGAAAAACAGCGTCATCTTTGCTATCCGCACCGTGCATCACCTCACTTTCTCTTTTTCTTCTGCCTTTCCATGTATTCCCTTAAAGCCTTCTTCACCAGTTCTTTTAACGGAATACCCTCCATCACAGCTTGTATCTTTACTTGACGGTGAAGTTCCTCTGGACAATCTGGCACTAGAATCATTTTGAAAAGTTCCTGTTGTTTATCGTCCTGCTTCCGTTTTGTCATTCTGATCTCTCCCATTAGTTATTGGCATTAGTAGTAAAATTAGAATAACAGTCGTAATGCAAATAAGCAAGTAAAAAATGGTGGTTTTTCGGATTGACAGAAACCACTCCGCTTGTGCTAATGTAGCTTCGGTGCCCCTCGGCAGGGTTCCTGAAGCCCTGCCAGGTTTTATGCTCCCAGCAGCCATACACCTCCGGTTGCTGGGGGTTTTTTCTTTTCCATCCTTCCCCTACTTCCCAGCACTTGAGATGAGTCGGCATGAACCTTGCTTATTCTGTATAGCTGAAATCCTGAACGCTTCCTAAAAAAGAGGGGACTAATCATGTGGAAAAAGAAAAAAGAAGAGCCCAAAGGGCAGGGCAGCAAAGAGAAACTCTTCAAAAGTTCAATGAAGCCTATGGAGACAACTCTCATCTCAGCCAGTGTTAGGCTGGAGGGAAGTATCGAAGCAGAAGGAACCCTTATTGTAGAAGGGTCTGTGAGCGGTACCATGAAGTGTGCATCCTTGGAGATATTGGAAAATGGCAGAGTCGAAGCGAACATTGAAGGCGAAAATGTAACTGTGGCAGGAGAGTTTGAGGGCGAAATGATTTGCAGCCAAAAGTTGAGCATCCTCAGAACAGGAAAAGTGCTAGGGGAGATATCATATGGTGCGCTTTCCATAGAAGCTGGGGGATTCTTGGATGGTACTCTTTCAAAAATCAAAGCAGAAGACACCGCAATACTCCCCTTTTACAAAGAAGACGATCAGTCTCAATAGTATTCATACCTCTTTCATGGCTACGCCCCCATCGGCATAGGGTCGATGGGGGTTTTATTCTACGCATTCGGTAACTTCTCTCACACTGGAGCCCAGGGACATCATGACAGAGCTAAGAAAACCTATGGATTGCATGTTCTACCCAGCATGCGAACCTATGAAAGAGTTATTGCGTGATATACCCGTTAGTCTAGTACTTACGAGAACTGTACTGCTACAAAAAGAGGCCAAGTCGATCTGCGCTCAATGCCCTGACTGGGATCCTAAACCATACCGAGACTAACCTCCCACCCCTCCAGGCTACCCACCTACCGGAAGAGAGTGGCATAGGCATTGCACTTCCAACCAGGTAAAAAACTGGAGGTTCATTATGTTCCTTTCGGGCTATGTATTTGCATTTGTTATAGGTGTGGCAGTCGGCTTTCTGTTCGCAGCAAACATGATTCTCAGCGGCCTGGACCAAACTCCCTGAGATGAGTTCGGACTTCTCGGAGAATGGAGGTTTTTCCACAATGGGACTTCCGTGTATTCAGTGTAATGAATCATTTTCTACACGCCATGCTTTCGAATCTGCAATTTATGATGAGGGAGTCTATTTCTTCTGTTGCAAAGAATGTATGGACATGTGGATGTCTGTTAATGCCCAAGAGCTTGACCTAGAAAATCTGTAGCAGCCCTCGATATAAACGTATTCATTTGTCAAAGAACGAGCGGGGCATTAGCCTCGCTTTTTTATTCCATCCCTCCATGTTTCCCACCAAAAACCAAAAAAGCCCCACCACCAGCGTTAAGCCAGTAGTGGGGCATGAATGAGAGTTTTCTCCTGGCGCACAGCACCAGCCCACAGCGTCACCACTGTAGGACTCTCACAAGTTCTATTGAAGTCTGTATATTTCATGCTGTGCCTTTTGAGAAGTTGGTTGACGTGTATGTGATGTGTATTTATAATATATTCAACGTGTATTTACTGTCAATGAAAATCTTTGACAGGCATATCAATCACCTATAGAATGGGGAGCATGAAAACCGTGATGAATATCAAATTCGACCCAAAGATGAAGAAAGCCATCCAAGAACTGGCAGACAAACAACTTGTCACCATGACAACCGTTGTCCGTCAAGCCGTTGACAAACACCTCAAAGAACACGGCATCAACTGGAGAGAGGAAGAAGCCTCAGAGAAATAATGCCAGGTTGTAACCATGGAACCGAAGGTTGATAGACGCACATGTAAAAGGGCTAAGATAATAAAATGGCCCGCAAAGATCCTGATCAAGGACAAGTCAATAGATGGGATAACAAGAAACATCAGTGTCCGTGGCGCATTTATCTACTACTTCGAGCCACACGGAAACAATCGACCACTCCAACTACATAAAGTGGTTGATCTCATCATTGAAGCTCCCGGCGTAGCACCTCTCTTTATCTCCGCAGAGGTGATATGGTCCAATATTCTAAGTTCCGATGAGAAGAATACAGTATTGGGAGTGGGTCTATACTTCATCGAAATTTCTGATGAAGAGCGCCAATTTTTCCACGATTTTGTCACAGTGCACACTGACCCAATGCTCCACCGCACGTACAGCCACCTGTGGAGCAAGGAATAAACCTTCTGCATGGTTGCTCTTAAAGCAACATCGGTATCCTCAACTCATCAGCAACTTCACTAGAACACGGCATCAACTGGAGAGAGGAAAAAAAAGAATGAGTACTTGGCCTCTAAAAATGGCAATGGCAAAGGGTAAAGCCTCTTATCCCCCAAACGCTCCCAAACAGTGTCCATGCGCACACAAGCATATCTCCTGGTCTAACGGTGATGACTATGTCTTTTGCTGGGACTGCAACCAGCGATACCCACTACTTGCGTGTTTCGGACCACCAGAGCAAGACCTTCCTGACTCTGAGAAGCCTAATGACTAGCCTTGACCCTGCCAAAATCTGCGAAGCGTTGACTGGCTCTCAATATCTTGTGCCAGATTAAATTCCAGCAGAGTGTGAATTAAGGGATGTAATTCACACTTTCGCAATGACCGAGGTCGATTTACATTACTTGATCTTATATCCAGTCAAAACTATCCCTATTGTCCACCTCACGTTCTCCACAGTTGCCTCCAATAATTAACTATTGACAAACTCAACTCCGCTTATGGTAAAGTATAATTCTGCGCTGTTGATTAAGTCTTTCACTGGGCATATCAGTCTGCTCAACATTGCCCCATCAGATCCGTCCGTCTTCATCCCCCCTAAATTAAGTGTTGATTGGGCATGATTGGACTCTGTTGCGAGGCATCAGACATCTCCTCAGGTAGAGTAAGTAGTTTTGGATGTCTGAGACACTGGATTTGAAATGAGGATTACTGTGCAGGCGAAAACTTCTTTTTTTGTTGCATTGTTTTTTGTACTTTTCTTACCGACTGTAGCAGTCTCACAACCTTTTGCACAGGCAGATGCTGGACCAGATCAAACGGTGGATGAGGGCGATACAGTAATCTTGGATGGATCCAACTCCTCGTTCCGTCCTTTCATTACTGCTTATTTCTGGCAACAGACGGGCGGAAGCCCGAGTGTAACTCTGACGGATGCAAATACTGCAAAAGCAAGCTTCATTGCACCCATTGTTGGACCAGAAGGGACATCCCTGACTTTCCAACTAACAGTCACCTATTATTATTATGGCTTCATTTTCTCTACCACGGACACTGCTATTGTCAATGTACACTTTGTAAACGATCCACCCACGGCAGATGCTGGACCTGACCAGAATACAGACGAGCAAACTAAAGTCACCCTAGACGGCTCCAATTCATCTGATCCTGATGATGGCATTGCATCCTATCGCTGGGAACAGATAGCAGGACCGTCAGTTAGTCTATCTGATCCTGAGGCAGTTCAACCCACCTTCTTGACTCCGATTGTAGAACCAAATGGTATTTCGTTGACCTTTGAGTTAATAGTGACCGATGTCGGCGGTTTGCGATCATCGGACACTACCATAGTAAATGTGATCTGGCTTAACGATCCTCCCACAGCAAATGCTGGAATTGATCAGACGGTGCTCGAGAGAAGTACTGTCACCTTAGACGGTTCCAATTCATCTGATCCTGATGACGGCATTGAGTCCTATCGTTGGAAACAGGTAGCAGGGCGGTCGGTCACCTTTTCCGATCCCACAGATGATCGACCGATCTTTGAGGCTCCAAGTTTTGATGACAGTGGTGACCAACCACTAATCTTTGAGTTGATAGTTACAGATGAAGGTGGTTTGCAGTCTAGTGATTCAACAGACGTTACTGTCTCAAATTTTGAGAAAGATAACCCGGGCGCATCGGGAGGCGGTTGTTTTATCGACACCGCAGCCTACGGGTTCCTTACTGTCTTTGTGATGCGATGAACTGCTCTGCATAGCTGCCAACTCATTATGTTGGAACCAGTCATGTATATATTAATTATACCAATAATATTAATTGCTTGCATTATTGTATTCTTCTATCAACTATACAAGTCGTATTCTGAAGAAAAGGCGATTATTGAATCATTTATACAAAAATATGTCTCATATATCAGAAGATTCACCACTATCTATGAAAAAATCCTACAAGAAGAAACCAGCCAAGCTGAACAGGTCCTCAACGAAAATCAAGATATGAATGATACTCTTGCATTAGATGGAAAGAAAACTCTACTCAGGGTCATTAGGGATCAAGCCATTTACAGAAGAATAGTAAATCTTGATGGTTATTTCTCTCGGATAAAGGAGTGGGAGAAAACTATCTCGGCACCCGATTTAAAGTCATCAAAATCCATTATGGACTCAAGCTCAACCTCTATGATGCTGCAAGCATTCTTAGGGGATGTTCGCCAGGAAGATGGCTCTTTTTATAGATATGATTTTAAAGAGCACATCGAGGATATAGTTGTAATATTAGACTATCTTAACAGATTAAATACACACTTTTTGTTTCGTTTTCTGGCGCTATTATCCTCAAGATATAAGGAGGAGATAGCAGTAGTTGGTAGTTTCATCGCCGTAAGAGAAGCTGAACTTGATTCTTTGAGGTGGAGGTTGGAGAAACTTAGACTTCTGGAAGAGAAGTATCTTCTTGAGCAAAAATAATATCTTGCTACAGGAGACAAACTCCTACGAACTGTCCATTAGCTCATTTCCTGTTCATTCTTCAAAGACCCAGCGGAGCTTCGGCTCCGCTTTTTTGAGCTTCAATCTTCTGTTGGCGGGAGCTGCATAATTCAAAAGTAATACAATGTAATACATATTTTCTAGGCGCTAGAGTGTAGAGGCACCTTCTAAAGGGTAGGCCGTGGTTCAAACATCTAAAGGCGGAACTGAGACTATCTTGCTGGTTGACGATGCGGAACTCTTCCGGAGTGTTGGGCAGGAGATACTCAATGAGTTCGGCTACAAGGTGATTACGGCTACAGATGGTGAAAGTGCCTTGGAACTGTATCGCAAGAAGCAGAAGCGAATTGATCTAGTGCTATTGGATTTGATCATGCCAGGAATGAACGGTAGGGAGTGTCTTGAAGAGCTTCTGAAGGTGAATCCAAGGCTGAAAGTTGTGATGACTTGTAGTGGTCTTCTTGGCGGGTCTACAAAAAAACTCATAGAATCCAGGGCCAAAGGTTTCCTCAGCAAACCCTATGAAATAGGTGAGTTTCCCAGAGTGATCCGTGAGGTCTTGGATGGGGATTGATATGAACTGAGTTTCATCGTTAGTATGTAAACTCTCCTAGCCTTTCCCTGAAAGTTTACATATCATACTTTAATCCACACTTTTGCATTTCAGAGATGCCCACTATATGTATGGGCAAATTGGCAAACTATTCATTTTCCATAGAACACTGCGGAGCTTCGGCTCCACTTTTTATTCAACGCCGCAGTCTCCCGCGTGACTCCGGTCAATCTACATTACTAAATACTGCATCTATCTTCAGAAAATACACACTTTGCCCCATTGAGATACCGCTTTGCCCTAACTAAAATACCTGGAAAAAGGGTAGAGAAATTTCAAATGAAGAAGTGGCTACAGCACAGCCTGCATCCTTTAAATGTGTGGTGTCGACTCGGCGGTCGTTATAAATGGTGTTTTAGATTATACGAGGATTACTTCTGGCTGCCTCTCTTGAGAGGTTGGCTTAACGGCAAAAGCAAGTGGGAGGAACCTGACCTTCCAGATGAGGAGTCAGAGTTCTTGCCGCAGTCTTTAGTGTGAATCTGTGGCGACTACATGAAAACTATTAAAAAGCTCGCACTGTCAATTTTGACATATTGCATTATGACAACAAATGTCTATGCTGCTTCCGGTGCAACCATTCTGTCAGACACCAGTACCTTGGTTTTAATAGTATTTTTTCTGTTGGCCCTTGTTGGCTTACCTAGAAGATAATCCACTATCCATTTTTCAAACACCACTGCGGAGCTTCGGCTCCGTTTTTTTCTTGGCATCGGGTTTGCATTACTAAAATCGCCTGAAGCCAATTTGAACCTAAGGCTCTGGCATTATGAGCGAGACTTTCATAGAAAAGCGCAGGAAACCAGAATATTGCAAGCATTATCCATTATGCGAACATTTAAAGACTTTGGTTGGCAAACTAGCTCTCAGATTATTGGACACCTATACAAGCCTATTATCAAAAGAGGTCGAGTTAATCTGTAGCCAATGCAATGACTTTGAGCGGATGAAAATACCGTGACCAAATAGGGTTTAACCTCTGCTCTCCATTCCTCCACGCGGCCCACCTGGCGTAGTAGTTAGAAGCGCCAGTTTTAAACGACACCTTTGAACCAACTCATACATCTGCTTTGGCTTCGTCACTCTCCACTTTTCTCTTCCACGTTCAACCTGGCTTGTGGTAAGGTACATCCCCTCACTATCCCTTTTGTCCTCACTGGTCTTCGCAGGACTGGTTATGAGGGGCAACGAATTCTTAGGTCTTTGAGGTCAGTATGTCGTCTATGCCCAAGATTCTGATAGTTGACGATAACCCTTTGCTATGTAGTAGCTTGAAGGGTTTTTTGAGCAACCGATACTCTGAAATAACTACAGCACATAGTGGAAAAGAAGCTATAGAATCGCTTGCCGCAGATGAATTTGACCTTATTTTACTGGATGTAGTTATGCCGGAGATGAGTGGCTACCGGGTCCTAGATTACATAAATACCCATGGTCTGAAGACCTCGGTCATTCTTATAACCGGATATGCCCCTATCGAGCTGGCTAAAGAGGCCCCGCCAAAAGGTGCCTATGACTGTCTGATGAAACCGTTTGACCTCGATAAGCTGGTTGCGACAGTAGAGAATGCCCTCAGTAAGAATGGATTTGAAAAACAGCCGGAAGTGAACTGAGGCACTGTTGTAAGACAACACTCCAATGCTCAATGCTAACGTGTGAACCGGATAGGATTAGCACTTTTCTATACTTCTCGATGGTGTTAAGGGTTCTACTGAGCAACCTTACCTAGCTTAATCCCTGCCCTCACTGGTCATCGGTGCCCCGGTCAGTGGGGGCTTTTTTTGTTGCATCTTCACCCCTCAATTTTGTAATCTGTTGAGAAACTGATACCTCGCTATAATTCCTCATAAAAAATA
>PVMK01132120.1_pt1 | contig 15662 bp, 17 predicted proteins | sample 1853481 | NCBI WGS metagenome assembly PVMK01 (sample SAMN08533507, study PRJNA380276) | Marine sediment metagenome, whole genome shotgun sequencing project.
GACTATCAGATCGGCTTTACGTTCTTCAGCAACACGAACAATCTCATGACCGGGGTCGCCTTCGGCGAAAATAGTTTCAACATCCAGGTCAAAAGATTCTGCTAGATCTTTAAGGGCATCTTTTCCTTGTTGCCGGACTTGTTCCTGGCTTTCAGCTAGCCTGTCAAAGCCTTCTACTGTAAAAAAATAGTAGGACGGAAAACTCCACGCATTTACATCTAATACGTGCAAAACCATGAGCTCTGCTTTATAGGCGCGAGCCAAAAACAAGGCACGATTACTGGCATCTTTAGAAACGCTTGAAAAATCGGTAGCCAGGATGATCTTTTCGATGGGTGCTGGCATGGTGTTCTCCTGATTATTTTAGACATACGTTTATAGTAGGCACTGATAGGTTAATTCACAAATATGTATGAAATCTCACAACTTGTTTAGTTATACTAATGTTGCAGAATCCAAAGACGCAAAAGACTTAGTCTATGTAATATATGAATGTCCGCTTTAAGTCAAAAGCGTATACCCACCGATTTTACTTCTGAAAATTTTTTGCCAAAATTGGAGAAAGGTAAGGGTGTAGGTACTACATTGATAGGGTTAAGATAAGCATTCCAGCTTGTTATTCGATTCCCGCCGCTTCAAAGTCGTCCAAGGAAGTCTATAAAGGTTGAATACCTTATTTGAAGCGAGATTTAGCTGAGTCTATTGCTTCGCTAATGGCATCCCAAACCGTTTCAATACCCAAATCCATATCTTCCCAGGCTATCTCTACACCCGCTTTCATATCCTCCCAAGCTTTCTCGCTTGCCTGTTCGAGTTCGCTCAGCTGCTTGTGGGCTTTACCCCGTTTACCGTGCAGAGCTTCAATTTGTTTATGGAGCTCAGCATGAACTTGCTCCTCAGCTTGGTCTACTTTGGCAACTAGAGTATCTATTTTATTGTTCCACTGATCGAGCTCCGAATGCATTTTGCGGACAAATTCGTCTTTTGTATTCATATTTTTTCTTTATAGGATGTTAAAATTAATTTGTATTACTTGATGAATTACACATGGTTACACTATGTCACATTACAATAGAAAAAAGAATATCTATTCCAAAACAATCCAATAACAGCCAACCATCATTTAGGTGCTTGCAGTTTTTATTCTGAAAAAATTTTTCGCGCGAAAATAGAAAGGCTTTTTTACAAATAGCGTCAAGGAAAGCTTTGCGAAGGGAACTGCCGTTGTAACTATTGGCCCTTATTTGATAAATGTAAGACAGATAAATAAAGACTAAAAACGATCACTCATCAATCCGTTCTTTTCAATAACGCTTGATGTAACTTCGTCAAGTTAGCTAACAGTTGATTTCGTATCTAGTGGTTGTCCTGCCGAAGGGATTAGCCGAATTTTTGTTCTAGGGTCACCTGAACCCTGCTTTAAATAATTTCTATATTCTTTAACTAATTGTTTGCGTTCCTCAATTTCTTTTTGGAGGTAGGTTGCCTTATTTTGTAGGCGTAAAATAGTAAGCTCATCCTCTTTAAGCGAAGTGGTCATTGATTCAATGCTTCGGGATTCGTAGGCTATAATGTGCCGCAACATTTCTCTCGGATTTCTCACAGTAATTTCCCTGATGATTCCATTTTTTTCATGTCATCACTTCTATTTACCGCATTTGGCAATAAACAACTCCAGCTAAGACTGGAAGGCCGAAGGGACTTGCCAAAAAAGCCCCAAGTGCTCCTTCCAGTGCTCCTTCCGCAAATGCCGCAAGTAATTCTCCAAAAAAGTGGCGATTAGCTGAAGGGGATGAAGGGGAGCTAGAGCCTAAGTCGCAGAAGTCGACGAAATCGTTTTGGAAATCTTCTGACATAATTTCGTCCGTGGTAAACGCTGTTTGCTCGCTTGTACAGGCGCCGTATCTTGCATCGTTACAGGAAGCATTGACCACATGTGTGTCTGCCATCAACGACGACATGCTTATGCCAGTACCTAACAACAAACCAGATAAGAATAAATAGGGTTTCATCTCTTCCTCCAAATCTCAGTGATATTGGCTACCAAGAAACAGTACAAAGCTAAAAACCACTACCAAGCTAAAAACCACTACCTCGAATTTCTTACGTAATCTCATCTTGCCCCCCTATATTTGTAGCTGTGAAGAATGCAAACACTGCTAGCTAATATGAATCAGCAAAGCTATTTCACTGTTGTGTTGACTACAAAGATAGAGTAAGACTGCTTACTTACGGGTTACAGGTGAGTTACAAATTGCATACAATTTCACTAGGTAGGTGGTTTTTCTGAACGTCTGCTTTGTGCCAAAAGCGGACGTTCGCAACAGCTCTGACAGAGAATCATGTCGTTGACCATCTTGGTTTATGGTTCTCGATATACGTCTGTATCCTCGTGAAACGCATACCATGCAAACCAAAATGTAGTAATCGATCGTTGTTCTTTTCCAGATTTATCGAACACAGTGCCGGTTTGATTATGCGAATCAAAGCGGATGAACAACTTTTTTCCATTAACTGAATCCTTGATTTCACCTGAGGTCTTTGAAAGTTCAGTAAAAGGATAGGCTTTAAATTTTCCGTTTATTTCTACACCGATTATGCGTTCTTTCGGATGGTATCCCATAGCGCGGAATTTTACTGGAAACCAAAGTCTTCCACTTTGTTCATAGCCTGCATAAGGTTCTTTACTGTAATCACGTGAGAAGCCAGTTTCCGTTGAAAGAGCTAGCGTGGTTGGGTAGCGTTGCAACCAATCACGCCAGGTTGTATGAGTCAATTGGACAATTTCAAGCTTAGTACCTTTCATTGGGCCGGTTATTGCTTTGGCTAAGATCTGTGACCAAAGTGACTCAGTTTGTCGGTCGTAAAGCAACAACGCGCTATTGTAGATGAGCCCAGAGACACCAAAATTAAGATGCTTACCCCCAACCTCAGATCGATATGCAATTCCGCTGCCACATAGTGGGCAGTATGTTACCGTGATTTTATCGCCTCCAACATTGTCATTAACAATCTCATGATAATTAAGAATAGCGATTGGGTAAGCTTTAGCTTGTTTGTTGTTAATTAAACCCAGTACGCGGTCATCCGGTTTAAGGAATTTAGCCTGCTTTCCAGTAACAAAAATTGGTTTGTCAATTGCCGGGATACCGTCTCGTTGGGGACCACCCAAAAGAATTTCATCTTTTGCAACAAGTGCACCAGCTAGGTCAAAGCCATTTTTTGAGATCGTGGCTAAGGCCAAATTATTAGTTAGTAGTAGAGCAACTCCAATCAGGACGACAGGGTTCAGTGAACTGATCGTCTTTATATAAGCCAATATTTTTCCAAAGAATATTTGATGTACTCCTGTATACGTGTATTTCAAAGATAAAGTTACAAAAATGTTAATTAAATAGCTATTATTAATTTAGTTCTTAGGTTAATCCCAAACTTATCATTAAACGTCCGCTTTGTGCCAAAAGTAGACATTCAGCGGAAGAGTTATAGGAAAGGAGAAATGGATTACATTGTTTTTTTCGAAGTACGTATTGAACCTGAAGAAATGATATTTGATGAGTAGCTTGGTATCATGATCTTGTCCCCGAAAATTAGTCCAATACAGGAGGCCCGCTATGCCAAAAATCGTTCGCTTTCATGAAACAGGAGGAGCCGACGTGCTCAAGGTCGAGGACTTGCCGCTTACAGAACCTGGCGAGGATGAGGTTCGCCTGAAGGTGGAGGCCATCGGCCTCAATCGTGCCGAGGTCATGTTCCGGGAAGGTCAGTACCTGGATAACCCCAAATTCCCCTCCCGGCTCGGCTACGAGGCGGTCGGGATCGTGGATGCAGTGGGGTCTGGCGTTAATGGCCTCCAAATTGGCGATCGCGTCAGCACCATTCCCTCATTTTCGATGGGAAAATATGGAGTCTACGGCGAAAGTGCCATTGTCCCGGACTTTGCAGTGGCGCGTTACCCCGACAACCTATCGCCGGTCGAAGGCGCTGCGATATGGATGCAGTATCTTACCGCTTTCGGCGCCCTTGTTGAATTCGGTCAAATGAAAAAAGAGGACTCGGTATTGATCACCGCGGCGAGCAGCAGCGTCGGGCTGGCCGCCATTCAGATCACAAAGGCTTCTGGGGCATTGGCCATCGCCGCGACACGCGGTGCGGGCAAGAAACCGTTCCTCCTAGACGTCGGTGCGAATCATGTCATTGTGATGGATGAAGAAGACCTGGTAGAAAGGGTGATGGCCCTCACGTCCGGAAAAGGAGCCAGCACGATCTTTGATCCTGTCGCCGGGCCGTTACTGGAGAAGCTCGCCGAGGCCGCTGCTCCCGGAGCGACTATCTTCGAATACGGCGCGTTGTCTCCAGAGCCGACACCCTTTCCTCTGTTCCCAATGCTTGGCAAGGGTTTAACCTTAAGGGGTTATACTCTATTCGAAATCACAAAGGACTCTGAAAAGCTGGCCCGCGGCAAGTCGTATGTCTACGACGGCCTCCAATCCGGTGCGCTGAAACCGATCATTGATCGCACCTTTCCGCTGGAGGAAATAGTCAAGGCCCACCAGTACATGGAATCCAACCAACAGAAGGGCAAGATCGTGGTGACAATCTGAAAATTTGCCTGGGCCGCAACCGATGTGAAACGAGTAATGGGTGTACCCGTTTCTTTCCCCATGAACGCAAATTGGGGCTGCTGCAAGGTGGCCATGGGTTATTGCATTTGTTTTCGGACTATTACACGGTTTTGGCTTTGCTGGTGCACTCGTTGAAATTGGTTTACCTCAGCAAGCTATTCCATTGGCACTTATCTTTTTCAATATTGGCGTTGAGTTCGGTCAACTAGTATTTGTCGCAGCTGTGCTTTTACTTGGTTGGGCACTGCACCAGTTAAAACAGACAATTCTACTTGAGAAGGCCGAAGCAGCAGCAATTTATTCTATCGGCGGAATTTCGTCGTTCTGGTTATTCGAGCGAGTTAGTACGTTCTAATAAACAGACAAGAAAGAAACGGTGAATATCCATTTTGAGTCGATGGTGCCAAGTGTCTATAGTAGTCCAATAGCATCCAATCAAAGCCAATGAATTTGTTGGTAAATTTGTTGGTATCTTGAAAATAGAAAAAACCTAGATCAGCCCGTGGTGAGGGTTACAGGCCTCAATTCGATTCCCGCCGCCTAAACTTTGTCGCGTGGTTTTTGTCCGAGCGTGAGTAACTCCATGAAATCTCCTGGCACCGGGAAGACGATGGTGTTGGTCTTGTCACTGGCAATGCTGCCGAGGGTTTGTAGATAGCGCAACTGCATAGCTTGGGGATTGCACGCGAGTATTTCAGCTGCCGCTAACAACTTCTCCGAGGCTTGCAGTTCCCCCTCGGCATGGATGACCTTGGCACGTCGTTCACGCTCTGCTTCCGCTTGTTTTGCGATGGCACGCACCATGGATGCATCAATGTCAACGTGCTTGATCTCGACGTTGGAAACCTTGATTCCCCAAGTGTCAGTCTGGGCGTCCAGAGCTTTCTGGATATCTAGGTTGAGAGTCTCACGTTCTGCCAGCATCTCGTCCAGTTCATGCTTGCCCAATACCGCGCGTAAAGTAGTTTGTGCAAGCTGGTTAGTGGCGTTCATGAAGTCTTTAACTTGTAAGATGGCATTTTTTGGGTCCACTACGCGAAAATACACCACCGCATTTACCTTCACCGAAACGTTGTCACGTGAGATCACATCCTGACTGGGCACGTCAAACACTACGGTACGTAGATCCACGCGTACCATCTGCTGGATACCGGGAATGATGAAAATAAGTCCCGGTCCCTTCACCTTCCAAAAACGCCCTAGCATAAACACCACACCACGATGATATTCGCGCAGAATGCGCACACTAGAAGCTAGTAGTATTATTACCAATAGAAAAATCGTCCAACCGCCTAATTCAAACATGCTTGTTCTCCTTTGTTGAGTTAATCGGTTCCACTTCGAGGATCAGGTCGTGTCGCGCAATTACTCGCACTTTCTTGCCACGTGCAATCGGTGCACGGCTTCGTACTTGCCATCGTTCGCTATGCACGCGAGCCCAGCCTTCGGTTTCGATGTCATCGAGAGTTTCGCCTTCGGCACCGACCAACTCCTCAGCTCCTGTCATAATTGGCCGCGAGCGTGCGCGTATGGCCATGCCGATAACGGTAAAGGAAAAAAACGCAGTTACAATCGAAATCGGTACGATAAGTGCCCAGGAAACACCATAACCAGGAAGATCTGTGTCGATTAACATCACTGAACCAAGGACGAAGGCCACAACGCCACCCAGTCCAAGCACGCCGAAGCTCGGAAGAAATACCTCAGCTACTATAAGGGCAATACCGAGCAGGATGAGTCCTAGTCCAACGTAGCTGACAGGCATGAGTTGCAGCGCAAATAGCGCAAGCAACAGGCAGATGCCACCGACTACACCGGGAATCCCCATACCAGGGTTAGAAAACTCATAGATTAGTCCGTAGATGCCTAAGAGAAGTAGAATGTAGGCAATGCTCGGATTGCCAATGACAGTAAGTAATTGGCTGCGCCAGTCCGGCTCGACATGTTTGATTGTAAGGTCCGCAGTGTCCAGTATGATTTCGCTCGTCGCCAACTTAACCTTACTGCCGTGTATCTGTTTGAGCAAATCGACAAGGTCTGATGCTACCACATCGACCACTTTTGCTTTTAGCGCTTCATCAGCAGACAGGCTCACCGACTCGCGCACAGCCCGATCGGCCCATTCCACATTGCGCCCGCGCAGTTCAGCTAGGCTACGGATGTAGGCCGCAGCATCGTTGACCGCTTTTCTTGTTTTGGCATCCTGTGGCGGCGCAGCAAAAGACTTTTCCCACCCGTCCGAATCCGTAGGTATGATAGGTTTCTTAGGAGATGGCGAGCCGCTTGGGGCAAGCTCTACCGGTGTAGCAGCACCTAAGTTAGTTGCTGGCGCCATCGCGGCTACATGGCTAGCGTAGAGGATGTAAGTTCCAGCACTTGCAGCGCGTGCGCCCTGAGGTGAGACGTAAGTCGCAATTGGTACGGGGGAGGCCAGTATCTCTTTGACGATGTCGCGCATTGAGTGATCGAGGCCACCTGGTGTGTCCATTTCGATTACTACGAGTCGCGCGTGTTCTTCGCTCGCCCGGTTAATTCCACGTACCAAATAATCTGCGCTGGCCGGGCCGATAGCGCCCTGCATGGTTAACACTTGAACGGTCGACGCTTGCACCGAGGTAAGATGAAACAGGATCAGAAACAGTAGCAGATGCAGGCGTTCCATTATCTGTTCTCCTACTTAAAAAATATCGTTATAGTCTACGCTTTTTCTACATGATGAGGCGTTGGTAATTATGGCCAAAAACAGTATAGGAAAAAGTCAATGGAATTAGCGAAACACCATACGGCCTACTTTAGAAACAATCCTTTTATGAGAAGGGTTTTTATAGACGAAAATCACTACATTACTAAAGTTCTACCCAAACCCCGGTGTTAATGTACTGTCACAATAAGTTTCGGTAAAGCAAAAAATTAGAACATATAAATGTGTCGGTTCCGTGAAGTCCTCCGATGATTGTGAAGTTTTACTTTTGTGTGGGCTGTATAGAAAACTCGTGTTGCAATTTAGTGATGAACAACACATACAGAGAGCCCACTCTGGGGGTAAATTCTTTATGCTGCCTGAATATCCACTTTGGTTTGATAGTGGTCGATTGTGATTATCCTTATTTTTATTTTGTCAGTAACTACTAAATAGTTTTGGAACAGATTAGTATTTAAAGTAGAAAGGGAAGAATGTAAAGCGCTGCATTGATAGGAGGGAGTGGTGGTGAGTGTACAAACATTTATAAAAATTATTGGCATAGTGATTATTTTCGTGTTTGTATGGATGGCGTTTAATCCTACCAGTCCTGAGTTGCGCACCAAGCACAAGGAAACACTGCTGAAGAAGAGAATCGAGAAAGGCGTCGAAGAGATTAAGGAAATAGATAAAGAGATGCGGAGGCCAAAAGAGAAAGATGACTACTAAACTTGGTCATTATCTAAGAACCTAGATGAATACGACAGAGCAGGGCTGGCTAATTTTTCTACCTACTTACTCTGGATACATAACCGATGGTAAAAGTATGTTTGTAAATTTGATTACATAGGCTGCACATGAGAGCCATGGTGCTAGATAAGCAGGATCAACCTTTGCGACTGGTCGAATTACCTAGACCCTCGCTACTCGGGCCCGATGATATCTTGGTTGCAGTAAATGCCTGCGGTGTATGTCGCACTGATTTGCATGTGAAGGATGGGGATTTACAGCAACCAAAGCTCCCTCTTATTTTAGGACATGAAATTGTCGGCATTGTAGTAGAAAGAGGTGAGCGGGTAGAGCGTCTTACTCTGGGGCAGCGCGTGGGTGTGCCATGGCTCGGACGCACCTGTGGCCATTGCCACTACTGTATGAGTGGTAGCGAAAACCTCTGTGATGCAGCCGAGTTCACAGGCTATACCCTGGATGGTGGTTATGCTGAATTTGCGATAGCAGATCAACACTTTTGCTTTTCTTTACCAGATCAATACTCCAATGTAGAAGTCGCGCCACTGCTTTGTGCCGGACTAATTGGTTACCGTGCATTGGTTGCGGCCAGGGATGCTAAACGGATCGGCATCTATGGTTTCGGCGCAGCAGCTCATATCATCACGCAAGTGGCTTGCTGGCAAGGACGGGAAGTATTTGCATTCACCAAGCCAGGTGATGTAGATGGGCAGTGTTTTGCTCGGGAACTAGGGGCTTCCTGGGCGGGAAGCTCTAATGAAACTCCACCGCAGAAAATAGATGCTTCCATTCTATTCGCTCCAGTAGGTACACTAATACCACAGGCACTAAAGCACACTGCCAAAGGTGGGACAGTAATTTGTGCAGGGATACATATGAGCACAATTCCAGCATTCGCATATTCCTTGTTGTGGGGAGAGCGTAGTGTGTGCTCTATCGCCAACCTTACCCGCCGAGATGGTGAGGAGTTTTTCAAAATTGCGCCCAGAGCTGGAGTCAAAACCAAGGTAGAAATATTTCCCCTTGAAGCTGCTAATGAGGCAATTCTATGTGTCCGTGGAGGCAAGGCACGCGGTGCAGTTGTCCTGGTGATGGATAAACCTGCTTAGAAGAGAGATGCTTTCAGCTCAAGCGGAACAGGCAAACTATCTGACTGCTTTAAGTTGAAAGTGGTCTTATCCATAACAGTCCTAGTCAATTAATTTTCCCGACTAATGTTGAGGTTTTCTATCAATTACATTAATTTTTCTGTGGTATGTTCGACACTGGAATGCGTTAACCGAGCTACAATTCAGATTTACTTATTAAAAATGGGCAATCCGTTGAAGACGAGCCGTGAATCGCCACGAGTTTCAAAGGATAGGAGCCTCCTGAATGTACCAGTTAACTTGGTGAATGAGCTGGGTGGAAGTTATGCAGAAAAACTTGGTATCAATCTAAATACCCTTGATCCAGATGAAATCTATAAGTGGCTTCTAGCTGCCGTGCTATACGGTACGCGTATTTCAGAAAAGATTGCCAGTCGTACTTGGCACGAGTTAGAAAATAGAAGGGTACTAACGCCGAAGCGTGTGATCAATATAGGTTGGGATAAGCTTGTCGTTATTCTTGATCGGGGCGGCTACGTCCGCTATGACTATAAGACTGCTACCAAACTACTCGATATTAGCAGTGCACTTCTCGACAACTATGGAGGCAGCCTCAATACCTTGCACGCTGCCGCTATTGGTCCCGACGATCTAGAAAAACGCATCATGGATTTGGGTAAAGGCGTCGGTAAGGTAACTGTGGGCATTTTTTTGCGTGAACTACGCGGCAGGTGGCTGAAAGCAGATCCGTCTTTCTCGCAGTTGGCCTTCAATGCGGCTCGTTCACTTGGTTTTCTCCCCAGAAGGATCGGCAATAACCGTAAGCTGGCTCTTGCCTATCTGCAACATTTGTGGAGCGATCGCGGCATGACCGCAGAAAACTTTCCTGATTTCGAGGCTGCGTTAGTTAGAAAAGGCGTGTGCTTACGTCATCGTGCAGCCCTAATCTCTGCGAGGTCTAGAGTAACTAAGCACATTAATAAGGGTGTTTTGGTGCAAAGCGATCGAAATTGAACAAATTGCCATGTAGCGGATGATGAATCGGTAACCTAAACGATGATCGGTTTCGGATCTGCCCCAATTATTTTTGATTTCTTTGCTTGCGATGCCTGAGTATTAAACCTACTATTTCAATACCAAGCCCAAGGGTGAGAAGGATAACGCCAATCCAGGCATTTTCCGGTGCAAAAAAGATAAATATAGCACCTAGGATAAGGAATACGACAGATAAGTTTCGTTTGTTACGTGGGCTCATAATTGTAAATATCCATCCGGTAGCAAACTAGTAGCCAGCATGACGCTATTAATATCTGCATGTTCTTTCCAGGTTCTAATGGATTGATGGTTGGGCTCTAACCAGAAGCTCTCGATGTGTTTGTGGATATGATGAAAACAAGAGAGATTTGTCAGCAGGGCGAGCAATTTCTTCGCGTTGGTAAAATATTCAGGCTGTTGCTCAATTCGTTTTTGCATTCTGCTTATTGCATGCAATCCGGTAGCCAGTCCAAGTTCACGAAATGCAAGACGATATTCTGCAGGGACGTCCAATTGGTTATATTTGGCAAATGCTTGCAGACTGTGCTCGATATCTCGAAGTAGTGCTTCCAGTCTAGCTGTTTCATGCAGATAATGAGTATCGATTAATTGAACCAATTTGTAAGCATCTGTTAGCAAGCCACCGATACCCAAAGAGTCTTCGGTAGCCCAGTTATGACCTGTACTCATTTCGAGCATCTCTTCAATTTCCATTTTCAGACTAAGCTCTGATGACATTTTGAAGGTCAATTTTGCTGTAGCTTCCAGTTGAAGATAGGTAATCAAACCATCCAACGGGTCATGCTGCCCCATTGAATCTACCAGAGGACGGGAAAGATCAATACTCATTTTCCAGACCATACGTTTTGTTCCACCTGTAGAGGGTGTGTAAGTAAATGCAGCATGCGCCACCTTGGCAAGTTCCAGCGCCCATTGGTTATAGATACTTTTATTCGTAACCTGACTGACGCGATTAAGCGCATGCATCCATTTCGTCAGGTAATGGAAATATTGTCCATCTTGATTCCATTCCAGAGACTCATCAATAGGCTCGCCGGATTTTCGTTCATTCAGTTGTTTGCCAATTCTTAAGCCTCCCTGGGTGGGATGCTGCTTCGCTTGTTCCTCACTAAGATCACTTAACCATCCACTATGCTGACTATCCTTGCGGTGTTGCCCCAAGATCTGATGAACCTGATCAACTAGCTTTAAGGCTAGTTGTAGAAAGGCTTGTTCACCTGTTTGACGATACAGTTCTAGATAGTTACAGACAGCAAAAGCATCGGTCCACAGGTAGCGACGCGGTATACGCGAGGTATCGGACAACCCTGTAGAGATTGCAAAATTACTCATAATAGATTGGGCTCTGATGGTCTGCTGCATAATGGTTAAGCTCGACTCTTTTTTTGAGATGTCTATGCATCGAACAAGAAAATCCACTGACAGTTTCCTGCCAGAGGGGTAGTTGTTAGATGCCACATTGTTTGTTCAATGAACTTGCTCCAACCTAGTCTACAATATTTTGTATATATAAAAAACGAACAATCGTTGGCACATTGAAAGCTAATAGTTTTTAGAGCAGCTTAGGGTATGGGTAGTAGTTTGTGAAAAAATATCTCTACCATAAGAATAAACTATGTCATAAGTTAAATTATCGCATGGTCTTTTTGGAAATTGATTTGCCAAAATTGGGGGAGGAAAGAGGGTAGGTGCTACATTGACGATGGGTAGCTTAATCCAAGACTATATGTGCCCTCTATCAACTGTATTTATATGTTGGTAACCTTTACACTCTCATCGCTGCAGGTATAAAAGCTTTAGGCTGGTCAGGGGAAATAACATAATTGAAAGGAGCATCAAAAATGAAAGACTTACTTCCGCCGCACGATCCCATCGAGGCAATGGGTGAAGCTTATGAATTGTTGCTGGAAAAGGCGCTGCAGAAAGCGCATCAAAGCGGCAATCTCATCCACCACATGATTGAAGCAGTCCGGGATGACATCGTAGCCACGAGTAAGTTTAGTAAGGATGAAGTCATCAAGCTGGAAGAATATGTGAAACGGGATTTGGGCGATGCTGCGCGATATCTGGATAAGACTGGCGATCAATTAAAAGATTGGCTGGGTTTTGAAGTGACGTTGGTGAAGCACGAATTTTGGGAGCTCTTTTCCAAAGCGGCAGATCAGACCACGATAGCGCTCAAAGAATTAAAGCGACAGGCGGAAAACGCTGAATATCATACCGGCGAACTCGTTGGTCTGGGGACGCTGGCATGTGATCAGTGTGGTAAAAAATTGCATTTTCATAAACCAGGCCACATTCCTCCTTGTCCCAAGTGCAACAGTACGCGCTTTCATCGGCAGAATTTTGCGTTTGAAAAATCCAGTTGACCCACAGAGGCACAAGGGGAACTCGGAATCACACGTCGTATAAAAGTCTTAACCAAATAATACGGATTTAAATCAGAACTAGAACGGGGGCTTTAGGCTCCCGTTTGTTTTTGGTTGTAGAAAGGAAAGAGGGGGTTCTATCTATTTCCCTTTGGGCTTGATAGTAAGAACAGCACAAGGTGCGTGTCTGACAACTAACTCTGCAACACTTCCGATGGTAAATCGTTTCCATCCCGTATAACCATGTGTACCGAGGACGATCAGATCAGCATTGAGCTCTTCAGCAACACGAATGATCTCATGACCGGGGTCGCCTTCTGTAAAGATAGTCTCAACTTCTAGGTCAAAAGATTTTGCTAGCTCTTTAAGGGCATTTTTTCCTCGTTGTATGGCTTCTTCAAGGCCTTCAACGACCACGTCAGTTGCTAAGTAATCGTGCGACGGAATACTCCGTGCATTTATATCAAACACGTGCAGAACTTTGAGTTCTGCTTGGTAGTTTTTAGCTAATAGCAGAGCATGGGAACTGGCATCTTTAGATATGTCTGAAAAATCAGTAGCTAAGATAATTTTTTTGATGGAAGCTTGCACGGTGTTCTCTTTGTTATATTAGGCGTGTGTTTATGATAAGCGCCGACAAGTTAATTCACAAATATATATGAAATCTCACAACTTGTTTAGATATACCAATGTTGCAGAATTTCAAGATGCAACTAGCTCAGTTTATGCAATATATGAATGTCCGCTTTGGGTCGGGAACGGTCTTACTCCAAAGTCTTTACTATTACGCATGTTCATTGTATTGAGCATCTTACCTCATACTTTTTTGAAAAATTGGTCAGCACAAACGAAAATATGTACTGACGGGTATTGTGGCAGAATCGAACGTGTGGCCTCCCTCATTAAAGAGGGATAGTTAACTAGGTCGGCAGTCATTTGTTTCTAGCCCACCAGCGGATTAGTGTACTATTTAATTTTAAGCTGCTTTGAGGTTGCCCCATTTTTCTTTGGCAACATCAATTCCAGCATGCCATTTTCAAACTTAGCCTGGGCCTTAGCTTCGTCAACATTGCAATCTAGCGTAAAGCTACGGTAAGTTGATCCCTGATAGCATTCACGGCAAACAACTCTCTTGCCTTCCTTATCCTCCTTTTTCTGTTTAGTCTCAGCACTGATGGAAACAAGATTGCCATCTATCTGTACCTTCACATCTTCCTTCTTCGCTCCCGGAATTTCTGCTCGGATAGTGTAGTCCTTGTCAGTTTCGGTCATATCAATCTTGATCGGGGGAATAGTCTCCACATCCATAAAAGTTGGGCGACGCATCCCAAAACCATTGAACCAATCATCCAGATTGAAAAAAGGGTCAAAACGGGAAATATTGCCAAAAAAGGGCGAATGTTGAACAAGGTTTTTCATGATATTTCTCCTTTGAATGGATAAGAATTCTTATACACTATTAATTTCACTTAATTACAGATGGACTAGTAGTTAAGTTCCTCCAGTTGCGAGAGATGCCATCTGGCTCTGCAACGCTCTCTAAATCCGTTCCAGTGATCAGAGTCCTCTCGATTGTGTAATGCAACATCTATTCCTGCTTCGGCCTCAGGCCGGTCTTGCACTTCATCATTAAAGTTAAAGCCGCGCAGTTCAACATGGTAATCAGCATTAACAATAATTTGTTGCTGATCCTCTTCATTCTCTACACTTTGTACTTGCCTAGTAGGCACACTCTTGAACTTTTCTATTGCCTTACTACCAGTAACTTTGGCTTGTATACCAAGCTCATTTTCACTTGTTATGTTAAGTTTGCTTGACATTATTCCCTCCTAAATATCTGGTTAAACAGCCAGCTTTATGGTGGTGTATTATCTATTTCCTCCCCGGCTTCCAGCCAGTCTTGCACATCAAGACCGCTATTAAAGCCACACCTCTCATTACGATTAAAAGATAACGAGACATCCATATCCTTATATAGAATAATATCCCCTATATTGAAAATGTCAACCTTTTTTAGAAAGTTTAGTGTCGCTCAACCTTGCCCAATTTGGGACAGAAAATGCGTCTTGGCTGGATCAGACTATAAAGGGGATGCTATGGTGGGTACGGTGCACAGGCTGATGATAAACAGAATCTGTCACAACCGTTCTGGCGACGAAAAATCACAGGTTTTCTCCTGCGGGGGTGCGTGTAACTAAATGCGCCGTCCATGCCAACTGCAGGCATTAGATTTGGCTCTTTGAAATAGATAGGCAGCTTAGGCGTGCTAGAAAGTAATGTGCAAGTACGAATGGGATTTAGGCGCGCAGCTTTTGTCTACTTAGTACGGCAGCGGGGAAATCAGTCAACTTGTATTTGCCACTAAGAACTGTAGTAGCTAGAAGTCCCAAAGTCTGACCTTGTAGCAATTTTACGATTTCTTGCCTGATTGGTGCCCACTCCGCATGCATTAGACAAGGTGTTTTGTCGCTACAAACTTTAAATCCTAGCACGCAGTCCTTCGTGAATTCTGAACCTTCGGTAATAAGAACGATCTGCATCAAATTGATTTTCTCACCTCGTTCTCGAAGGCAGAAGCCACCTTGCTTACCTCGAGAAGAATACAGCAAGTTACGCTTGCACAGATCTTGTAGCACCTTGGCGAGATAGGTGGGTGACACTCCTAAGTGTCCTGCGATTGTGCGATTGAGTACCGCCACGCCACGGGGTTGTGTGGCCATAAAAATGAGCGCCTGAATAGCGTATTGGGAAGTACGAGATAGGATCATTGAGGGTTTTGGTTACTCTACATATTAAGAATGTGGATAATGGTGATTCATTTTAGATCAAATCCATTATCTTCGTTTAGACAATACAAGCAGATGTCTGCTTTGCGCCAATAGCTGACATTCAAGCTGGTAGGAATGGCTAGTTTTGTGATTGCGAAACTCAGCAAATTTCATTTATGTAACGTTCAAGATGACATCCTTGACAAGTCACCGATAGAGATAATTCCAAATATCTGATTGCTTTCCAGCACCGGCAAATGGCGTATCCGCATCTTGGTAATCAACGCTATACAATCCTCGATGGTGTCATCGAGACCTACATGCACCAC
>PVMK01189059.1_pt1 | contig 15655 bp, 15 predicted proteins | sample 1853481 | NCBI WGS metagenome assembly PVMK01 (sample SAMN08533507, study PRJNA380276) | Marine sediment metagenome, whole genome shotgun sequencing project.
CCATGGGCTCCATTTTCACCAACAAGTACGCGGAAGGCTATCCGGGCAGGCGCTACTACGCTGTCAGAACGTTGACGTGGTTGAGAGTCTGGCCATTGAGCGGGCCAAGAAACTTTTTGGCGCCGAGCACGCCAACGTCCAATCCCATTCCGGAAGCCAGGCCAATATGGCCGCCTATATGGCGGTTCTGGAGCCTGGTGACAAGATCTTGGGGATGAAGCTGGACCATGGTGGACACCTGACCCACGGACACCCTTTGAACTTCTCAGGAAAGCTGTATGAGGTGGTGTCTTACGGCGTGGACCGGGAGAGTGAGCAGATCGACTATGCCGCAGTCGAGGACATCGCCAAGCGGGAAAAACCCAAGATGATCGTCTGTGGAGCCAGCGCTTACAGCCGCGTGATCCACTTTGACCGCTTCTACGAGATCGCCCAGAAGGTTGGTGCTTACTTGATGGCCGACATTGCCCACATCGCAGGATTGGTGGCCACGGGTCTGCATCCCAGCCCTGTTCCCTATGCCGACTTTGTCACCACCACCACCCACAAGACCTTGAGAGGACCTCGGGGTGGCATGATCCTGTGCAAGGAAGAGCACAAGAAAGCGATCGACAGGATTGTGTGTGCCGGGAATCCAGGGCGGCCTTTGGTTCACATTATCGCCGCCAAAGCCGTATGCCTGAAAGATGCGGCGTCAGAGACTTTCAAGACTTATCAGCGACAGGTCATCAGCAACGCCCAGGCCCTGGCTCAAGCCCTCGAAAAACAAGGATTTCGAATCGTTTCGGGAGGAACCGACAATCATCTCTTTCTGGTCGACGTCTTCTCCAAAGGCATGAATGGCAAGCAGGCCGAAAAGGCCCTGGAAGAAGCTGCCATTACCGTCAACAAAAACGGCATTCCTTTTGACACTCATCCTCCCCTGGTGACCAGCGGGATCCGGGTGGGAACTCCGGCCGTGACCACTCGAAGTATGAAGGAAGAGCAGATGGGCCAAATCGGAGAGTTCATGGGCAGAGTCCTCAACAATATCGATGACCCGGGGATCCCAAAAGAGGTCGAGAAGGAAGTCAAGGCACTTACAAACCAGTTCCCTCTTTATGCTCAGCGGCTGGAGTTAGCTCAGAAACTCGATTGATCGGAGTGCTAGTGTCTCCCCACAAACGCTAGAGTATTCATGGGACGAGACATTAACAGAATCACCCTCGAGCAAATATTCAAGCCCGGCGGCATTCTGGAAAGTCAGCTGCCCAGCTACGAACATCGGCCCTCACAGCAGGTGATGGCGGAGGCGGTACTGGATGCCATCGCCAATCGCCATCCTTTGTGTGTCGAAGCGGGCACCGGAACGGGTAAGACTCTTGCCTACCTGATTCCCTCGCTGTTCTGCAACCAACGGGTGATCGTTTCAACGGCCACCAAGAATCTACAGGACCAGATCTTTTTTCAAAGATATCCCCTTTATCCGCAAGCATCTCTTCCCCAACTTATCGGTGACCTACATGAAGGGGAGACAAAACTATCTCTGCTTAAAAAAGTTCTATGATCAGCAACCCCAGGCAGAACCTCATGAAGCCCCGGAGCCGTGGGGTCCCCTATCCCGGTGGATTCAAGAGACCGAGACCGGAGATCGCTCTGAACTCAGCTGGATGAGAGACGACGATTCTCTGTGGAGGAACCTCGATGCGCGGTCCGACACCTGCGCCGGCCATAAATGCTCCTACTATGACCAGTGCTACGTGACCCGGATGCGCCAGAAGGCCCTGGAGGCAGACCTCATCGTGGTCAACCATGCCTTGTTTTTCGCGAATCTGGCGCTTGAAAGCGATGAGATAGGCCACGTACTGCCCGCTTTCTCCGTCCTGATTCTGGACGAAGCTCATGAGGTCGAGGACATTGCGGCGAACCACTTCGGAAAGCAGATCAGCAACTATCAGGTCGAAGAGTTTTGCCGGAATTTCCGCAAAGTCTTTTCCGACTCTCCGGATTCCACGCACCCGCTGGATCAGGTACAAGCCTCTTCCACCGCTTTCTTCGATTCATTTCCCGGCTTGAGGGGGCGCTATTCACTGAATCTCTACCAGCAACCTGATGGTACAACGATGGACCTGCGCGCTGAAGTTCTCGATTCTTTCCAGCGATTTCGGCAATCACTGGAAGGCCTCTACCACAGCATGGAGCAGCAGACAGATCGCCCAGCCGAAGCCGACCCGCTGATCCGGAATCTGGACCAGATGAGGGTGACGTTGGAAACGATCTTTGATCTGGAGAACTCTGAAAACGTTTACTGGTTCGAGAACAGGGCCCGCGGAGTTTTCCTGCATGTCAACCCTATTGAAATTGCCCCGATTCTCCAGCAGAAGCTCTTTTCACGCGCCGATACTACCATTTTCACCTCGGCTACCCTGACCACCCATAACAACTTCGAATACTTCAAGGAGAGACTGGGCATCCAGGAACCGAAGGAAGTCATCACCCCCAGCGAATTCAACTATTTAGAGCAAACGATGCTCTATATTCCTGGGTCCTTTCCGGAGCCGCGCTCCGACCACTATCTTCCTCGTGCTCTCCATGAGATTCAGGAAATTCTTGGAATGACCCAGGGATATGCTTTTCTGCTCTTCACCAGTTTTTCTCAGCTGAATCGTGTTTATGAAGCTCTTCGTGAAGAGATTCCCTATCCCCTGTTTCGGCAAGGAGAGCTGCCCAAGAATCAGCTGCTGGAAACCTTCAGAGACACCCCCCATGCCGTGCTGTGTGCAACCTCCAGTTTCTGGCAGGGAGTGGACGTTCAAGGTGACGCCCTGCGTGCTGTGATTATCGACAAGCTGCCTTTTCTGGTTCCAACGGAGCCCCTGGTGGCAGCCCGCATCAACTGGCTGGAAAAGGAAGGAGTCAACTCCTTTCTGCACTATAGCGTTCCCAAGGCCATCATCACCCTGAAACAAGGCCTGGGGAGACTCATCCGATCTCGCCGGGACCGAGGCGTTCTGGCTGTACTGGACAGTCGTCTTCGAACTCGAAGTTACGGGAAACTCTTCATCGAAAGCTTGCCAAAATATGCCATCACCGATAATATCGACGCATTGCGAGACTTCTGTCGCCAAGATGCATCAATAATTGAGGGGCAATCATAATTAGGGATCGATTATGAAGAGGAGCACCAGACAATTCTTTCTACTCACTTTTTTCTCATCTTTATTGATGACTCAGGCTTTTGCCCAGGTCGGTAATATCAGAGGAAAGGTCACCGACCCAGAAGGCAATCCGATCGAGGGCGTTACTGTCAGGATTGAAGGCATGGAAGTGGCAAGAAAATACACGGTGGAGACCGACGCCAAAGGTGAGTACTATCACGGAGGAGTGACCCGACAGGGAACCTACCGTGTCATCGCCCAAAAAGAGGGCTACCAGAGTGCTTTCGCGGATGGCTTGCAAGCCACCACTGATCGGAGAGGTGACCAGGGACTGGTTGATTTCACTCTTCAGCGAGGGCAGAGCGGTCCACTCCTGTTTGAACTCACCGATGAACAGATCGAGCAGATGAAGGCAGACGTTGAGAACGCGGAAAGACGTCAAAAATCCGCTGCCGAAGTCAGGCTGAATCTGGATCAGGGATTGCAGTTTTTCAATCAGGGGGAATATGAACAGGCTCTGACGGTTTTCAACGCCGCCCTGGAATTGGATGATCAGCAGCCGGCGCTTTGGGCCAACGTCGGAAACGCCCACTCCAAACTGAACCAGAATGAGCAAGCCGTTGAGGCCTATCAAAAAGCGATTGATCTGGCTCCCGAAGACCCTACCCTGTACCAGAACATGGGTGGGCTCTATGCCTCGATGGGAGATACGGAAAAGGCCCGCGAACTCTATCAAAAGGCCGTCTCTCTGAGTGCTTACGGGGATCCCAAAGATGCCGCTGTGAACTACTACAACATGGGCGTCACCTTCATTAACTCCGTGAAGTCTGAGGAAGCCATCGAAGCTTTGACCAAGGCCTTGGAGGCGGATCCGATACGCAGAGGCACACTACCAGCTGGGCATCTCAATGCTGGGCACGGGCCAGATGGAGGAATCGGCGGGCCACTTGAAAAAGTACCTGGACTTGGCGCCCAGGGACCCAATGCCGAGGTGGCCAAGCAGCTGGTCGAACAGCTCGGACTGTAGGATATGAGCGCGCGTCCAGGCGTTGCTACATATACTGCTCGGCGGCTTGACAGCCTAAATGAGCCAGATCGGAAAGCGCCGCAAGCGCGGCGCCACTAACCTCATCGGAACCATCCTCTGCCAGGACAGTCATCACGTGAAAAACGGTTTCAGGAACCTCGTTGGGACGGTGCCAATAGGCCACCGCCAATTCCTGGACAGCCTGGGCACGCAAGGCGGGAGCCTTCTCCTTCATGACACGGGTCAGTTCCTTCACAGCCTCCACACTCCCCTGCTGGGCAAGGTTTCCAAGTGCGGAGAGAACCCAGGCTTTTCGACGCAAAGCCGCATTTCCCTCCCCTTGGTAGATAGCCTGAAGCGGCTCAATGGCCTTTCCATCTCCCATCTCTCCCAAAGCATGAATAATGGAGGCCTGCAGAGACTGGGAGCCTTTGCCCCGAAAAGTGGAAGGCTCCACAAACACCTTATAGAGAGGTTCAATGGCCCTGGCATCTCCGAGGCTGCCCAGGGCGACGGCGGCGAATTCTCTCTGGTTTCGATTTCCGGATTGGAGAAGCTGGAGAAGGGGCTCTAAGAACAACGGCGAGCGAACAATGCTGATATGAGGAAGAACCTCATAGAGTTTCTTGGCCTTCCCCTCAACGATTATGCTCAGACAAGTCTGAATCAGCTGGTCGCGACCACCGATGTCTTTTCCACGATACATAGTTTAGAACGTCTAGAACAACTTGCTCCCTCTGTGCCGCTGATCGTCCCTTGCTATCATGGGCCATCATCAATCTCTAAGCAAATCCTTTCTCTATAAGGATGAAAGGCGATTCAAAACCCCCTTATGATAACATACAGCCATCTATGGGCAACAAACAGATCACGACTGGAGTGGTGGGTATTGTGATCGGTTTGATTATGGGATTTTTTGCTTCCCAAATCTTTCTGCACCCCCCCCCGAGAGTGGGCGAATTGCAACCTCTAAACAGCGCTCAAGATTCTTCTCAACTTCCAGAAGAGCACCCTCCTGCTGAAGTGATGGAGAAGTTGACTGAACTCCAAGACTGGGCGCAGACCCATCCTCAGGACAGCCAGGTCCGAATCAGCCTGGGCAATACTTATTACGACATGGGACGTTTCGATGGCGCCCTGAACTGGTACGAACAAGCCCTTCAGTTGGAACCGGACAATGTGGATGTTCGGACCGATCTTGGAACCGCCTATCTGTATACCGGCAACCCGATCAAGGCGGTGGAACACTACAAGAACTCACTGGAAATGGACCCTGACCATATCCAGACATTGCAGAACATCAGCGTAGCCTACCTTTCCACCGGTAACTATAGCGAGGCTATCGGACATCTGGAAAGGCTACTTCAGTCCCATCCGGATTACCCCCAGCGCAAGGAGATTGAGCAGCAGATTGAATATATAAGGACCCAGATACTGAAATGACTTGGATCATCAGGATTCTTTATCTGGTGCTCTTCTTGGCCTTTCTGAGCGTGATCCGCTCCCTCGTGACCCGGGTTTTCAGTCCGCTCCTTGAAAAACACTCCAGGCCCCGTGCTGGCGCGGACAGTGCTAGAGAAACGGTTGCAGGTCGAATGATCAAGGATCCTCAATGCGGGATGTACGTTGCCACAGACTTGGCAATGACGACGCGCGTGAATGGGAAAACCCTTTACTTTTGTTCCGAGGAATGCCGTGATAACTTCATCAACGAGCGCAGAAGGAGCGACCGACCCGATAGACAAGCAGTGTAAGGACCCTCTTACCCCACCGCAAGGACTGTTTCCGTGAAGATTGGTATTGTAGCGAAACCCCACAATAAAGACTTTGCCGCCATTCTTAACCAGGTGGTGCAGTGGCTGCAATCTCGGGACTGTGAGACCGTCGTGGAGGAAAGTATCGTTCAGGCCCCACTCCTGGACAACGTGCTTACCGCCCCTCGTGAGAAGATTCCGGAACTGGTAGACGTCATTGTGGTCTTCGGCGGGGACGGCACCATGCTCTCGGTGGCCCGCTCCATTCAAGGTCGAAACACTCAGATCCTCGGTGTCAATGTCGGTTCTCTCGGATTCTTGACCGAGACCACCCTGGATGAACTTTATCCAGTGCTGGAGCGATTACTGGCCGGGAAACACACCACCGATCGCCGCAGCATGCTCAAGATTGAGGTGCATCACTCCAACGGTACGGTCGAGACCTACCACGCCCTCAACGACATCGTCATCAACAAAGGAGCACTGGCCCGTGTGATCAGTATGGACGCCTTTGTCAACGAGGATTTTATCGCCAATTTTCTGGCTGACGGAATGATTATCTCCACTCCCACAGGCTCCACGGCATACTCCCTGTCCGCCGGCGGCCCCATCCTCTACCCCACCCTCGACTCGGTGGTGATGACCCCGATTTGTTCCCACACACTGACGAATCGCCCACTGGTGATTCCTGCGGAAAACAGCATTCGTGTGGTGGTGAAATCGGGAGAAGATGTCATGCTGACGGTCGATGGCCAGGTGGGTGTGGCTTTGATCGAGGGAGAGGAAATTAGCTGTACCCGATCGGAATATCAGATCGATCTGATTCAACACGGCGACAAGAGTTTCTTCGACGTGCTGCGGGAAAAATTCAAATGGGGAGAACGATAGCGCGCCAAGGCACGACAGCACGAACCTATGAAATACGGAATCGTTCTCGATAGCCTGTTTACACGCCACAACACTCCTGCAGGCCATCCGGAGCGCCCCCAGCGGATCGAGGCGATCCTTCAAGCCGTCAAGGGGTGGAATCCCTCCGGGCAGCTGGTGCGAGTCGCGCCCCTTCCAGCAGAGGAGGAATGGATCCTGGCCGTGCACACCCATGAGCACTGGCAAAGAATCCAGGGTACCTCGGGACAGGCGGTATCTCAGCTCGATCCGGATACCTACACCAGTCCTGATTCATTCGAGACGGCCACTCTGGCAGCAGGCAGTGCCGTGGCTCTTACCGATGAGCTCTTACAAGGAAAAATCGACTCCGGATTCGCCCTCATTCGGCCGCCCGGCCATCATGCTGAGAGCAACCGGGTGATGGGATTTTGCCTGTTCAACAACGTCGCGGTGGCCGCCGATTGGGCAATCCGAAACAGTACGATGGAAAAGGTGGCCATTGTTGACTTCGATGTCCACCATGGAAACGGAACCCAGGAAATCTTCTACGCCCGTTCCGATGTTCTGTACCTCTCCGCCCATCAATATCCTTTTTACCCGGGTACCGGCCATTTCAACCAGCTGGGTGAAGGGCAGGGTGAGGGCTTCACCGTCAACTTTCCTCTTCGTGCCGGTGCCGGAAATCCGTTTTACCGCAAAGTCTTCAGTGACCTGGTTCTTCCCATTGTTCGCCAGTTCGATCCCCAATTGATCCTGGTCTCAGCAGGCTATGATGCTCACAAAAATGACCCCCTGGCGGGCATGAATCTCGATGTGGAGGGATTCGGCCAGCTGGTTACCTTGCTCAACACCCTGGCCCAGGAGGTGTGCGAGGGACGTATCCTCTTTGTGTTGGAAGGAGGCTACAATTTGAAGGCTCTGTCTGAAGCAGTCGTTTGCACCATGGAGACCAGCATGGCTCCCCTAACATCTCCAATCAATGAGAAGGAGCAGACCGAAGAATACCTGAGCTATCGAGAACAGGCGAGGCGGGTGTTTTCACCCTACTGGGATTTAGCGAGGACTGAGTGATGAGGACTGAGGACTGAGTGCAGTCAACAGACAGTTGACTGACTTGAAGCTTGGAACCTGGAACTAAAAATCCGGTTGGCCGGCTTTTTCCCAGGCCATCCACCACAGGGATGCCACTCGATAAGCGGCCTGATTGAGGCGATTTCCTAACACCCCACCTATCTCGTCGAACATGCGCTGAAAGTACTGATCAGGATATTTCTTCCCCTTGTTTGCCTTCCCCAGGTATTGCTTTCGGTCAATTTTCAATTCGGAGACGACTCGCCTATCCGCCAGCAGAATATCGTCCACCCACTGATAACTCTCCACAGTCACCTCATGAAGCTGCCCCGTCACCGATCCAGATTCGGTTGGAGCGGCTTTCGAAAAGGAAACCTGTTCAAGGTACAAATTGACCAGGTCGCTTTCGAATCGAGCATGGATGCCCAGCTGCCCGGTGAGCCGACCATCGAAGTTCTTGGTGGTATGGAAGGGTTGGTGGAGATCTCCAACATAGTGGGAGAGATCTGCGGAATAAAGCAAGATCTGTTCAAGATCCTGACGCTTGAAGGCTTCGGTCAATTGCTCAAAGGTTCTTTGCACGATCCACGGGAGGGTTCCGTTCTTTTCGACTTTTTTCCTTCCCCCAACGATCCACCAATCGGTCGTAGTTCAGGTCCAAATCGGAGAATGGGAACTCCCCATAGAGTTCCAGATCAATGAAGTGGCGAGAGGGTTCCTGAGGGTCCAGATCCTTTCGGTAATCTGGGCCCATGGTTTGTTGAACCACTGTGCCGCGGTGTTTTGAAAACAGCTCCTGGAAACGCCCCTCCAGGTTGTCCATGGCCCGGTTGGTGATCCAGCGGTGGGCGGCAGGACCCCAGGCAAAACTCTGACCTGTGAGAAGAACGTAGCAGAAAAAAAGGAGCAGAAAGGCTCGTGGCCTTAAACGGTCTGTTTGAGTTTTCGTTTCAGCTCCTCAGGCAACCGATAGATGGTCTGGCAGGTTTCACACTTGAGAAGAATCAGTTTCGGATCTTCCGGAAACTCGCCCTTAATCTCTTCAAGGAGTTCCTTATCCGGCTCGTTATAGTAGTCGGCGAAAGGGTGGTAACGCTTGAGTCCTCCGTGGCAAGGCTTCCCTTTGCCACCCACCGCAGTGCAAACCACCTGTCTGGCAAGCAGGTCTTTAATCACTCTTCCCTCCTGAGGACCCCTATTGTAACGAACAGGGCGTCCAGGTTCCAGGTCAGGTTTGGAATTTGGAATTTGGAATTTGTTTGGGATTTGGAATTTAGGATTTTGAATTTCCGGCCTCCGGCCGGCTGGCTCCGGCCGGGTACTCCTCCTTCTTCAACACCTTTCGCAGCTTCTCGAGAGGAAAAGTGTTGATTACATCCTTGGCCTCGAGCCAACCTCGCCGAGCCGTAAAAAGACCGTATTCCTGATATCCCAGCATTTTCCGGCTGTGACTGTCCGAGTTGATGCTGATCAACACACCCTGATCGCGGGCCATGCGACAGTGAACGTCGCTTAGATCCAGACGAGAAGGGTGGGCGTTGATCTCCAGGCACACCCGGTTCTCCCGGGCGGTTTGGATCACTTGCTCCAGATCAACCTGATAAGGGCCCCGTTTGGTCAGCAGGCGCCCGGTGGGATGAGCCAGGATGTTGACATGGGGGTTCTCGAGGGCTCGACAGATTCTCGAGGTCATCTCTTTGCGGGAAAGATTGAAACGGCTGTGAACCGACGCAATCACAAGGTCGAGTTGAGAAAGGACGTCATCATCGAGATCCAGAGCCCCCTCATGGAGGATATCGACCTCAATCCCTTTGAAAATGTGAATCTTGCCCATGCGGGCGGCCGCCTGATCGATTTCCTCCATCTGGACGAGAAGCCTTTTTTCATCCAGTCCCCCGGTCATAGCCAGGGCCTTGCTGTGATCGGTAATGGCAATGTACTGGTATCCCACGGCCATCCCGGCAGCGGCCATCTCCTCGATCGAATCTCGACCGTCGGTGGCCGTCGTATGCATGTGCAGATCACCTCGGATATCCTCCAGTGTCACCAGGTCGGGCAATTGGCCGGTTTCCGCTTTTTCAATCTCCCCTCGGTTCTCTCTCATCTCAGGGGGCATGAGTGACAGGCCGAGAAGCCTGTAAATATCCTCTTCATTTTCGCCAGCGACTTTCTCTGGAGGATCATCTTTCCCACTCTGGTCGAGCCGATACAGACCATATTCACTTATTTTGTAGCCCATTCGTTTGGCCCGTTCTCTTAAGGCGACGTTATGTGCTTTGGATCCGGTAAAGTACTGCAGGGCGGCGCCAAAGGATTCATCCTCCAGCACCCGCAGGTCGGCTTGGAGGCCACGCCGAAGAACCACCGAGGCCTTGGTCTCTCCCTGAGCCAAAACCTCCTGGACATCGGGATGCCCAATGAATGCATCAATCGCTTCCAGGGGAGAATCGCAAGTCACCAGGATATCGATATCGCCCACGGTTTCACGTCGGCGCCTCACGCTGCCGGCCGGAGAAATTCGCTTGAGATTGACCTTGGATTTGAGGTAATCCATCAACCCCTGGCAGATTTCGATGCCATCATCCAGAAGAAAGCGGCCCTGGAGGAGACGATGATCTTCAATGGCCTTAAGAATTTTGGCCTCGCTCTTCTCTCCCATTCCCGGCAAAGTGCGCAGCTTCTCTGCTCGCGCCGCCTTTTCCAGTTCATCGATGGTGCCGATATCCAGAGTCTTCCAAAACAGGCTGATTTTTTTCGGGCCCAGGTTCTGTAACTCCAGTAACGTGAGAAGTGAAGGAGGAATCTGGGCCTTGAGATCCTCATGTTCCTGGCTTGCACCGGTCTCGGCAATCTCCTGGATTTTCTTGATCGTGCCTTCACCGATGCCTGAGATTTTTCGCAGCCTTTCGGGGTCTTCCCGGGAGGCCTGCGCCCCATTGAAAGTGAGATCTCGGATGATCTGGGCGGCTCGTCGAAAGGAGCGAATTCGGAAAGGATTGGCTTCCTGAATTTCAAGAATGTCGGCGATTTCACTGAAAATTCTCGCCAGATCCTTATTCTCCATCAGTCCCGCAACCGCTGCAGCCGCGCGGCTGCTTCAGAGAGCACATCCTGAGTCTTGCAAAAAGCGAATCGAATAAAGCGTCTGCCCAATTCAGGTCGATGATAAAAGCTGCTTCCTGGAACCGCAGCAACCCCATAGTCCTTGATCAGCTGATCGACAAATTGGACATCATCCAGGTCGGTCAGAGGAGAGATATCCACCATGATGTAGTAGGCCCCTTCCGGAATCCATACTTTGAATCCAATATCTTGAAGAACATCCACCAGGTAATCCCGGCGTTGGCGATACTCCGAGGCCAGCTTCTCATAGTACTGCCCTCTCGTTTGCATCGCCTTTGCTCCGGCTTCCTGCAGAGGCGCGGCTGCTCCGACCGTCAGGAAGTCATGAATTTTACGGATCCCGTCGGTGAGATCCGCCGGAGCGATGATGTATCCAATGCGCCATCCTGTCACACTGAAGGTCTTGGAGAGTCCACTGATGGTAATGGTCCGGTCCTTCATCCCCGGAAAGAGGGCAATGGGATGATGCCTATGATCGTCATAGACAATGTGCTCATAAATCTCATCGGTGATGACGTAAAAATCGTAGGCCTGGGCAAGCTCAGACAGCTTATCCAGCTCTTCCAGAGAGAAAACCTTACCTGATGGATTGTTGGGGGTGTTGAGAATCAGGGCACGGATTCCCCCACCCGATTGGGCGTCCTGAAGCTTCTGTTCCAGTTCCTGAAAATCAAAGCTCCAATTACGATTGGCATCAAGAGAGATATAAACGGGTGAAGCACCGGCGATGATGGCATCGGGACCGTAATTTTCATAAAAGGGTTCAAACACAAGCACTTGATCTCCCGGATTGACCAGGGCCAGGATCGAAGAAATCATGCATTCGGTGGAACCGCAGGCCACGGTGAGTTCCCTTTCCGGATCAATCTCCCAGTCATACATCTCCTTGTACTTGTCGCTGATTGCCCGGCGGAATCCAGGAGCTCCCCAGGTAATGGAATACTGGTTGATATCGTCTTGAATAGCCTGGCAGGCCGCCTTCTTAATCTCCTCAGGGGCCGGAAAATTAGGGAAGCCTTGAGCCAGATTGATGGCCTCGTGCTGGAAGGCCAAACGTGTCATTTCCCGAATGACGGACTCGGTGAAATGAGTGACCTTCTGGCTGATCCGATGGGGTGAAGTGGGCATCGTGACCGGCTGACAACTGACAGCTGACAGCTGACAATCAGGAATCAGTTAGGTGTTCAACTCTCTTCTCTTTTTAGCGAAGGTGACGACTCGGAATGAGGGATGGCCGTGGCCTGTGGGATGGCGGAAGGAAAATCCGAGACCAAGGGTGGAGGCTCTGGAATTCCCTGTATTCCGGGAGGAATCCACTCGCTGCCTTCCTCTTCCCTCTCCACTTTGGGCGCTGCCTGAGTCTCTTCGGAAGCCACACGCCCTTGCAAGTAGTGATTCTTCAAAACAAGCACGGCAAGGTGGGTGAGAAGTTCGAGGGCGTCAAGAAGGATCGAATCCGATGAGTCTGCGTAAAGAACCACCGGAACCAAGTCTTCAAAAACGAGCGGAATACACACGGCTTCCCGGGGCAGGTCTCCCGACCCATTCAACCAGGGGAAGGTCCGATCCAGATCTCTTCTAATGGCTATGATCTGTCGGTGCTGGACAGCACGGATGATCGGATTGTTCTGGTCTCCCTTCTCCTGCGTCTGGATCTGCTGCAGGTCAAAGCCGACCGCTTTCCAGGGCACATATCTCTCGTCCTTTTTGAGAAACAGTACTCCCCTGCCCACGAACACTTCTACTTCCCCAAGATAAGCGGTCAAAATCTCTTCCTGGGTTTTGCCCGCACTGAAATTTTGATTCGCACTGTTCATTCGTTTGAGCGCTAATCCAGGTGCGATGGAGGAGGGGGCCTGCCTGAGGGGGTTGCTCTCGCCCTCGGGCAAACGGTCGAGTACCTTAAAACTGGATTCAATTTCTTGTTTGGTGGTCTCAAGCTGGAACTCGATGGCGGCAAGCTTTTTCTGAATGCCGGCCAGAGAGTCTCTCAGAATTTCCGAGCTCAACAATTTGGTTCTTTAGTGCCTCGTTTAGTGTCTCGTCCGGTTGGCAATATTAGGAAGTTGCGGTCCCGGCGTCAACCTCTCGATTTGATTGTGGTATAAGAGACCTCATTAAGCAAACAGATTTCAGTGTCACTAAGATGCTCACAGAGTTGCAGGGCCAGATCGAGAGAATCACCTACACCAACGAGGAGAATCGGTTCACCATTGCCAAGGTCAAGGTCCCCGGACAGCGGGGGCTGGCCACTGTGGTGGGGAATCTTATGGCTCTCACTCCGGGAGAAGTCCTCACCATGAAAGGTGAATGGACCCATCACCCCCGATACGGCAAGCAGTTCAAGATTTCCCATTTCAAGTCTCAGGTCCCCGCATCGGTCTATGGCATTAAAAAATACCTGGGCTCCGGTTTGATCCAGGGCATCGGTCCTGTTATGGCCGAGAGAATCGTCAAGAGGTTCGGCGAGAAGACTCTCGATATCATCGAAAACAGACTGGAGAAGCTCACCGAGATCCAGGGAATAGGAAAAAAACGGATCGCCATGATCAGGACGGCCTGGGCCGAGCAGCAGGAGATTCGAGAGGTGATGCTGTTTCTCCAGAGCCATGGAATCAGCTCAGGATATGCCGCCAAGATTTTCAAACAGTATGGCCGACAATCCATCGAGGTGGTGCGGGAGAACCCCTATCGTCTGGCCACGGACATCCTTGGGATCGGCTTTGTCATAGCCGACTCCATAGCCGAAAAACTGGGATTCGAAAAGGATTCAGAGGTGAGGGCAGAGGCAGGTATCCTCTACGTCCTCAACCAGCTGACCCATGAGGGTCATGTCTACTATCCCTATGAATCTCTCATCGAGAAGTGTCAGAAGATCCTGCAGGTGAATCGGGAGATCATCCTCAAGAGCATAGGCACCATTGCCTTGGACAATAGGATTGTCATCGAGGATGTGAACGATCAGATCGAAAACTTTCGAGAGAACAACAAGGATGTCTATTTAGCCACGCTTCATCTTTGCGAGACCAGCATCGCCCGGCGACTGAAGACCTTGATCTCCGCACCCAAATCCATTCGTAAGGTCGATATCAAAAAGGCCATCGAATGGCTTCAGAAGCAGCTTCCCATGACCCTGGCCACTCTACAAATTGGGGCAGTGAGGTGCGCACTAGAGGAGAAGGTGATGGTGATCACCGGGGGGCCGGGAACCGGAAAAACCACCATCATCAATGCCATCCTGAAGATCTTCACCAAGGTGACGGACAACATCATGCTGGCTGCCCCCACCGGCAGGGCCGCCAAACGGATGAATGAGGCCACGGGCCACCCGGCTAGAACGATCCATCGAATGCTGGAATACAGCCTTCGAAAAGGAGGCTTCCAGAAAAACGAAGAACATCCTCTGACTTGCGATTTGCTGATCGTGGACGAGGCCTCAATGATCGATACCGTGCTGATGCACCACCTTCTGAAGGCCATTCCTCCCAGAGCGACCCTGGTGCTGGTGGGGGATATTCATCAGCTTCCATCTGTCGGTCCCGGAAACGTTCTCAAGGACATCATCACCTCGGGCGTTGTGCGCGTCGTCGAGCTGCGGGAGATTTTCCGTCAGGCTCAGGAAAGCTCCATCATCGTCAACGCCCATAAGATCAACCAGGGCCACCTGCCGACACTGACACCTTCTGGACTGAAACTGGATGATTTTTATTTTATCGAACAGGAAGATCCGGATGCGGTTCTCAAGACGATCCTGGAGCTCACCCAGGAACGCATCCCCCGGCGGTTTGGGTTTGATCCTCTCGATGACATTCAGGTGCTCACTCCCATGCATAAGGGAATCGTGGGTGCGGAAAACCTCAACGCCGAGCTCCAAAAGGCGTTCAACCCGGGGCAAGGCGGGGTTCTTCGAGGGGGAAGAAATTTTCGGGTGAAGGACAAGGTCATGCAGATCAAAAACAACTATGACAAGGTGGTCTTCAATGGCGACATCGGCCGCATCACCCACATCGGCTCCGACTCTCAAAAAGTCACCATCTCCTTCGATGGCCGGGATGTCTTTTACGAAACTAGCGATCTAGACGAGATTGTTCTCGCCTATGCGATATCCGTGCACAAATCGCAGGGCTCCGAATATCCAGCCGTGATCATCCCCATCCTGATGCAGCACTATCTCCTGCTGCAGCGGAATCTGATCTATACCGCGGTCACCCGGGGCAAGAAACTGGTAGTGATGGTGGGCACCAAGAAGGCCCTGTCGACCGGGGTCAAAAACGACAGGGTACGAAAACGCCATTCGCGTTTGAAAGACAGATTAAGGAGCCTATCCGGGCGATAACCGGGAAATGGGAGCCTATGCAAATCACGATCCTAGGCAGCGGGACCTCCATTCCCCATCCCCAGCGCGCTTCGCCCGGTCTGGTGATCCGTTTCGACAAGACCACCCTACTGGTCGATCCCAGTTCTGGTTCCCTGCACCGTGCTGAGCGGCACGGTGCAAGGGCCAAAGACATTGACACTGTTCTCTTTTCCCATTTTCATCCCGATCACACGGGAGATCTGGGGCCCTTTCTCTTCGCGCTCAAAAACTCCGTGTACTTCGGCTCCAAGAAAATAACTCTGATGGGGCCTCCAGGATTGCAGGACCTCCACCGGGG